>JACCEB011773571.1_pt1 | contig 12006 bp, 10 predicted proteins | sample 7454761 | NCBI WGS metagenome assembly JACCEB01 (sample SAMN15323454, study PRJNA562643) | freshwater metagenome | isolation source: river surface water | place: USA:Blue River Watershed | collected 2017-08-18 | reverse complement strand
GCCCCTCCGTTCGACACCGCCCACCGCACACGTCCGTCCGTATCCAAGCACTGCACCATCACCTCTCCATCTCTGTCCCCCGTCAGATAAACCGATCCGTCAACAATGATAGGTGAAGACCAGCCCCGTCCGATTCCCTCCGCTTTCCAGAGGAGCCGAGGTCCTTGTTCCGGCCAGCGCTTGAGTAAGCCGATTTCTCCACTGATCCCGTCCCGCCGCGGTCCACGCCACTGGGGCCATCCCCTCTCCGGGGAGGCAACCGGACCGTCCTTCCCCGAAGGAGATGCCTCCGCCAAAAGGCATCCCGCCAAATGCGCGCAAACGATGCACAGGATCAAACGCGTGTTCATGCCCCGAGCAGAATGCAAACACCGCGCCAGCCTCGACCGCCACTCAATGAGCCGACTTGCGATCGATCCAGCGAAAATCCGCGAACACGACGCGCGTCAAATCCGTACCCTTCACCGGCTTGATTTCGAGGCTCCCGACTTCCGACCAATCCTTCAAGCGCTGCCCCGAAATGCCATGCACAAGCCGTTCCGCCGAGATCACCATCTCCTGCCAGTCATCCGACGCAGTGATCTCCAATGGAACCACATACTGCTGCGCCGCAGCGAGCTGAATACTCTGTGGCTCCGTGCAGTAAAACCGAAATGACAGATCCTTTCCCGCGGGCGCTTTCCACTTGGGATCATTCAACTTTTCGGTCCGCGAACCTCGATGAACATTCAAGCAACGGAACCCTCGAATTCCTCGGACCCCCTCCGCCTCCGCAACCTCGGACCACCCTTCCCCACTCCCGAGTTCAGTCGAAGGTTTGTCCGTCGCGACGGCCGCCCCCAATGTGGACGGGACAACCGCATTGAAACCGGTCGACCGAACCACGGTGTTGTCGTAAATCACGTTTGCATAACCAAAAACATAATCGTCCACGTTAAGGACAGGCAACTTGGCCACCCATCGATTGCCCTCCCGCAACACGTTCACGTCGCGCCAGGCTCGCGCGAAACTGATCGGGCTTTTTTGGGCAAGGTAGCATTCCACCGTTGCCACCCTTTCGGAAGACGCAGGGGTCACCACCAACTCCGGCACGCCCTGCGCATCCAAGCGGATTTGGGAAGCAGGCTGTTCAGGCCAGAAGACCTCCCGCCCCAACACATGTCGCTCAAGCCAAAGCTTCGTGTCTTGCCCAATCCGCTCCGTGTTGTGATGGCCTCGCGCTTGGATCGCAAATGACCACGGAACGCCCGGCGGAAAGTGCTTAAAACTCTCCAAGCCGCGTTCGTGTCCCCCGTGATGGTCGTTCGATCCGTTCAGGAACAGGGTCGCCGCCTTGATGAATGGCACATGCGCCTCCGGAGCAAGGGATTCCAAAAACACAGCTTCGCCCGAACTTTTCGGAGGAATCGTTGCTCCCGGATCATACATCCACACCCGTTTGTCCCGGTAGTAGACATTGTAACCGATCCCGAAATAAGCCGCCACCGCTCGAACCCGTTCGTCGATCGCGAGATTCCACATCAACGTCCCGCCGTAGGAATAGCCGATCGCTCCGATACGCCCTCGATCCACTTCCGGTTGCCGCTCAAGGTAGCTCAGGACACGGCGTTGGATTGCATACCAGAGATAATCAGAACTCTGCGTCGGATCCGTGATATCCGCTCCTCCAGGCACAGTCGTGATGACACGCTCACCCGCTTTTCCGTCCATGTTCCCGTGAGCCAACCGCGGGGGATATTTGGTGTGATGAACCCGATCACCCGTTTTTCCACAATAATCGTGGGCCATCACCGCCCAACCATCCTTTACATAACCCGCATCGATGGAAGGTGCCCCCATCCAGCCATGAACCATGAGAAGACCGGGCGCCTTCTCAACCCCCACTTTGACGCTGTACTCACAATACACACGTACCTCCTCCCCATTGATATACGCACTGATGTAACTCTTCCGCTTGCGGATTCCCTCCCGAACAGAATCGTCGACCACTTCCTCTTTCAAATCGCCCCTACGGTCATCGTAACTCGACCAAAGTTCCTTGGGAGACGGCGCTGCCGACGCCGCTGCAAGGGCGAGGCAGGTAACAAGGAGAATGGCGCAAAGTCTGACGGGCATCCGGCGGTTCATGCCCCGACGACGAGCAAACGACGTTCCCATGCCAATCGGCGCCGACACGAGCGCGGAAGGCCATCCTCTCCCCCAAAACGCGCGGTGAACCGGCATCGGAGCCGATGCGGAAAACCGCTTGGAATCCGCGCGCAGGAGGGTTGTCTTTTCACAGCCTTATGCACCGTTCGAACTCCATCGCTACCCGGCTCGCGACGACCGCTCTCGTCATGTCCTCCGCGGTCCTCGCAGAAGGCGGCGATCTGAACCATTTCGAGAACAAAATTCGTCCCGTGCTCGCAGAGCGCTGCTACGAATGCCACTCGAGTTCCCAGAAGGTGAAGGGAGGACTCGTTCTCGATACGAAGGAGGGCCTGCTGAAAGGCGGAGACACCGGCCCCGCGATTGACCTCGTTGCACCGGATAAAAGTCTTCTCCTCAAGGCAATCCGTCATCAGGACGACCTCCAGATGCCACCGAAGAGCGATCGGCTGCCCGAGTCGGTGGCCAATGATTTCGCTGTCTGGATCAAATCAGGCGCGCCCGATCCCCGCACCGCCGAATCCAAACCCGTCCAGGGCATCGACTGGCAAAAGGCCCGGCAACACTGGTCATTTCAACCTGTTAAACGCCCCAGTTTTCCTGATGGTGACAGCAAGATTCACCCCGTCGACCGGTTTGTTCGCGCGCGTCTCGCACCCGAGGGGCTTGAGCCTTCGCAGGAAGCCTCAGCACGCACCCGCATTCGGAGACTCAGCTTCACGCTCGTCGGGCTCCCCCCGGCGATTGAGGACGTTGAGTCCTTCGAGAAAGACCCTTCAGCGGAGAACTATCGCGCTCTCGCGGATCGCTACCTGAACTCGCGGGAGTTCGCGGAAAAATGGGGCCGCCACTGGCTCGATGTAGCTCGCTACGCCGAAGACCAAGCGCACACGTTCGGAGTGAAACCCAACTCGGATGCGTGGAAATACCGCGACTGGGTCATCAACGCCTTCGAGAGGGATCTCCCCTACGATGCTTTCATCCGGCACCAGATCGCAGCCGACTTCCTCCCCGAACCCGACCGGAAAGCGAACCTTGCGGCCCTTGGCCTTTTCGGTTTGGGCGCCCAGTACTACAAGAACACCGACGCGGCACGGGCCATCGCGGATGAACTCGACGATCGTGTCGACACGCTCTCGCGTGGATTTCTTGGGTTAACCCTCTCGTGCGCACGTTGTCACGATCACAAGTACGATCCGGTCCCGACCCAAGACTACTATTCCATTGCCGGAGTCTTCCACTCCTCGCGACTCGTGAATGCACCGGAAGCGACCCAGCAGGAGGTGGATCGCTACAACGAAGCCAAAAAGCAGCTCGACGATGCAGAGCTCCAGCTGAACCTGTTTGTTCGCGAAAAGAGACACCCCGCCCTTCTCGCTCATTGCGCCCACACGGCCGCAGCGTTCGCCGCCCTCGATTCCCTCCTTGCTGAAAAGCGACGCGCACCTTCGCTCACCGTACCCAAAAATCTCGAACCTCTTTCCAAGCTGCTGGAACGCTTCCGCAACGATAAGAAGTACAAGAACATCACGGCGGCTTGGCTTTCCTTGGAAGCGGCGGGATCAGAGGAGGAGAAATCGCTGTGCACCGATATTTTGCGCGACGCGTTTGCCGACCTCGTGGAGAAAGAGAGAACCGCCTTCGTCAACAAGAAGCCCGATCGCAATCTTCAAGAGATCATGGATTCGCTCTTCGGCGAAAAAGGGGCGGCTCCTCTTGGTGAAAGCTGGAAAAACGGCATCCCTGAGGAAGCACGGCGGCATCTCTCCGCGTTGGAATCCAACGCAGCTGAACGGAAGAAAATCCTCGGGCCGGAGCTGCCCCTCGTCCACGCCATCGCCGAAAACAAACCGTCCGACCTCAAGGTCTACATCCGCGGGAATCCCGCGAACCAAGGGGCTCTGTCACCTCGCCGTTTTCTGCGCATTCTTGCGGGTGAAGAACCACCGCTTTTTTCACAAGGCAGCGGACGAAGCGAACTGGCAGACGCCATCGCGACCAAATCAAATCCCCTCACAGCGCGCGTCATGGTGAACCGCATTTGGGGTTGGACGTTCGGACGCGGCATCGTCAACACCCCGAGCAACTTCGGTGTTCTGGGAGAACCGCCGACCCACCCTGAACTGCTGGACTGGCTTGCAGCGGAGTTCATGGACAACAACTGGTCGGTGAAATCCATGCTCCGGTTGCTCGTCACTTCAGCGACCTTTCAGCAATCTTCGGAACCCTCCGCAGCTTCGCGGGAAAAGGACGGGAATAACGCGCTCCTCTCGCGCTTCCAAAGCCGCCGGATGGATATCGAGAGTTGGCGCGACAGCGTGTTGTTCGCGGCGGGTTCGTTGGAGAAGGCGAGCGGCGGTCCGACGTTCCCTCTGAGCGACAGCAAAGCGGCGAAGCGAACGGTTTATGCCAAGGTCAGTCGCCACGAACTCGACTCGCTTCTCCGTCTGTTCGATTTCCCGGATCCGAACATCACCAGCGAAAAACGCGTTGAGACGACGATCCCGCAGCAGCAGTTGTTCATGATCAACAGTCCGTTTGTTCTCGCTCAGGCCGAGCATCTTGCGAAACGCGTAAAAGCGGCGGCCAAGGACGATGTTGAGCGCGTACGGATTGCGCATCGCTTCGCGCTGTCCCGCGAACCAGCCCCTGAGGAAGTGGCTTTACTTGGGAACTTTTTGAATCAGCAAGATCCCGAGAATGAAAAAAACACCGCGAAGCAGGAACGGATTGAGCGTCTCTGCCAGGCGCTCCTGATCTCGAACGAGTTTCTGTTCATCGATTAATCCACCATCCCATGAATTTCCCTCTCTCTCGCCGTGATCTTCTTGCCCGTGTCGGAACGGGAACCGGTCTGCTTGGACTGAGCGCCCTGCTTGGGCAACAAGCCTCAGGCGCAACAGCGACCCCTCTCTCCCCGCGCCAATCCCATTTTCGGCCGCGCGCAAAGCGTCTGATCCATCTTTTCATGAACGGTGGTCCTTCGCAGGTCGACACCTTCGATCCGAAGCCGGAACTCACCAAGCATCACGGCGACAAACCCCAGTTAGCCGACAAAAAAACCGAACGCAAAACTGGTGCACTGATGCGTTCTCCCTTCGCTTTCAACCGGATGGGTAAGTCAGGGATAGAAGTGAGCGAAATCTTTCCGCAGGTCGGAAGTTGCATCGATGACATCTGCGTCATCCGATCGATGCACACCAATATTCCTAATCACGAACCGTCGCTCCTCATGATGACCAGCGGCGAAACCCAGCCGACGCGTCCAAGTTTTGGCTCGTGGCTCGTGTACGGACTGGGCACTGAAAACGCCAACCTGCCCGGCTTCGTCGTTCTCTGCCCCGGGAAACCCGTGGTCGGGCCGCAACTGTGGTCGAGCAGCTTCCTTCCGGGCGTGTTTCAAGGGGTCCACGTGAACAATGGCAACCTCGACCCCAAACAGATCATCCAGAACATTTCCAATCCGCGCCTCGGTCCCGGTGCTCAGCGCGAGCTCATGGACCTCCTCGGGACGATGAATCGGCGTCACGCTGACGCTCACGGTCGGGACAATCCGCTCGAAACGCGAATCCATTCCTTAGAAATGGCATTTCGCATGCAGTTCGAGGCTCAGGACGTCTTCGATCTTTCTCGGGAACCGGAACCCGTTCGGGAAGCCTACGGCAAAACCCCCTTCGCTCAGGCCTGTCTGACGGCGCGGCGCCTCGTCGAAAGTGGGGTGCGCGTCGTTCAAGTGTTCTCAGGAAGCGGCCAACCTTGGGATAATCACGACGATATCGCGAACCACCGCTCTCTCGCGCAACAGACCGACCAACCGATCGCCATGCTGCTGCGTGATTTGAAGGATCGCGGTCTTCTTGATGACACGTTGGTGCTTTGGGGCGGCGAGTTTGGCCGGACCCCAACCTCAGAGGGATCGAAGGGCCGGGACCACAACAACCACGGATTCACCGTCTGGTTGGCGGGTGGCGGGGTAAAAGGAGGGACCGTCTATGGATCCAGCGATGATTTTGGTTTTGCGGCGGTTGATCGGCGGATGCACGTGCACGACCTCCACGCGACCATTCTCCACCTGATGGGTTTCGATCACGAAAAGCTGACGTACCGCTACTCCGGCCGCGACTTCCGCCTGACCGATGTTCACGGAACCGTTGCTCACGACATTATCGCTTAGAGAACGTTCTCCCGTCTGGATGCCCGCTGTCAAATGCCGACCTGGTGCGAGCAAACAGATCCTTGCCGCTCGTGAGTGATTCTAACCTCACGGCGTCTTTGTTGGACCATCAGTGAACCCTTCAAAGGGGATTCCGTTGGGAATCATATGGTTTCACCAGATGGAATCGGGCGGCCGGAAAACATACCCGCGGCGGTCAGGATGCCCGCGGCCTTCTCCAGCGTCTCGTCCCACTCCCGCGCGGGCATCGAGTCTGCAACAATCCCAGCGCCAACGTGGAATCTCCAAACCCCACTCGATCCGGCGATGATGGTGCGGATCGCAATATTGAACTGGCTCTCGCCGCCAAATCCCCACCAACCCAACGCGCCCGTGTACAGGCCCCGTGAGTGAGGCTCCAACTCCGCTACGATCTCGCACGCCCTTTTTTTCGGCGCACCGGTGATGGATCCGCCGGGAAAGCATGCAGCAAACGCTTCCACTGGGCCGACCCCCTCCCGCAACGTCCCTCGAACGGTTGAGACCAGGTGAAACACCTGTTGATACCGCTCCAACCTCAACATCTCAGGAACCGTCACCGTTCCCCAATCACAGACCTTCCCGAGATCATTTCGCTCCAGATCCGTGATCATCACCAACTCGGAACGCTCCTTTTCGGAGCTCACCAACTCATACGCAGACCGCGCGTCCTCGTCCGCATCCCCAAATCGCGGCCGCGTGCCCTTGATCGGTCGCGTCTCAATACTTCGACCCGAAACGCGCAAGAAGAGTTCTGGGGAAGACGAGAGAACACACGCTTCCCTCTGACGCAGGAATGCAGAATATCCAGAGGGCGAAATGCTTCGAAGACGTTCATACCCCGACCAAGGATCCGCACACACACCCTCCGCCTGAAAGGGATGAGACAAGTTCACCTGATAGATGTCCCCCGCGCAAATGTACTCCTGCGCGCGCTGAACCATCCCCATGAAACACTGACGGCTCATCAACGGCTGAAAATCAACCATCCGACTCGCGTCGTATCCCACCCGAAAGTCGTCGCTTAACACCCGGTCAACCCACCGTTGAACGGATCCAAACGACCACCATGAACCGTCATCATGCCGATAGGCCAACAGCGACGGATACACCCCCATCTCAAATCGACCGTCATACCCCACGCCTCCAGCGATCATCCCACGCGGGATCCCATCATCAACACGCGCACCAACTCGCGCCTCGCCTGCCCGCCAAGTTTCTAACAACCCAGCGCTCTCACGGAAGAAATCGCCGCGAAGCACGCGGTCCGGCTCGATGGCAACAAGCGAAACAGCACCGCGCTCCGGCGTATCCGACGAGGTGTCAAAAAAGACAAACCCAGGGTCCGTTCGAAGCGCTTTCGCCACATCGACCGGAGCGAAATCATCAAGGTCAGGGCACCGCTTTAGTCCGCTCATGCGCGTTTCCCTGCCTCAAAGATGAGCCTCTGCCAACAACCGTTCACTTCGCCAGCGGTGCGGGAACAATCCCTTCCGCCTTCATCCACTCGCCCACACGCGAGGCCCAATCATTCACCGGCAAACCGTTCCTTCGCATCCCAAAGCCGTGCCCACCCTTCGAATAAACATGGAGCTCAGCTGGCAGCCCCAGCTTGCGGTACTCCACATATAGGTAGGTGCTCGCCAATGCACTCGTCTGCCCTTTGTCATCCCCCGCATGCACAAAGAAGGCTCGGGGCGAAGTCGCCGTCACTTTCACTTCGGGTAGTAATGCCGACTCCCCTTTGTCGACGAGGTAAGCAGGGTAAACCGGAACCATGAAATCCGGCTTCGCATTCTCGTCCTCCATCGCCGCATCGAACCGGTAGGTTCTCGCAGACGGGTTCAACCCAAGGTTCACCGTCAAATGACCGCCCGCAGAGAAACCCAACACCCCAATCCGGGCTGGATCCAATCCCCACTCCGACGCCCGTTTCCGAATCATTCCCATCGCCCGCTGCGCATCTTGGAGCGGCTCAATTCCACGCCCCGACGGACGAGCGGGCACGCGGTACTTCAACAAGATCCCCGTGACCCCCATCTCGTTCAGCCACTCACACACCTTCGTTCCCTCGTGCTCAATCGCCAAAATCGAGTACCCGCCGCCAGGACAAACCAAGACCGCTGCTCCATTTGGATTCTCGGGTCGGTACACCGTGATGGTGGGGTCCGAAACATTCGTCACGCGCACCACGTCTTTTTCGCTCTTTGGGGGGATCACCTTTTCTGGTTCACACCGGTAACCCTCGGGTTCGGGTGCTCCCTGCGGCCAGAGCTTCAACACCGTTGGCTCAGCCGCCAAGAGTGAGGAAATGCACAACAGCAAACCCGCCTGAGCGGCCAAACGTGCGAATGAGAATCGGGGGGCAGTCATGAGAACCAGCTTAAGCGACTTGCGACACAATCTGAAGCCCGTACCATTCAACCTTCTTTCATTTCCGACGAGCATTGTTCAGAACTGCCCTTGGGAAAAATGGTTGCGAATATGAAATTTCACCCTCTCCCCGCCTCAGCGCCTTCTTCAGGATTCCTTCCGTTGAACCGCCCACTCGCAACGCTTGCGCAACTCGCCTGCTTCATTCTCTCGCTCCAGCCGGCTCGGCCTGCTGAACCCTCAAACCCTCCGCCGCCAATCACACCCAATCCCGCCGCATCCGCTCTTTCTCCCGCCCCCCTCTCGCTCAACCCATCCGCCGGACTCAACCTCGCGCCAGTCCCCTTCACAAAGCCAGTGCCCAGCTTATCCGCACCAGTTCCAGCCCCGCGCGCACAGAAATCCGTCCAGAAATCCGTCCCGCCAGCGACCATCGCCCAAAGTAAACCCGGAGGAGAACTCTCCCCCATCGACGATTCCCTGCTCAAGGCGCTGCCCGACTTCAAAGATATCGAGCTCGCACCCACACTTGTTCCGGATTCGGAAATCCGCTTCTCAGAAACCAACGCCACCGCTCAGGCTCGCCGCGAACTTCAAGCCAGGATTCGATTCCGCGAGATGAAGCACATCGCGCTCCGTGATGCAGACCTAGCCCAACTCGATAGAAAAGTCCGCACCGCAACCACCGATCGCGAACTCCGAAACGCCCTCACCAGCTACAACGAGCGCCTCTACGGCCTCATCCAAAAACTCGATCCCTCCCTCGGCGCCCTCATCGAAGAGCGCAAAGCGGCGTCACTCAAGGGAACCACCACCACCCTCCGTAACTGACGAACGTCCACACCCTTCTCCCCGTGCCCCAACTATTTCGGGTCCCCGTGATCATGCTCACGGTCCGACCAGCGAGCGAGGGACTCATCATGGAAGTGGCCTTTCCTCAGGTATTTCGTCAGAACTCCATAACGCGGACTGAAGAGGTAGGCCAAAAGGAAGACCGCCCCGAGCAAAAGCACAATGCACGCGCCTGAGGGAGCATCGATCCAGTAGGACAAAAGCAGCCCGCCAAACGCTCCGAACGCTCCCAGTCCAGCGCCACCCCACAGCATCGCGGTGTAGGAATCGCAAAGCAGGTACACCGTCGCAGCCGGGGCAATCAATAGTCCCAGAAGCATAATGACCCCAACCGCTTGTAGCGAACCAATCATCGTTAGCACCAAGCACACCGTCAGCACTCCCTCAACCAACCCCACGCGAATGCCCTGAGCCCGCGCCACCATGGGATCCAAGAGCGTCAGCAACAATGGCCTCTGCAATCCGACCAACACCGGTAGCACCGACAGCGCAATCCCATACAAAATCGCCAGATCCTGATTCGAAACCCCGAGGATATTCCCGAAAAGATAGTGCACCAACGACACCCGCGTCCGAACCACGCTCAGCAAAACCACTCCGACAGAAAACGCGACCGTGTAGAGAATGCCCAGCGCTGTATCCTCTTTAATCCGCGTGCCCCGCGATAATAACTGCGCCCCCAACGCCACCACTAACGCGGCCCCAAGCGCACCTGCAAACAAACCGAGCGGAGCCAAACCGAAAAGCATCACCCCAACCGCCAATCCCGGAAGCAACGAGTGCGACAGCGAATCCGCCATCAGCGCCAACCGGCGCAAAACGACAAACGTTCCGAGAAACCCATTCAAAAAACCCACCAAGACGCACGACAAGGCCGCACGCACCATGAAGGAATGGGAAAATGGTTCAGACAGCCATTCCATGTCGCATCGTCGAAAACACCCGCGCAGAAAATGCACGCGTCAGGTTCTGTTCCGTAAAACACTCCCCCACAGGCCCCGCCGCCACCTGCTCTCCGTTCAACAAGATCACGTGATCAAAAATATCCCGCACCGTCTCCAGATCGTGATGCGTCACCAAGAGAAGCTTTCCCGCCGCACGCATCGCCGCAATCGCCTTCCGTAACCCGTCCTGCGAGGGCACGTCCAACCCGGTGAACGGCTCGTCCAACAACATCACATGCGCCTCCTGTGCCATCGCTCGCGCCAAGAACGCGCGCTGCTGCTGTCCGCCCGACAGCGCGCTGATCTGGCGCTCCTGCAACGCCTCCATATCCACCGCTCGCAACGCCGCGTCCACCGCCGACGAATCAGACGCTCCGAAAAGCCGCCACCATCCCGTTCGCAAATAACGACCCGTCTCCACCAGACCGCGCACCGTCATCGGAAAGTCCCAATCCACCGACTCGCGCTGCGGCAAATAGGCAAACTCCCGACTCGGCCCCGTCATCCGCCTGCCGTGAAACCAAACCTCTCCTCCCTCCACCGCGACAAGCCCACACAGCGCTTTCAACAAGGTCGATTTCCCCGCACCGTTCGGACCCAGCACCGCCACCGCACTGCCGCAGGGAATCTCAAACGCCACATGATGCAGGGCCGGTATCCGGCGATAACTCACCGTCAAATCCCTGACCCGTAAATGATGCGAATGCCCGCTCATCGCCTTTAGCCCTCCGGATACACCAACACTTCCTCCACCACCGCTCCGCCCATTCCCCAAACAAAACGGTCCACCGGCGCAGCCCCATCGCCCGGCACACGCCGCACGCGCACTGCCGCAGCACCCGCGCCGACCCATTCCACCTCCACAGACAGATCCACCCCCTCACCAGAAGGAACCGACAACTCCACCGAACCAGTCCGAACCCCGCCCTCCAACCGCAACAACTCGGCCCCAGCATGCTTGAGGACCATTCGCTTCAAGTCCGCCGTTGAGTCGACCTGCAGCCGGTCGCTCGCCGCCGCAAGACGCTCCCCGCCTCCCACTCCAGACTCAATGCGCTCGCGCCCAGAACCTCCACTGGAATCAACCGCGCCCGCACGCATGACCCACCGGACGGGAATGCCGAACAACAGGAGCACCGTCAACGTCACGAGCGCCCGAATCAGTGGTGAACCTTTCATGCCGAAACTCCCCTACTTCAGCGCATCCACGATGGCTGAGACATTGTGACGGATCATTCCAGCATAGGTCGCAAGCTCACCCGCACCTAAACCATCGGCGTACAAACGCTTACCCAATACAGCACCTGTCTCACGAGTCACCTCCTGCATCACCTTGGGATTGGCAGTTTCCTCCGCGAACACCGCTTTCACTCCCGTCTTACGAACCGTCTCAATCAACTGTGAAACCGCCTTCGACGAGGGCTGATCCGCCGTGCTCAACCCGACAACCGTCAACACCTTGAACCCGTACTCTTTCGCAAAATACTGGAACGCGTC
>JACCEB010251643.1_pt1 | contig 12009 bp, 8 predicted proteins | sample 7454761 | NCBI WGS metagenome assembly JACCEB01 (sample SAMN15323454, study PRJNA562643) | freshwater metagenome | isolation source: river surface water | place: USA:Blue River Watershed | collected 2017-08-18 | reverse complement strand
CAGATCGAGGTCATCCTGGGTCTCCCAGCTCAAGGCTGCCATGATGTCGCCCGACATGGCCGCCCCCGCCGCGACGAGCCTACCCTGGACGGCGGAATCAAAAAGCAGCGACGGGGAGGACCCGGCCGCGACCGCGTTGCGGCGATAAACGCCGGGCGCAATCTCTTCGACGAGGGAGACGGAAGTTTTGCGAGGCGCCTTGGCGTCGATCAGCTCAGCGACCCCCCAACCCAGCAAGGCCCCGAAAGAACCAACCATGAGAAACAGGAGAGGCTTGGGGAGTGAAAGCAGTTTCACGGGCTTAGCGAAAGAGACGGCCTCCCCGGTGGCAAGCCACAAGCGAAGTTAGAAGAGATGAAATATAAAAGGGACTCAGGGCTGGAACCTCAGCCAACCCAGCAACCGCTCCTGCTCTTCCATATGACGTCGGTAATCAGCCATGCGCTCGCTTCGGCGCTCGGCCATGACATCGTCCCGCAAGGCAATGAGCCGCGAGCGGAAAAAGCCGTGCATCCGCCGGAGGTGGGCGACTTTTGCCTCACGCGAAGGCAGGAAATCGACCTCTAACTTCCTTTCGAGCTGCAGACGTTCCTCATCCTCCGCCAGAGAAAGGTCCACCGAGCCGACGACCACGGCAAGCCGATCCGCAAGGTCTTGGACGGCGACATGCACCGGCGACCCCGCTTTGGCCGCCGCGAAGGCCTCTCCACAGAAATGAACGAGGTCGGCCAGCTCGGCATAGGTGGCGGAAGCGGCCAGTTCGGCTACGGCGGCCTCATACGCCGGGGCATCGGCAGGGATATCGCGAAGCGCCGCGGCCATCGACTGGCCGACGTCAACGGCTCCATCAATCATGCCCGGCCCCGTCATCCTTGCCTCGTACCATTCCCGGAAAAGCCCTAATGGAAAACCGGTCGGATTGGCTGATGCCACATAGCCCACCAGCCTGGCTCCCAGCGCAAGTCGGTGCGCATACCCTCGGACGGCTTTATCATCAGGCAGTTCGAGGACAGGCGGCGGACGCAAACGCGGGGGCCGCGGAGCGCCCTGCCGAAAGGAATAAGGCATGGCTGGACCTCCGGAATCCGGAGTCAAGGGCGGAGGAACAGATTGAATCCGGGACGACCCCGCCCTGCCCGCGCGCAACACGGCCCAATACCGCGAGGCCAGATACAAGAGAGCCATGACGACCAAGTAGATCAGGACGAAAACCAAGACTGCGGCAGATATGTCCATGATGGATGGCAGGCGGATGACCTGCTAAGTTAACTAGGTAGCGTGCTTGCCCGAACGGCAAGACTACTTCGAGTAAGGCAATGGCCCAGCCTTCAACAGATCATTGGAAACCTCGACGGCGAAATCATCGAAGAGGGCGGGTATTTTGTAAAAATTACGCGACCCATAACGGATGGTCATGCCATATTGGCTCATAGTGACCCAGGCGAGCTTCTGAAGCGAACCGCCTTCGATGAGGCAATACTGCTTTACGGTCAGCTGGACCCCCCCTGAGACCTGATCCGCATCATTGGCATCCGCGCAGTTAAGTTCCGCGACAACCATCGTGGCGGCAAAAACATCCTTATCACCTTCAGGGACGATTACGAAACCATTGCGACGTAGGACCGATTCGACCCTTGCACGGATGGCGCTCGAACTCACGACGGTGTCTTTGACCTGGGAATCAACCACCACGCGCACCTTCTTCTCAACAACCGGCACCATGGCCGTAGCGCCCCAGCCCACATCACGTTTGAAGGCGTCCTCCCTCGCCTTGATGAGCTCTGACATCTGCAACTGGGCAGGGGTAAGCTGGGCCGGCACCTCTACCCGCTTCTCTACGACGCGGACGACCTCGACCGGCTTTTCGACGATTTTCTCGACCACACGGTCGACCTGGACGATGGTCGGGAAGAAATGCGTGGTGAGAAGTCCGATGAGGGCGCCCGACGAGACCCCGGCCACCAGCCACCACCAACCGGCGAAACCGCCCGAGCTTTTCGTCGCGGGCACGGGCACGGATGCACCAGGCGACGGTTGCCGGGGACGGCGACCAGACGCCATGGGAGCGGCCATGGCCGCGACCGGAGGAAAAGCCTTCGCGGCGGCGACCTCGGAGCGGAGATTCGCCAAAGGCGTCCAGCCGGACATCCCCTGACACCAGCACAGGTCCGTCCAAAGGAATTCCCCGGAATCCAGCAGGTCGACGATCCGATCGATGTCGAATTCGCCCATGACGTGTCCGCCGCGGGAAACTCGATAGATCAAAGTACGGTCGGGAGGGTTCATAGGTCAATTGTCTTGGGCCTTCCTCAGGTCATTGGCGGCCTCCTCGGCGATGCCCTCATAGACTTCGGGAATTTTAGCTATGTTGTTGACCCCATAGTTGAGCGCCCCGCTTCGACCGTAGATGACGACGTTGCCAATCTTGATGACGCAGCCATCGGGACCTGAAGTATCGTCAGGACTGAAGCAGATAAGCGGCTGCAACAGCTCTATTTCGTAGGAACCGGAGACACCGAGCACGGAGTCATTACCAGATTTGTTCTCGAGGTAAACGCCACCGACACGGACGACCGTATAAGGATATTCCTTCGACTCATTAGACAGGACCTTGAAGCCTTGGTTACGGAAAGCGCTCTCGACCTTGGCGAGCACCCTGCCTTCCGAGACGAGACTAGCCCCGGAACCACTTAAGCCACCAATTACCTTAACGCGATCAGAAATCTTGAACAGAGAAACTCCGGATTTCCTCTGCTTCGGGTCGAAAAGTCGTCGGGCGAACGTGATCGAAGCTTTCTGCTGATCAGTCAGCTCTGCTGGCACGTCCACCCGCTTCTCGACGACTCGGACGACCTCGACCGGCTTTTCGATGACCTTCTCGACCAGCTTATCGACCTGGACGACAGTCGGGAAGAAATGGGCGGTGAGCAGACCGATGAGGGCCCCCGACGAGACTCCGGCGACCACCCACCACCAACCGCCGGAACCAGCGGCATTCATAGGTGCGGCGACCGGCGCTCCGGCCGCCGGCTGGCGCGGACGGCGACCTGAAGCCACGGCCGCAGGCATCGCCGCGACCGGAGGAAACGCCTTGGCGGCGGCGATCTCGGAACGGAGATTCGCCAAAGGCGTCCAACCTGACATGCGCTGGTGCCAACACAGGTCCGTCCAGAGAAACTCCCCGGAATCGAGCAGGTCGACGATCCGATCGATGTCGAATTCACCCATGACATGTCCGCCGCGGGAAACGCGATAGATCAATGTCCGGTCGGGAGGGTTCATCAGGGTCAGTTGTCTTGAGCTTTACGAAGTTCCTTGGCGCAATCTTCAGCGACGCGAGCAAAGACATCCGGCACCTTGTAAAAATTGCTGGAACCATAGTCGATGGAGCCGCTTCGCGAGTAAAGATCCACCAAGCCGATTTTAATCTCCCTTGAGGAGGATGGCGCCTTGTCGAAAGGATTGAGCACCAATCCCGGCTGTGACACCGTTATGCGGTAACCGCCGGAAATACTCATCACTATTCCGTTCGAATTGGTGTCCTCCAGGAAAAGACCGCTGATTGATACGATAGTATAGGGCGACCCCCTGTAATCTCGCGGAAGCACGGTGAACCCGTGACCACGAAATGCTGATTCGACCCTTGAGACGATGGCACCTGAATTCAGATGGCCGCTCCCGGCGCCCTCGACGTCATATACAACCTTAACCTTCTCCGATAGCTTGAACAGACCGACGCCGACGGTGCGTCGTTTAGGGTCGTGAAGCCTCTCCACAAGGACGAGCGCCTCCTGCTGCTCGGGCGTCAACGCGGTCGGAACCTCGACGATCTTGTCGACCATCCGCACGACTTCGACCGGGCGGTCGACCACCTTCTCTACGGTGCGGACGACCTCGACGGGCTTCTCCACGACCTTCTCGACAATCTTCTCGACGGGACGATCCACCACCACGATGGTGGGGAAGAAATACGTCGTCATCAGCCCTGCCAAGGCGCCGACCACGACCGCGCCCACGACCCACCACAAACCGGCCGCCCCGGACGCAGCGGCTGGGGAGGTCGGAACGCCTGCGGGCGACATGGCTCGCCGGCCGGAAGCCGCCGGCCGGGACATGGCGACGACAGGAGGGAAAGTCTTCGCAGCCAAGATTTCCGTTCGGAGATTCGTCATCGGCGACCAGCCGGTCATGCCCTGCCCCCAGTAGAGATCCGTCCAGAGGAATTCACCGGCGTCGAGCAGATCGACGATCCGATCGATATCGAACTCACCCATGACGTGCCCGTTGCGGGAGACACGATAGATGACCGTACGGTCAGGAGGATTCATAAGTTTATTAGAGAAAACAGAGGCTGGAAATCAATGCCTATCACGGAGTCCGTGGGCCGCGAGCTTGGCGACTCCGGCGACGTCCACCACCACTTCCGCGCCCAGATCCAGGCCGAGACCCTCGGCCTCCTGCATCAGGGCCGCGGGGGTCACCCCCCAGGCAGCAGCCAGCTCACGCAGGACATGCCAGGCTGGGGCTGGCAGAGGTCGCGCCGGGGCCTCGGCAACGACGGCCGGGACTTGTCGCCAGCCGGCCTCGGAAGCCTCGACGCAGGCGGCGTAGAAAAGGTCCTTCTGATCCAGCGGGAATGGATCGGCGTCGGCTCCTGTGGGCGATGATGCCAGGATGGCCTGCACCATCCGGACCAGTTCGTCCTGCGCGGCCGTCTCGAAGTATCGAGCAGCTGACAGAACGTCCGAGGCCTTCCACTCCCCGCCGATGATTCGGGCCATTTTCGCGAAAGTAAACGGCTCGGCAGGCGGAGGAAGGCTGCTTCGTCTGATTCTTTCCTGTTCGAGACCAAGCACGATACGGCGATAGATTTCCAGCTCCTTGCCGACTGGGATTACCTTATCGGGAGCGATTTCACGACAATCCTCGACCAAGAGCTTGCAATAGTCGCCGACCAGACCGGGGAGGACACGGACATCGCACGGGATGAGCTCGGAAAGTCTCGACCAGGTGACCGTGCCCGCAGACGCGGAAAGGGACTGCACGGCGGCATCGTTCTCGCATGGAGGAGTCAGGATGAATTCGGCCTTACGCAAGGCTGGGTCGACCACACGGACATAGGCTTCGATCACTTCGCCGACGGCGTGCTCGAACTTGCCGCCGAGATAATTGACCCCGTACAGCACGCCTAGCGCCTGGGTCGTGGAAACCCTGAGCTTGACCCCCTTCGATTTGCCGTTCGCGAAAGGCGCCTCGACCTTGACGGACACCTTCTGGCCGACGCGTAACGACGAATAGGCCTCCTCCGGAATATCGACCCGGTCGGGAGGGATGCGGTCCGCCGGCACGACCGACGTAGTCCCCGGAACGGTCGCCTTGGGCGCGGACGTCTGGGCAGGAACCGCATTCGCAGATGCGGACTTAGGCCTGGCCGGCTGCCTCGTTTCCTTGATCTGGGCATCAGCGGCGACATGGATCAGGAGATTTCGCAGGCACTCCCATCCGAACGGACGCGAGATCGGCACGAAAGGATCTGTGGTCTTGACGGGTACGTAGAACGCCCTGGCCTTGGAAAGCTTGGTCTGCTCTGGGTCCGGGAACAGCGCTGCGTTGAGTCGGCTAAGATACTTGTTATCCAGCACGAAAAACGGCACATGCGGCGTGAGAAGAGATTCCAAGGCGGAGATCTCCTCCGGGGTGAAGGCCTCCTTGCCCGCGACGACGAAACCGTGCACGCGTTGCTTTCCGCCCAGGATCAGGTTGCGTCGCACACTTTCGAATTCGTGGAACTCCTGCTCGTTCGCGCAAAACTTATGGCCGGCGAAATACTCGCTCTTCTGAAGCTGCAGGGCATTGAGCACCTCGCGCCAACGGAAGGCCACCCTGCCCGCCTCGAGCAGACCATCCACGCCGACGAAGGTGGTCTCGGCGGTGAGCTTCCGGTGGGTCGGATTGAAGGTCCTGACGCGCAGGCGAGTCTCGGAAGCGGCCTGTCCGGATCTGAGCGACAGCACGCTCGCTCCGGACTCGTTCCTGACATCCCCCGGGGCGAAGACCGAAAGAGCAACCCCGAGAATGTCATCTCCGGCAGGCGCAAGCACGGAGAGGCTGATCGTGACGGGCCTGTCCTCGATCCAGCTGTCGCTGCCCGCGTCGAACCAAGGAGAATGACGACAGGGGCATTCGATGCCAGCCATGCTCCCCTTGTCGACGGCAACGGATGCCAGTCGCTCTTCCAGCAGCTTCTTGAGTCCTGCGCGGCTGTTATCCTCACCGTGGACCAGAAATATCCGCTTCAAGGCAGCGGCCTCTTGGGCCTCGTCGCCGACGACGTAACGGCTGACGGACGGCCCATCCGCATGGCCTGAGTAGAACTCGGAGACGGAGACGCAATCCGCCTTGATGTCGCTTCCGAAGAGATGCTTCTTGGGGATGTTGCGCTTGGCGTCTTCCTTGAGTTCGAGGGTGGCCGTGGCGCGGACCGCTGCCGGCTGATCGACGATCCAAAGCAGCGCGGCGCCAGGGGAACCTGGCGGCACGTATCCGGAGATGACGAAGGTCGCGGCGGAATCCTGCACGAACTCATGCAGATATCGCTGGATCGCGCCCTTCTTCGTCATGCCGCTGCCACAGAGCACGATGGCCGGCCCCTGGGCTCTTTCCGGGAGAGGCCCGCAGAAGACCTCCATCACCTCGCCGTTGCGATAAAGGCGGACGCAACCTCCCGGACCTTCGAACCTGAGCAGCTTTTCCAAGGCTTCGTCGATCTCGATGGCCGCTCCCGCGAACTCCCCGATGAACGAAGCGGACGGATTGACCCAAGGTCCCGAGCCGTCGACACCCGCGCGATAAACGTCGCGGTAGATCGACATGAAGGATGAGGCCAGGGTCGAATCCAGGTATACCTTAGGCACGACGCCGGCCACCAGGCCGGTCGCGGCCCGATTGAAGCTCAGCACCTGGTAGATATCCAAGAGAAGGTCCTGCGTGCGCTGAAGGGAGAAGGCGGGGAAGACGATCTTCGAGGCCGCGCCATGTCGAAATCCGCGCTCCAGGACCTCCGCCATCCGGGCAAGCCTTGCCTTGCCGGAACGGTCGCCGGGATTGCGGTGTTTCCCGCCATAGGTGGATTCCGTCACCACGTAGTCAGAAGGGTCGGCAGGACGCACCCTCGTGCGCATCATGCCTCGTGTCTCGGACTCGTCCTCGACGGTCCCGACGTCACCGGTGAAAAAGACGCGCTTGATGGCGCCGGCGGCGTCGGCGGCGACGAACTGGAAACCGACGCAACCCACGATGTGGGACGTCGGGAAGCAGGCCACGGACAAACCATGCTCCACCGTGATTCCCTTTCCCGGGGCGCAGGGCAGATGGTCCTCGAGCAGCTTCTGCGCAGCAAGCTTCTCGGCTTCGCCGACGTCCGCCTTGGGATTGTCACGCAGGAGGATGCGCAAAGAATCCTCGCAAGCGAAGTAGGCGAATCGTGCGGTCTCGGTGGTGCAGTAGATCGGGCCGTCGAAGCCGGCCTTGACCCAATGCAGCAGCATGCCGATGTGGTCCGCGTGCGCGTGCGTCAAGAAAAGCCCCTTGAGCTGGTCAGGTTTGCAGCCGTCAGGAAGGTTTTGCGGATGCGCCGGCTCCTTGAGCACGTCGCGCCGATGCGCCGACCCGCAATCCACGGCGAAAACATGACCGGTGCTGGCATGACGAAGGAAGGAGACGGAACCGGTGACCTCACCGAGCGCGCCATGGAATTTCAGGTGGAGGGGCATGGGTTGACGTGCGGGCGCCTTGGGGTGTGCGGGCAGATATCCGCCGAAAAACGGGTGCTGGCAAGGCGTCGTTACTGCCCTCTTTAAGATTGCCAGAAAGGCGGACCGGATGGCATCTTGGCACGGATGTCGCCACCCCCCGGAGATCATAACTACGAGGTGGCTCGCCAGGGGGTTCCGCAGGGCACGTTCCCCCTCTCCGAACTGGCCGGACTCATCGACTCAGGCCGGCTTCGCTGGAGCGATGACTGCTGGACCGAGGGCATGGAGACCTGGCTTAAGCTCGACGAAATCAAGGACCAGATCACGGCCACGGCTCCAGGCTCCGAGGCGGATAGCTACCTTGTCCCCGTCGGCGCCGCCCTCGGTCTGGCCATCGCGGTCGCTCTTGGCTATGTCATCCTAAGGAGCGGCGACGAGGTGAGCGAGACGTCCCCCGGGGCGGCATCGGCGCCAAGGACGATGAGCGCCCGCGAGAAAAACGCCATGCGAGCGCTCAGCGAACTCCAGGACGCCATCGCTTCCTTATCGGCGGAGAGTTTCGTGGTACGACGAGACCCGGCGACCGGCATGCATGCCTATGTGCATCGCTTCTACGACAACGTGGGCAATCGCATCCCGCTGCGCGTCAAAGTGGAACCTGACGGCCGTTGTCACCTCTACACCTATTACCGTGGTCCCCATTGGCTGCTGCATCGGCAGGTTAGGCTGACGATGGACAAGCAGGCGTTCATGACCGAACGCCTTCCGGCGCATCGTTGCACGCGTGAGATCGGAGAGGATAACTCTGTCACGGAGACCTGTCATTTCCAAGGCGACGACGACCGGAAGATAGTCGCCCGACTGGCCGCCGCGCACGGCAGTCCGATCAGACTCCAGCTGGTCGGCCATCGGCCGTACGAACTCGAGCTGTCTTTTGAAACGAAGATGGCGATAAAGGAATGCCATGCGCTGGCCGAACTGCTTGTCCGGCGCCGAAGCATCCAGGAAACGCTGACCGCAAACCCCTGAGCTTAGGGCCGGCGGATGCACTCAGCCGGATACTCGCCGAACACGAAGGAGCCGGCCGCGCAGTAAAGCAGCGTCGGAGCGGTCGGAGCGTCGGCCAGCTTGAAGCAGACCGTGTAGGATGTCGTCTCCCTTTCCGAAGCCGCATTCACGAAAGTGACCTGGCCGGAGACCGCATAGAAGCGGGTCTGTCCGTCGTCCCAGCATTTCCTGAAATATGAGACGTCGTCGTCTCCCAGCGCCAGGACGTTGAGATTGAGGTTGAGCATCGCCCTTGCCTGCGAAAACACCTGCGCCGAAGACAGGGGGGTCTCTTGGGTAGCGGCCACGGCGAAAGGTCCCGTCGCTCCCGATGCTCCGCCTTTCGGAAGCAACAACCGGTAGCGGGAAAGATCGGCGAGGTCGCGGAGCATGGCCGGGGTGAGCTTACCTTCCAGAAGGCGGCCGCGTAAGACTTCCGGGACCTCGACCCAGTCGGCCGCCACGCCTAGTTGCGCCATCTGCGTCGTCCTTCGTTGGACGAAAGCATCCTTCGCGCCAAGGGCCGAGGCCACCGAATAGAACGCCCACGCCGTGGGAGTCGAAGCCGCGTAGACCTTGGCGGCGTCGAAATGGAGCGCCAGAAAAAGCAGGGCGTCCGGATCCGCCTTGCAGGCGGCGCCTTCGATCAGCCGAAGTCCCCCGTCGGGATCGGCCGCGGCGAAGCCGAAGCCGAAATACCTGCTCAGTCCGCTGACATAGGAACTCCGTGCCGACGGCGTGCCGGTGGTCGCCAAGGTGGCGCCGGCTGGGAAGGACCGACGGACCAGGTCCGGCGAAAGCACCTTTTCCGCCGTGGCCTCGTCCTCAAGGCCGCGCGCGATACGCGGAGCCAGCAGGCCCGCCTCCAAAACCTGAAGATGCCGAAACAGCCCCGACGAAGGATTTTCGCCGTCGTTTCCGGCGATGTCGATTCGGACGAAATCGGGGCCTTCGGCCTTGGCCGACGACGGGTCGGCGACGGCACTCAGGGCGAGGCCGAAGGCGCGGTCATGAAAAGGACTATCCGGATCGAGATACAGGCTCGCGAGCGGAGCGAGGGCCTCACGTTCCCCTTGCGCTCCCGCCTTGGCATACCAATCGCGTGCCTGGATAACATTCCTGGGAACCAATCGTCCTTCGTGATAAGCCTTGGCCACCGCGAGCTGCGCGGGCGCGCTGCCGTCGCGAGCGGCGCCCAGATTCTTCCCGAAAGCGATCATCTTCGGCGAAGGCGGCAATGACGGCAGCGGCCCGCTATGGGTCACGGTGAGGACCACCAGCTGATTGCCTCCGCCCGCGCCGTTGCACTTGGCGCAGCGCACGTCGACGAGCTGACCAAGGTCCAACGGGTTGTTGGGATCCCGGAGCACGCCTCGTTCCCCGCCCTTGCCATTGCAGGCGTCGCATCGCACATACATGGGGATGGAGACTCTGGGCTGGACCCTGGCGACATAGTGGAAAAACGCGATGCGGGTGTTCTCGGTGAGCACGAGTTTCTTGCCGGGTGCCCGGACGATCTCCCCGTCGGCGTTGTAATCCAGATCCTCGCCGACCTGACGGAACACCTCATAGAAAGAGACGCCGGTCAGGCCGGTCCGACAATCGTATACCTGGGCAGCCAGCGAAGTCAGCGAAAGGCAGGCCAGCACAAACCATTGGCTGAAGCGGGCGGTCATGAGCAAATAGTGTGAGCCCCGTCAGGGGCTTCGCGCAAGGTTAAGCGCCGATCATACGCTGCGGACTCCAGCACCTCGCCGGCTTTCATCGGTATTCCAGAGGCTTGGCCTCGGTGCTTGCGGTGATTTCGGCGTGCAGGTCCTTGGAACGTCGCTGACCAGCCGTCTTTTGCTCCGCGCTCATTAGTCGTTCAAGCTCGGCGAGGCTGGCACGTGCCGACCCTGACTTGTCGGCAGCAAGATTAAGGAAGGCAAACGCCTCGACCAAGTCTTGCGCGACACCGATGCCTTGCCGGTAGCAATTCGCCAGCTGCTCCTGGGCGCTTGCTTCACCCCGGAAGGATGCGGCATGGAAACAACCGACGGCAGCCTTGACGTCCTTCGTGGTCCCAACCCCGTCCCGGTGACAACGCCCCAGGTCGACGAGCCCAGGCAGGTAGCCTCTTTCCGCCGAAATCTTGTAATAAGCGAAGGCCTTGGGCAGGTCGACCGGAACGCCACGTCCGAACTCATGCGCCACCCCCAGCGAATGCGGAGCCACCAAGTTGCCTTGTTCGTCGGATTTACGGAGCCAGACCAGGGCTTGCGCCGGATCGGCGGGCACCCCCTGGCCGTTCATGTAGGCTACCCCGAGATTATTCTGGGCAAAAGGTTCTCCTGCCTCCGCCGCCTTTCGAGTCCACTCCGCAGACTTGACCAGATCTTGCTTACAACCCAAGCCATCCGAATAGCACGCTGCGAGGTTTGTCATGCCGAATAAATCACCCTGCTTGGCGGATAGTTCGTACCAATAAAAGGCTTTGGCGGGGTCCTTATGACACCCTTCGCCCTCTTCATAGCAGTAACCTAAAAGAGATTGCGCATCGGCGTCACCTTGGCCGGCGGCCTTCTGCAACCAACTGAAGGCTTCGATCAGGTCCTTGGCCACTCCTTGGCCAGACTGGAGGCAGTGTGCCATTTGAACCTGCGCACGCGCCTCCCCCCTGACCGCCGCCTTACGGAACCAATCAACCGCCACTACCTTGTCCTTGGCTAGGCCATCTCCATTGAGATAGCACCAACCGATCCAAAGTTGCCCTTCCAGATGTCCGAGTGCTGCGGCCTTGCGGAAGCACTCGGCCGCCTTGGGCAGATCCCTGGCCCCCCCCTTTCCTTCGTAGGCGTTCATACCTTGTTGAAACAACGCCTCGGCATCGGCCGCGAGTTCAGCGGCGGAGCGTGTCGCAGGTGCGCTGACGACGGACGTCCCGGCGCCGGGTCCTTCCGAAAGGGACCCAAGGAGATAGATCATGGCAGCCAAGAAGGCGGCGACCGCCAAGGAAATGCCAACGTTCAGTGCTTTACTCTGCATGATGAATGGGTGTCGGTGACGCCTTCGATAGAGACTCTTTAATAACCGACCAAGCGCGGGCAAGCCCTCAAACCCGGGCAACCTGCGAGAGGCTATCCGGCGAGAGCTCGAGCCAAAGACGACGTCAGCGGCCCAATCGGTTGCGCATCGAATTGATCATCCCGCCCGTCCAGCCGCCGCT
>JACCEB010815023.1_pt1 | contig 12011 bp, 6 predicted proteins | sample 7454761 | NCBI WGS metagenome assembly JACCEB01 (sample SAMN15323454, study PRJNA562643) | freshwater metagenome | isolation source: river surface water | place: USA:Blue River Watershed | collected 2017-08-18 | reverse complement strand
GCTCCGATGGTTTCCAGGCGGGAATCAAGGAGCTGTTCGATGACACTATTCAGAAACTGGTGGCAGAAGGTGTCGAAATCGTCGAGGTTGACTGTCCAAGCTTTGAATACTCAGTTGCTGCTTACTATCTAATCTTGCCCGCTGAGGCGAGCTCAAACCTTGCAAAGTATGACTCGGTCCGCTTTGGCATGAGGGTAGTGCCAGAGGGTAATCCAACAATCGAGCGTGTTATGGCAGCAACTCGCGAAGTAGGATTCGGACCTGAGGTAAAGCGCAGAATCATTCTTGGAACCTACGCCCTGTCATCTGGTTACTACGACGCCTACTACGGCTCCGCTCAAAAAGTTAGAACTTTGATTCAACAGGATTTGGCAAGCGCATTTTCTAAGGTCGATGTGCTACTAACCCCAACTGCTCCAACCACCGCTTTCAAGATTGGGGAAAAAGTGAATGATCCGCTGGCGATGTATCTAAATGACATCGCTACCATTCCTGCCAACCTTGCCGGCATCCCGGGTATCTCGGTGCCGAATGGACTGGCGAAAGAGGATGGACTTCCCTCCGGTGTGCAGATTCTGGCTCCTGCGATGCAGGATGCCAAGGCCTACCGCGTTGCGGCTCTGATTGAGAATCTCTACCGTGCGCAGTGGGGCGACTACCTAATCAGTAAGGCCCCAGATCTGGAGGCACTCAATGTCTAAAGATCAATTGATGCCCTATGACAAGGCAATCGAACAGTTTGAGGTTGTGATTGGTCTTGAGGTTCACGTCGAGCTGAACACCAAGAGCAAGATGTTTTGCGGGTGTAGAAATGAGTTCGGCTCAGAGCCCAATAGCAATGTCTGCCCAATCTGCATTGGTCTGCCGGGAGCCCTTCCTGGGGTAAACAAAAAAGCTGTTGAGTCATCTATTGCCATCGGTTTGGCACTGGGCTGCGAAATAGCAAAGACCTGTCGCTTTGCCAGAAAGAACTACTTCTATCCAGATCTTGCAAAGAACTTCCAGACCTCCCAGTACGACGAGCCAATTGCCTTCGGGGGAAAGATCTCGATCGACCTAGACGGTCAAGAGTTTGAAGTTCAGATTGAGCGCGCTCACATGGAAGAGGATGCTGGAAAGCTCACTCACGTGGGTGGAGCAACCGGGAGAATCCACGGCGCTGATCACTCATTGGTGGACTACAACCGCGCTGGAGTTCCACTGGTTGAAATTGTCACCAAACCAATCTTCGGTGCTGGCGCCAAGGCTCCTGAGTTGGCAGCAGCCTATGTCCGTTCAATTCGCGACATAGTTAAGAGCATGAATGTTTCAGACGCCAAGATGGAAAGAGGAAACGTTCGCTGTGATGCCAACGTATCTTTGCGCCCAAAGGGCGAGCAGAAGCTCGGAACCAGAACAGAAACCAAGAACGTAAATTCCATTAGAAGCGTAGAGAACGCAGTTCGCTATGAAATTCAAAGGCAAGCCCACATCCTGGCAGGTGGCGGAACCATCATTCAGGAGACCAGGCACTGGCACGAAGATCGCGGCTACACCTCCAGCGGAAGAGTGAAGTCTGACGCGGAGGACTACCGTTACTTCCCAGAGCCTGATCTGGTTCCAGTCATGCCATCTGCTCAGTGGGTTGATTCGATCAAAGCCTCACTGCCTGAAAACCCAGATAAACGAAAGAAGCGCCTGCAAGAAAGCTGGGGCTTTAGCGAACTTGAGTTCCGCGATGTTGTGAACGCAGATCTACTTGACCTAATTGAACAAACGGTTGCTGCTGGCGCATCACCGCAGTCAGCAAGAAAATGGTGGAGTGGTGAGCTAAGCAGAATTGCTAATTCAGAAAACATCACACCGGAAGAGCTTGCAATTACACCTGCGCAAGTGGCCGAGATTCAAAAGCTAATTGACTCGGGAGAGCTAACGGACAGACTCGCCAGAGATGTCGTGGCGGGAGTGCTTGCGGGTGAAGGATCTCCGCGAGAGGTAATTGAAAAGCGTGGTCTCAAAGTTGTCAGCGACGAGGGAGCTTTGATTGCTGCAATCGACAAGGCACTGGCAGAGCAGCCCGATGTCCTAGAAAAGATTCCGGAGGGCAAGGTCCAAGTCGCCGGAGCTGTGATTGGTGCGGGTATGAAGGCTATGGGAGGCCAGGCGGATGCAGCCAGGGTCAGAGAGTTAGTGCTCGAGCGAGCTAAGTAGCTTGGGGTGAGTAACGGGACTTGAACCCGCGGCCCCCTGGACCACAACCAGGTGCTCTACCAGCTGAGCTATACCCACCATGTCTGGGAATCCCAGAACTCCTAGATTGTATCAGCGAGAGACTGGGCTATCTGCTTTGCTTTTTCGCTGTCGGGTCCCGGCTCGCTCACCAGCACACTGGCTCGGTAGTAGCGCAGCTCTTGGATTGACTCCCGAATATCCGCCAGAGCGCGGTGTGCTCCGTTTTTCTTTGGGAGGTTGAAATAAACCCTCGGATACCATCTTCGAACCAGTTCCTTCAGCGAGCTGACATCGATGTTTCGGTAGTGCAAAAACGCGTCCAGATTCGGCATGTACTTGATCAGGAACATTCGATCAGTCCCAATCGAGTTTCCAGCTAGGGGAGCAGTCTTGGGTTCCGTGATGTATTTCTTAAGGTAGTCAATGACTAATAGCTCTGCCGCGGATGCTGAGTTACCGTTTGGAATTTCCGATAGAAGACCGCTGTCGGTGTGCATCTGACGAACAAAGTCCCCCATGTTGGCCATAGCCGAATCGCTTGGCTTCACAACAATCTGAATGCCATCGTCAACCGGCTTGAGTTCACCGTCCGTAACGATGACTGCAATTTCGCAGATCTCGTCCTTTTCAATGTCCAGGCCGGTCATTTCGCAATCGACCCAGACGATGTATTCGGTCATGTTTTCCTACTCGTCAGAGTGTCTTGCATTCTTTTGGGCTTTGCGCTGAAGCTTCTCCTGCAGCTTAGCCTCGCGCTTAGCTTCGCGAATTTCTCGTCTGGTTGGCTTATCGTTTTGCTGAATTATCGGAAGCTCGCTCGTTAGAAACTCCGGCATACCCTCATTTGATTTGGCCCTAAGCGGCTCCGCATTTGGAACTTCACCGCCCCAGCGCATCTGAGTTTCATCATCCAGTGGCAGATCTTCAGGAGTTACCTCCACACTCACCTGCGACCACTGCATGGAACTATCAGAGACCTTCTCCTCTGTGATGGTTACGCTCTTGACGCTCTGGCTCACAGCAGGCGCCTCTGGGCTCTTCTTTGCAGTGCGCTTTGCCTTTCTCGCAGCCTTGCGCTCTGCTCGAAGTTGCTTGCGCTCTTTTCTGCCCTCAACCAGCCAGTAGAGGGTTGGAACCAGAATTAGCGTTAGCAGTGTTGATGAGAACAGACCGCCGATAACCACAATGGCAAGCGGCTTAGAGATAAATCCAGAGTCTCCGGTTAGCCCGAGCGCCATTGGTGTGAGCGCAAATATGGTGGCAAGAGCGGTCATCAGAATAGGACGAAGTCTCTGCCTTGCTCCATCAAAGAGCGATTGAATAACGCTTCTGCCCTCCTTTCGATACTGATTCACCAGATCGATTAGGACTATCGCATTTGTTACCACGATTCCAATCAGCATCAGCATTCCAATCAGCGCTGGCACGCCAAGCGGGGTGTCAGTGATGATCAGAAGCCCAAGTGCACCGGTTGCTGCGAATGGAATTGATATCAGCAGCAGTAGCGGCTGGATAAGCGATGAGAAGGTAGCGACCATGACGATGTACACGATCGCGACCGCTGCCAATAGGGCCAGTCCCAGCTGCTGGAAGCTCTCTGCCTGATCGGCAGCTGCTCCACCAACGGTTGCCTCTACTCCCAGCGGGAGTTCAATCTCGGCCAGTCTTTCGTTGATTGCCACGGTTATGGCACCAAGGTCATCGCCCTCAGGGGTTAGCTGCACCTCTGCGGTGCGATTACCTTTTTGTGAGGTAATTGAGGTTGGCTTTAGTACTTCTTCAACAGAGGCGATTTCATCTAGGCGAACCAATCCCTGGAAGGTCGGGATTCTTATTGCTCTCACCTCATCAATCGATTCTGGTGTTTGCTGACCGGCAATAAAGACTTGCGTCTCCTGCTCCTCAATTCGAAGGGTTCCAAGCGGACTTGGTCTTAGCTGAGAGGCGACAATGCCGGTGACCTGAGTTTCGGTTAGAAGGTAGGAGGCCGCCTTTTCGCGGTCAACCTTAATCTCCATGACTCTTTCGTCTGCTTCGAGAGTGGTCGTAATTGCAGTTATGTTCTCAAGGCCCTTCATGCTCTCGGCGACTTGATTGACCGCATCCTGCAGTAGGGATTTATCGCTAGCGGAGATTTCGATGTCGATTGTTTCTGAGGATCCAAAACCACCGCCCTGGCTGGTCGTGATCTCGCTATCGGCTGGGGTTTCTAGGTTTAGTACTTGGGCCTGCAGGTCTTCGATGCTGGCATCTTCCTCGGCAGTGATGCTGAATGCGATTCCTCGAGCCGCAGCACCAAATGCCACGCGGCCATCAGCCGCTGAGCCAACGGTGGTCTGAACAATCTTGACGCCATCCAGGGCGAGCATCTGCTGCTCAACGTCCTTGGCTGCGGCGTCTTGCTCCTCGAAGGTTGTGCTCGAAGGCATGGTCAGACGTGCAGTGAACTGGTTGGAACCGCCGCCGTCAATAAAGTTTGTCTTCAGTAGCGGAACCAGTGAGAAGGTGTAGCCCAAGATCAAAACGGCTGCGAAAAGCGTAAGCCAAGGGTGGCGAGTGGAGCCGCGCAGAATTGGGAGGTAAGCGCGCTGCAGAATGCTCTGCTTCTCCCGCTCTTCCTCAGCAATTCTTTGCTTCTTCTCAAAGTTCTTCGGATCTGCTTCCTTGGCGGCTCTCAGTCGCTTTGGCATCCGAAGGAACCAGTAGGCGAATACCGGAACTATGGTCAAGCTAACTAGAAGTGAGGCTAGAAGCGCGATTGCGACTGTGAAAGCGAATGGTCTGAAGAGCTCTCCAACTAGCCCGTCCACAAGGGCGATTGGAAGGAAGACGGCAACGGTTGTGATTGTGGAAGCAGTGATAGCCCCTGCCACCTCTTTCACGGCCGTCATGATCGCTTTTCTGCGCTTCTCGCCATAGCTGAGGTGTCGGTTAATGTTTTCAATCACCACAATTGAGTCGTCCACAACTCGACCAATAGATATGGTCAAGGCTCCCAGCGTTAGGAGATTCAGTGAGTAGTCGGCAAAAGATAGGCCGATGAAGGTGATTAAGACTGATGTCGGGATCGAGATTGCAGTGATGATGGTCGACTTGAAGCTAAGCAAAAAGACCAAAATGATTAGAACTGCAAATGAAAGGCCAAGTAATCCTTCAGTTGTAAGGTCCTTGATGGACTTTTCAATAAATGGAGCCTGGTCGAAAATGGTGGTGACTGTTACTCCACCGCCCAGCGCTTCCTCCAAATCGGGGATTAGCTTTTCAACTCCTGATGAAACAGCAACTGAGTTTCCATCGGGAGTCTTAACAATTGAAACAGCCAAGGACTCTTTACCGTTGGTGCGAGCAATGGTTGTTACTGGCGCATCCTCGTAGGTGACCTCTGCGACATCACCAACAGTCACAACACCAGCCAGTGGGTTTGGCACGCTTGGCACCAGCGGCAGCGATTCAAAAAGTTCAATTGTGTCAACGGCTGAACCAACCTGCACGGCAATCGAACCCTTGTTGTCGGTGATCGAACCAACTGGAAGGACCAGGCCGTTAGCAGTAATTGCAGTGACGATGTCTCGCTGTGTAAGACCATTGGCAGCCAGTGCTGCCTGGTCGAGGGTTAGATTTACTCTTTTTTCCCTAGCTCCTGAGACAGCTATGTCGCGGATGCCGTCAACCTGCTCAAAAAGAGTAGGAGCGACTTCCTCAAGTTTTTTACCAATCCGCTCATTGTTTCCATTGTTGTCAGAAACCGCTAAGACGATGATTGGTACGGAGTCAAAACTGCCAGAGATAACTCTTGGTGATGCATCAGAAGGCAATAGATCCGAGGCGTCATTCAGGGCAGTGCTGAGTCTTTCTGAAACAGCCTCAGTGGTTGTTCCGTACTCAAAGGAGACTCTTAGAACTGAAAGACCAGTGGTCGAGGTGACTGTCGTTGACTCGATGCCCTCTAGGCCCAGAACAATCTGCTCCAGTGGTGTCGAGACTTGGCTGTCCACAACCTCCGGTGATGCACCGGGATAGGAGGTGACAATAGCTGCCGAGGGGATCTCGATCGAGGGTATGAGCTCCTGCTTTAGCCCACCGACGGAGATGAATCCGAAGGCCGCCACAATGACGGTGATTAGGGCAACAACTGAGCGATTTTTAAGCGAGAGCTTGGAAATAAGTGACAAAACGACCTCTTGTTGGGTTTATGACTAGTTGAACCAGCCAAGGGGACAGAATACTCCCGAAATAGGCTCAAAAAGGCTGGAAATAGGGCTTAAAGCCTTAGAAGTGAGAGGTGTCTGGCTGGATTGCCGAAGCGGTGAGCCGTGATGCTTACGGCCTGCTCCTTGAAAAACGGCAGAAGCTCGATGATGCCCGATTCGGTTGGCTCTGAGGTGTAGGTGGCGATGTCGACACTGGCTAGAGCCTGCTCAGTGGAATCCAGCTTTCCGAAGACTCTCACTCTGCGCGGTTTCTTGGAAAGCCCCGCCAGCCAAACGGATTCACTTTCCATAACAACTTTGACACCAAGTTCCTTGAGGTAGTTCTGGATCTTTACTGGCAGTGCTTCCGCGCTTAGTTCCACTTTCTCAAGCGTGATGGCGGTGATGGCGGCTCGCCAGATGTCGTATTGACTTGCGGTGGCCTGAATCCTGATTGTGCAGTCGGATCGTAGGTATCTAAGAATATTCTTCTCGACACTCAGCTTTGATTCATCCCGACTGGTTCCAAAGTAGAGCCTCTTGGCGGCGGTGTCACTCTGAGCGGAACGCAGAAGCGATTCGAGTTCGCTATCAGTAAGAGTGCTGGCAGTTGCCATAACCAGGAGCTGATCAAGCTTCTTGGACCCAACTGATTCCCGTGCGCTGTTGGAACTTCTCTTCCAATCGGTGAGTGTGAAGAGATAGTTAGGACCACCGGCCTTAGCAGTTGGACCTACCGCAGATTTCTTCCAGCCACCAAATGCTTGTCGACGAACAATAGCTCCGGTAATGCCGCGGTTGACATATAAATTGCCAGCCTGAACGCTTGCGAGCCACGTATTTATTTCATCGCTTGCTAGGGAGTGCAATCCAGCAGTTAGTCCATAGTCCACCTGATTCTGCAGCTGTATTGCATCCTTCAAAGTTTTTGCCTTCATTATCGAAAGCACTGGTCCAAAGTATTCGGTGAGGTGTGATGTTGAGCCGCGCCTCACACCCATCCTCACACCAGGTGTCCAGAGAGTACCGTCTTCACTGATTACCTTTGGTTCAATGAGCCAGCGCTCAGATCGTTCTAGTTTGGTGAGCCCGTGCAGCAGCTTGCCTTCGGGTTTGGTTATCACAGGCCCAATTTGAGCAGCTGGATTGGTCGGGAAATCAACGCTCATTGAAGTAACTGCATCGCGCAGCTGGCTAAAGAATCGTTTTGACTTTGAAACCGAACCAACCAGTATCACTAAGGATGCTGCGGAACACTTTTGACCGGCGTGGGAAAACGCGGAGTAGGCAACGTCTTTAGCGGCCAGATCCAGATCCGCATTTGGTGTGACGATGATGGCGTTCTTACCGCTGGTTTCCGCAAGCACTCGTAGGTCTGAGCGAAAAGTTCTAAATAGTTGAGCAGTCTCATAGCCGCCTGTGAGGATCACCTGGCTGATTGCAGGATGAGATAGGAGTTTGGCACCTAGTTCTCTTTCCCCGATGTGGACTGTTGTCAGCACTCCCTCTGGAAGAACTTCGAGCATCAGGGCCGAGAGGACGGCTCCGCAGCGGCTGGCCGGGCCGGCTGGCTTTAGAACAACGGAGGAGCCGGCCGCTAGCGCAGCTAGAACTCCACCAGCCGGAATGGCAATCGGGAAATTCCATGGGGGAGTCACCAGCGTCACAGGCCGCGGCACCGCTGTAGCACCGGGGAGTGCATCAAGTCTTAGAGCTTGAGTTGCGTAGTAGTTGGCAAAATCGATTGCTTCAGAGACTTCGGTGTCTATTTGATCAAAGGTTTTTCCTGCCTCTGACATCGCTACTTCAATCAGATACTGCCGATTTCGCTCTAGAACAACTGCCACTTCGGTTAGGTACTGGTATCGCTGGGTGGTGGCAAGCTGACCCCAGATAACCTGAGCAGTCCTTGCATTCTCGACAACTTGGTTGAGGGTCTGTTCGTCGTAGATTGTGTTTGCCAGCACCAGATCTGAGCCAATGTCACTGGTAGCCAACCTTCTAAAGATGGTTTTAGCCCAGTCTCGATTCTCAGCAATTGAAGGGTCGCTGTCAGGAGTATTCGCGAAGATGCCGTCAATCGTTTCCGGCTGATCTAGATTTCGGTTTTGAATTCTGTTTGGTATCGGTAGGTCTGTGTCGAGCGCTGAAATTGAATCTAGGAATCGGGTTTTCTCAAGCTCAAAGTATTCAGGGTTGCTCAGCTGAAATGCACTTGAAAGGAAGTTGTCCTTGGTCGCTCCTTCTTCAAGCCTGCGAATCAGGTAGGCGATGGCAACATCAAACTCTTTTGGATAGACAACTGGGGTGTAGAGGACAAGCTTTCCTACTGTGCTCGCAACTACTTGCGCTTGACTTGGTGCCATGCCAAGGAGCATTTCAAAATCAAGACCTGACTCTGCGCCCCTTTGCTTGGCAAGCTGCCATGCCCACGCAAGGTCAAAGAGGTTATGCCCAGCAACGCCAATCTTTACATTCTTGACTCTGTTTTCAGTTAGCGCGTAGTTGATGACGCGCTTGTAGTTTGTGTCGGCTTCCTGCTTTGATCCAACTGTTGCCAGTGGCCATATGTGAAGCTCAGAGTCGACTCTCTCCATCGGCAGATTCGCGCCCTTTACTATGCGAACTTTGATTGGAGCCCCACCATCTAGCACCCTAAGCTCAGCCCACTGCTGAAGATCAATCATTGCTCTGAGTGCGTCCGGAAGATATGCCTGAAGCACTATGCCAGCCGTTAGATTTCTAAACTGCGGTTTCTGCAAGATTCCCTTGAAGACAGCAATTGTCAGGTCAAGGTCACGGTATTCCTCCATGTCGAGATTGATGAACTTCTTTTTCTCGCCGTTGGCAATCTCATAAAGCGGAGTCAGTCGCTCTATAACTTCGGCCACAGCCTGATCGAAGGCCCAGGGGGAGTGAGGGGAAACAATCGCGGAAACCTTAACTGAGACATATTCAGTTTCTTCGCGACCCAGAATCTCCTTAACAGCCTGAAGCCTGCGATTGGCCTCTTGTTTTCCAAGGACGGCCTCACCCAGCAGGTTTATGTTTAGCGTTGAGTCTGAGAGCTTTAGTTTTCTTCTGGACCTTCTAAGTTTGCCTCTTCTGGCATCGAGAACAAGATGTGAGACAAGTTGGCGAAGTGCTCTTCGGGCAATGGGAATCACTGGCCAGGGAAAAACAATTCCAAAATTGGCACCGAGTCCAATCAGCACTCTGAGATAGAAGGGCAAAAACTTCGGAGTAATGGTTCTTAGCTGGTAGAGATTCTTTGCTGCCACCCGAAGGTCTTCGGGTCTAATGACTCCGTCGATGAAGCCAACTGCAAATTCCAAACCTCTCGGATCCTGCAGCAGTCCTGCAAGTCTTTTTGAGGGCTTATTGACCTTCATCTTGAGCGACTGGGCTACCCACTGCTGGGTCAACTCGATGGCTGATTCACTCAGCTCACTGGATGGCAGGGCGGGTATTTGGGTTGATTTATAGCTCATCGTCTCCTGCACAACTCTAGGGTAGGGGAAATACAGTGTCCCTAATTGTGTGACCCCAAAGAAAGGCACCCGAAACTTGCACCTTGTTATTGTTGGGCTGTGATTGAGAGTGCATTTGGTCAGATAGCCCTGATACTGCTCGTCACCGCTGTCCTGGGGGCAGCTGCCAAGTTGGCCAAACAGCCGCTTATCGTCGCCTACATTTTCGTGGGGATTGTTCTGGGTCCATCGTTTTTGGATATGGTCCGCTACGAGGACGAGATTGAACTGTTTGCGGAGCTGGGGATAGCGCTGCTTTTGTTTTTGGTTGGTCTAAAGCTTGATGTCGGACTGATTCGAAGCATTGGAAAGGTAGCGGTACTTACTGGACTCGGCCAAGTGGTGATAACCGCTCTGATTGGCTACTTCCTAGTTGCTCTAATGGGATTCGACGCAATCCAGGCTTTATACATTTCAATTGCCATTAGTTTTTCCTCCACGATCATCGTGGTGAAGCTACTGTCTGATCGAAGAGAAATTGATCAGCTGCATGGTCAAATTGCTGTTGGTTTCTTGATTGTTCAGGACCTGCTGGTCATTGTCGCAATGGTTGTGATTGCAGCTATTGGTTCTCGCACGGGTGCAATCGATAGGAGCATCCCGGTTCTTGTGATTGGCAGCCTTGTCTACATAGTGGCTGCAGTCCTGGTTTCAAAATTTGTTCTACCAAAGGTCTTGGCCTGGCTATCAAGGAGTCAAGAGCTAACACTGCTCTTTGGTGTCAGCTGGGCCATTGGCCTTGCGGCAATTAGTCACTCCCTTGGGCTTTCAATGGAGATTGGTGCGTTTATTGCCGGCGTTGCTTTAGCTTCGACCCCATATCGTGAAAGCTTGAGTGGACGCATGGTTTCGCTTAGAGACATCATGGTGCTGTTCTTCTTTATTCAGCTCGGATCATCCCTGAGCTTCTCGGATGCCATCGGTCAGATCCTTCCGGCGATAGTTATCTCGATATTTGTTCTTTTAGCTAAGCCCCTGATTGTGATGCTCATAATGCGCAGCCTTGGCTATCGCAGCAAGGTATCTTTCAAAACCTCAATGGCCATAGCCCAGATAAGTGAGTTTTCGCTCATCCTGATTGCCCTTGGTTTTTCCCTAGGGCAAGTAGGTCAAGCGGCACTCTCGCTTGTTACCTTGGTTGCTGTAATCACCATCACGCTCTCCACCTACCTGATTCTTTACTCGGACAAGCTCTACGAAAGATTTGAAGGTTTCTGGAAGATTTTTGAAAAACCCATTTCGGCATCAATCGACGAGGACGCCCAGCAGGCACGCTTTGATGCCATTGTGATTGGTTCGGGAAGACTGGGCTCAAATGTCGTTTCTGGTCTCTTAGAAAAAGGTGCTCGCCTCCTGGTGGTTGATCACAATCCTGAGGTGCTGAACTCTCTTAGTACTAAGGGGGTTACAACCCTGTTTGGCGACATCACCGAGCCTGAGTTTGCATCCTCACTGCCCCTGAATGAAGCCGATGCCGTCATCTGCACGGCTCAGGAGAGATCTACGAATCTGGTGCTGTTGGAAATACTCAACCGCTTTGAATACGAAGGAAGCATTTGCCTAACCGCCATGGATGAGCCAACCGCGAAGCTTTTGGAAGAGGACAAGAAAGTAACAGTGATTCGCCCGCTAAACATGGCTGCCAATCGAATAATTGATGCGCTTCCCACAATTAGGGATCGGGATAAGTAGTGACAATCAATGTTGAGCAGCTCACAAGGAACCTCCTCGCGGCTTATCAGGCTAAGGACATCGCAACTATTGCAAGCATGTTTCATCCAGAGGTTGTACTGCGGGATTGGAACTCAGAAGTTAGAGATCACTCAGCTGCCGTCGCGGAATTCACCAAGAACTTTGAGCAGGCTCAAAGCCTAAAAATTCAGATCAAGAGAATTTACCTTGGCGAGCTGTCAGCCGCAGCAGAGCTCGAGATTACTGTTAATGAAACTGAAGAAATAAATGTGGTTGATGTCTTGACCTTCAATAACGAGGGAAAAATAATGTCAATAGTCGCCTATAAAGGTCTCTAGAACAGACCTAGGCGATGTGTAGAATAGTGGCGCCTAAGTCAGGCATCCGC
>JACCEB011668706.1_pt1 | contig 12020 bp, 18 predicted proteins | sample 7454761 | NCBI WGS metagenome assembly JACCEB01 (sample SAMN15323454, study PRJNA562643) | freshwater metagenome | isolation source: river surface water | place: USA:Blue River Watershed | collected 2017-08-18 | reverse complement strand
CATTAGAAGAAGTATTACAAAAAGAGTTGTGTTATAGTCAAGATGAGAAAAGTGAAGTAGAAGAAAGTATTGAAGATAAAGATTCTGAATAATAAATTAAATGCAAACTAATAATAAAAGTGTAGATCTTGACTTTTATGAAGGTGTTATACTCTTGAATTCACTTAAGAATCAAGAGTATCTATCTTCTATTGTAGAGTTTCTTAAACCTGACTACTTTAATGATAACGATATTAAAATTGTTTTTAACTCTATTTCAGAATTCTTTCGTGAAAGAGGTGCTACTCCTTCCCATACTGAAATTAAGGCAAGATTGATTACTGAAAGTGAAAAGACAGCTTTTAATAACGTAGTTAACAAATTAAAGCAATTAGATAAAGTATACGAAAAACAAGAACTTTTATCTAATACAGAAAGATTCTTAAAAGAACGTTGCCTACAAAAAGCAATTATTGATACCGCTGAAAAGTTCTCTAAAGGCGGTATAGATGTATCTGAGGTGTTGCAAGAGTTTGAAAAAGCAAATGCGATTACTCTTAGTGAGAGTATGGGTCACTGGTATTTTGAGGACATTGAAACACATATTAAAGACCTTGTAACTGTATATAACCCTATACCTTTAGGATGGAAATTTATTGACGAGCGTCTTGAAGGGGGGTTGTACCCGAAAACTTTAACGTGTATTTTAGGCCAAGTTAATGTAGGTAAGAGTGTGTTCTTAGGTAATATAGCAACAAATCTAGTTATGCAAAATAGAAATATTTTGCTAATATCATTAGAAATGTCAGAGTTTATGTACGCTAGGCGGATCAGCTCTCAGCTAACACAAATACCGCATAACCAACTCAAAGTGTATACTGATGAACTCAAAGAATCTGTAGAGCATATTAAGAAGCAAATTGAGAGTAAGTTAGTTATTAAAGAATACCCTCCAAAGTCTATTACATGTAGACATATAGATTCTTATGTTACAAAATTAATACAAAGAGGTTTTAGACCTGAAGTTATAGTAATTGATTATATCAATCTTATTAAACCTATGTCTAAAAATCTTAACTCTTATGAGAGTGTAAAAGAAGTGTCTGAACACTTGCGTGCATTATCGTTTAAGTATAATCTACCTATTGTTACAGCGTCTCAGTTAAAGCGAGATGCTTTTAATACATCTAATCCAGGGATGGAAGGAGTGTCTGAGAGTATAGGCCTTGCAAACACCTGTGATGTTATGTGTTCAATATGGCAAGAAGATGAAGATAGAGAGTTAGGTGTTATACATATGGGCCTTATTAAGAATCGTTTCGGACCTAACTTTGGTAATTGTGCGTTTCGTTTAAAATATGAAACATTAACACTTACCGAAACTAACCCTGATTACTTTGCACCTGATAATGCTGAGACTGCAATTAATGATGCATCTAACGTATTAGACAGACTATCAGATATATAGAGTTGACTTATTAAGCTTGTCTTGTTAATTACTCGTAATGTTTAACAGTAAAAACATTACGAGTATTATTAATAATAATGATCCTGTTCACAACGTAGTAAGCAAAGAGTATATAGAAGGTTTGCTTAAGATGGGGTCGTTTTTATCTATCGTTTGCGGTAAAAAGATAAATTCTTCAGCTTTGTTTACAATGATTCTTGAAAATAGCGATATACGCTATATATTCGTTTCATTGACCGGATCTACAGATGAAAGAGAAGCTTTATTAGGTATTTTATATCTATACCCTGCTCTTTTAAAAAGTAAGAACGTCAAGAAAACATTTCAAAAATCACTTAAACATGACAGATCTTGAAAAAAACATATATAATACGTACCTTCAAGTTACAGGTACATTTCGCAACAAACCTTTTAAATTAAGAAAAGATTTCTCAAATTTTGAGAGTGATCCTAACTATACATTTATAAGAAGACTTGGTATACTCTTCACCAAGCACAATCTACCACTAAGACAATATTTTGAAGCACCATATCGAATATATAATGATGCGGTATTTTTTGATTTGAGTTATTATTCAAGTCCAAGAGCTATTAAAGCTTATACTATGTATAAGAAGCAACTGCAGCAAATAGATCCTGATAAATGTATTGACGAAGTTAAAAGCTCTTTAACGTTTATAACTAATTTTTGTATTAAAAATAAAATACAATTATCTGATTATGTAAACCACTCTTCAGGAGCAATACCAGAGTGGGTTGTTCATATTAAAAATGGTGATGTTAATATTTTTAGTCTTATGGAATTTAGTGGTATTTTTAAAAAACTTAATACCTTAACCTCTGAAGAAAAAGAATTACTCTTGGGTAATATTGCCAACGACTATTTTAAATATAGAGATGCGTATAACTATAGCAAAAATCTTAAACCCTTTCTGATGAAAGCTTTTATAAAATTACAGAATTTAATTTTTAAACGCTTGCAGGAACAATAAAAGTATATAATATATAAAATTATGAAATTCAATAGCTCGATATTCAATGAAATTAAAAACTCAGTATCCAACAAGAACGAATCTGCTTTCAAAGATGTTTTAAAGTTTGAAGCAGGTAAGCAATATTTGCTTAGGATTGTTCCCAATATCCCTGAAGGTAGAAAGACTATCTTTCACTATTATCATCACAGCTGGAACAGTCTATCAACCAATAAGTTTGTAACTGCATTGTGCCCTACTACCTTCGGTGAGCAATGTCCGATCTGCAGTCATGCGATTAAAACTTATCGCAACGGCACACCGCAAGATCGTGAAAAGAATAAGCTTATCTCTCGTAAAGAAAATTGGCTAGCTAATGTGTATGTAGTTAAAGATCCATCTACACCTGAAAATGAAGGTAAAGTAAAGATTTTGAGATACGGTAAAGAGCTTGCTGGTATCATCAATGCAGCAATTGACGGTGATGATGCCTCTGAATTCGGTGCAAAGATCTTCGACATTCAAAATGGTTGTTCTCTGCGTATCAAGTGTGAAGCGCGTGGCAATGCTCCACAATCTAAGCAATTTGTGACTTATAGTCAAAGTAAGTTTGTATCACCTTCTACTCTTGATGACGTTGATGATGAAGTTCTTGAAAACATCTATAAAGGCATGTTTAAACTAGAAGAAATGTATAAATTGCCATCGTCTCCTGACCTTGTTCGTCTACTTGATCAACATTATTTCTGCACTGAGGATCATATAGCTGAAGAACCGCAAGAAGACAGTGAAGAAGTTTCTTCTAAACCCGCTCTTAAAACCGTTAAAGCTAAAAAGAGCTCTGATAAAGAAGAAGATAGTTTCTTTGAAGGTGTATCAGAAGCTAAAGATGTTAAGAGCGGTAAGAGCGATGATGAAGATGATGATGAGTTTTATGATGACGAACTCCGCGACATTCTCAATAAGATCTAATTTATAACCAATAAAAATTTATGCCTCGAAAAAAGACTAACGACGATATCCCCGATATTCAAAATACTATTGAAGGTTTTCCGCGTAAATACATACCTAAAGTAGGTACGCGTGATGCAACCGTACCTATTAAGATTATTCGAAAAGACGGTACGGTTAATGAAGGTAGCGGTAAGATCAGTATGTACACTGATCTTACACCTGAAGTTAAAGGTACTAATATGAGTAGGTATCGCATTCTTATTGAAGAGATTCTAGATAGAGATGGTTATTATATTCATGAAGTTATACCTAATCTTCTTAAAGAGTGTAAAGAACGTTTGAAGTCTGATAATGCTTTTGTAAAGATCAAGTTTGATTACTTTCTCAAGAAGAGTGCTCCTGTTTCAGGTATCGTATCTCATATGGACTATAGAGGTAGTATGGAAGGCAAGCTTGTTAACGGTGAACAAAAGCTTTATCTAACCGTGCATGTGTTGTATGCATCTTTGTGTCCATGTAGTAAGGAGATCAGCGATTACGGTGCACATAATCAGCGTAGTGTAGCTGATGTAGTTGTTGAACTTGATGAATCTAAAGGTGTTTTATGGATTGAAGAGATAATTGATATTGTTGAAAGGTGTAGTTCTGCTCCTATTATTAACGCTTTAAAGCGAGTTGATGAAGCATATCAAACCGAATTAATGTATGAGAACCCACGATTCGTAGAAGATATGGTGCGCTTGATCGGTCAAGAACTTGATAAAGAACTTGATAATCGTATTAAGGATTATAGTGTAGTAGTTAATCACTATGAAAGTATTCATAGTTCTACTGCATGTGCAATTATTAACGCTGGTAGAGAATTAGCTTAATAAACATATGGATGACCTGACAGCAGCTTTTATGGCAAAATTAGTTTCAGGTAATCTGCAAATGATCGATGAGTCTACAACTCATCGATCAGCTACAGGTGGACAAGCTAATAAAATCAACGCCCATAATTTCGTTAATAGTAAACCTCAAAATATCTCTGAGGTGACTGTGCAACCAGCTCAGCAAGTTGCACAACAAATGTCTACCCATGCTCTACCTGCACCTTCTAGAAGTAATGATGCAGTGCCCCTTCAAAGAAACCCAACTAAAAATATATCAGTAAAAACTACAGATATAGAAGTTAATGAAAGTGTATTGACCCATATCAAAAGCATCGATAAATCTCTTAAAACTATATCTATCACACTCAAAAAACTCATTGAAACAAAGTGAACCATACCTTTACTCTTAAACATACAGATTTTGTACAAAACTTTCTACTACCAATAAGTAAGTTGTCGGATGATATTGTGTTAACAGTGTCACCTGATAGAATTTCTACAGTGTGTAGTACTGTAGATACAGGTATAGTTATGTGTGCAGAGCATGCAGGTGTATTTGATGTAGCACAAGACATTAAGTTGAATGTACCTGATGTTAAAAGATTTCTTAAATTATTAGATGGTTTGAGTGTAGAAGATATTAAGTTAACTTTAAAGGATAATCATTTATCTTATAAAGATAAAAAAATTAAATTTAATTACTTTCTTTTAGAAGACGGTTTTGTAAGCAGGAGCCCGGTTAGTGCTTCAAAAATTAAAGCTCTTGAGAGTGATATTGAATTTAATTTAACAAGTGAAAAGTTATCTGAGATATTACGTAGTCAAAGTATTGTAACTGATGCTACCAAAGTATATTTCTATGTACAAGACGGAGAAGTGTATGCTGAATTAAACGATAGAGAGAGACAAAATATCAATAATATGACATTCCATGTTACTGATATGTATATAGGTGACTTTAATAAGACACTCATCATAGATATACAAGCTTTAAGAATGTTATTAGGACTTAAGAACGATAAGTTCACAGTTAAGATAAATAATAAAGTGAATGTATTTCTTTTTGATATTGAAGACAGTGATACAAAAATTAGATTTGCAATATCTACTCTTATAAAATAATATGTCTAACAAAGTTACTACATTAGGTTATACCCTAAAACGTCTAAGGGATAGTGGTTATTTTGTTAGTAAACTGTTCATGGATTACAGTGAAGCTGACCCTCGATCATGGACAGTGGTTATTGATCCAGGTGGGGCGAGTGTTTTTTGTACGTGTTATGTAAATGACCCTTATATAGGGGATAGTTTTTTAGAGCTTTATGATGGTGGTCAATATATACCAGGTCGTTTAAAATTAAAAACCGCTTCTTATGAGGTACTTGTTGCAACTCTAGTACAGTATGGTATAAATAACAAAACAAACGAGTATATGCAACGTGGTAAAACAACGTAAACACATAAATAATTATAATGAAACCAAACCCACAAGATCCAGAGGGTAGTTCAAAGTCAAAAAAACCTAAAAAGGTTATTAAGAATACAAAACCTAAGAAAAGTAAAACTTTACAATCAAGCGAAAGTGATACACCAGCATATGTGCAGGATGCTATCAAACAAGCTTTTCTACGTTATTATGACAAGGTTGAATTAAAACAATCACAAACTTACGATTTAACTCATATAGATAATATATTAAGTGAGTACTTAGATAATTATATTTTGTTAGGTTTTGATGTCACGGGTTCTAAAGTGTCTTTAACTCATAGTAATTCTCACTGCGGTAAGGATGCTTTAGTTGAACATTTAAGGACGACGTTATTACAAATGTTAGGTCCTGAACATTAATGATGAAGGTTGAATATATACTCAGGTACCCCCATATCTATCATACTATACTTACTATAACCTTTATCGCGTAGGTTTGATACTACACTCAACCAGAATTTTTTAAAAGCAGCATCACGCTGCTTTCCTTTTTGCATATTCCTGATAGGGTAATATCTTTTCTCATAGGTATTGTCCCAGTCGTTCCCAAGGCATTTAGCCCATTTTGGTATATCTCTAAAATCTAATTCTAATTGTTGATATACCTCATATAGCAGTTTATGAAACCTATTCATATATCTGTTATTTATTAAATAATACACACAATAAATAATAATATGCTATTAGCTACAAACACATATGAAGCTTATAAGTTAAAAGGTGTATATCATTTTAACTATAAAAATACAGGTTTTGATGTGTATCGCACTCAAGGTACATACCCTATAACTATTGTTTTAAATGATCTAATAAAACCATTAAGATCGGGTACACTTATTATACCACAAGACACACAATATCAGTTATGGCGCACGTTACTTTCAGTAGCAGATTATTGGTCTGAAGTCATCAATAATACAGATGCGAGTTTTTGCAGAGAGCCTGTTTATATACCTTTTTATGATGTTGATGGTAATATGTACACAGATGTTAATCCATTACGCAATGAAGATAATAACGGACTAACAATTAATGTGTGTGGTATAAAATCTCATACAGAGTCTTATGGTAAGAGTGTTGTTAATTTAACCCGTGCTCGAAGTTCAGATAAAAATACTAAAACATACCTTATACCATATCATTGTACTTTGGTTTTAAATCAATTAAAGTTTGAAGATGCTTGCACTGATAAACCATATATAAATGCTAATAACCCTGATAAACAATTTTTTAGAGTGCCTTTTGAACATGTGATTGATGGTTTTGAGTACGTAAAAGATAATATATGGTATCTTTTAGCTCATCAAATTTGTCATTGCCTTGGTTTTGGTACTATGTGGTATGTACGAAACTATAAAGGTAGATTAATACGATCGTTTATAGTAGGAGCAAGTGACTATTGCAATAATAGACATAACAACCCACGACTTAACTTTTTCTACTCTACTCAATCTAAGGATAACACACGAGACTCTAAAACTGATTTAGCAATCTTTTTAGATGATAAATCAGATATAGTAAGAGTTGGTGATGCAAGTTTTACAGATGCTTTTAATGGTTTTAGTTTAATTAAAAACTTTATATCTAACGCAGTATATTCTTTCAATAAAACATTCAATACTAATGTATCAGCTATTCCAGTAGAGAACAATGGTACAGAAGACACTATAGGTACTCACTGGGATGAAGGTCATACTTTTAATGCACAAACAAAAGAGTTTAACGGTACAGACAGAAAATATTATAATAAACCTATACAAAGTATATCTAATGAGTTAATGTCTACAACTCTGAACGTATATAAACCATCGCCTATAACCAATATAACTTTAGGTGCTTTACAAGACTTAGGTTATACGATTAATCTCAGTCAAGCTGAAAGAATTAAACCACTTGTATATAATGTACATTGCAATGACGTCAGGAACACTAATACTACAATAACTACAGATGACAGTACTTTGAAAATTTTAGGTTACTCACCATATAATGTTTTCATTCCTGGTCAACAGGACACTACTTTAAGAGATTGGATTAACAGCCCTCCAGCCAATCTAGTGAACGTAATAGCTAGTGAAGAGAACAGTCAAAGATATTATTCTGATCCTAGAAATACCCCTTTAGTATGTAGAAGAGGTTTCACATACACTTTTAATTGTCATGGTACTATAACATCTCAAGAACCTAGTTTAGTACTAATTACTGCTAAAAACCCGAAACTTTCTCATGATAATACTCGTATTTTCGATATTGTTGACGATAAAGAAAAGGTCGTATCAAAAGTACAAATACTTCGAGACGGTGTCACAACTATAACTTTATTATTGCCACAAAAACAGCGATTTATTTCAGACTCTGAAACACCTCACGATATATATTGGCTTAGATTAGGGGTAAAGAAAGATAAAGCTTTACTTAATAAACTTAATTATAATGTAGATAGTATAAATTACACGTTCACCTCTCTTTTACCTATATACATATATGGATAATATTAATTTTCAAAACGAAAAACAAGCATACGAGTACGTATATAATAAGATAGCTCAAAAATCATATACATACTTTTCAGAAAACGAAATTAAAAGTCTTTTAGAGTATGTAACTTTAGATTTTTTAGAGTCTTTATGTCTTGATAAGACTATAGACTTTAAAAACTGTATGTTGAATTATTAGTTTTTCTTATCTTTTGTATTATCGTCGCTATCTAAAACTATTTCACTTTCTGGAGAAGTGATAAATCGCTTAAAAATCTCTTCACGAGAAGCAATGTAGACATTATTGTTGACTGTAGATGGTCCACTGTTAGTTGTATTCATCTCCCTTTTAAAATCATGTTCCATGCTTTTGAGTTTGATATCATCACTTAACTTACGTTTTTGTAGGTTAATTTTATTAATTGCTTCTAGGGCTTTTGCTGTAGAGTTTACCAACTCTGCTAGAGCAGCAATTTCATCAGGGTTACATGCCTGAGAAACGTAAGGTTTAATCTCTGCAACTGACTCTAAACTCATATCTATTAATGCACTAGCTCTCTTGAGTATATACTCATTTAAATTATCCTCTGTAGGGGTGTCTTGCTTTTCAATGTTAACAATTTGATTAGTTATTTTTTTAGTTTCAAAGCTACTCAACTCGTCTAGTAATGTACTAATATCGTCCATATTTGTATTTATTAATATATTGAAAAATGCAAAAAATGTAATAATATCATCATATGGAAATACGAATACCAACCATATACGGCACGTTTATTGTGCCTCGAGATAAAGTTCATAGTTTGATTTCGTGGTTACAATCTAACGCTGTACTTGAAAACAATCACTCTGAATCTAAAAACAATAACAGTGTATCTCAACTACTCAATGAGTGACAAACCTTTAGCTCCAAACGATAACGCATTTGCTCCAGATGTAGATGGAGGGTTAAACGGATTCATTGTTGATGTTCGTTTTAAGAAAACTCATCCACTAGCAAAGCTTCCTACTAAAGCGTATCATGTAGATAACTGCTATGATTTGTATGCAGTTGAAAGAACGGTTATACCGTCAGGTGGTTCTGCTGTTGTACCTGTAGGTCTTTCTCTTGCTCATATATCCCCGGGTTTTGGTTTTACTATTAAACCACGAAGTGGTTTAGGTTTTAAACATAATATTCAACCCCATCTTGGAGAAATTGACAATGGTTATAGAGGAGATCTCGGTGTTAAACTTTATAACTTCTCTAACAAACTCAAAGTACAGGTAGATATACCACAGCTTGACATCTCAAATAGTATAAAAACTGAAGCAACATCTGTTACAGCTTATACTGAACCAAATTATTATGAAACAGATGTCTTGGTGATTAACCCTGGTGATAGAATTGCTCAGTTTAAGATTGAAAGAGTATGGTATTCTCAGGTAAGTTTTACAGAAACCGCCTCAATTTCTGATAGAGGGGAAAATGGTTTTGGTAGTTCAGGTTCTTAAATATGTTTGATAATATTTACGTTGAAAAGTATAGACCTAAGAGATTGGAAGACATGGCTCTGAGTGAAGAGCATAAAAAATTCTTCCAATCTATACGTCAGGCTAATAGTATAAACCATATACTATTAGCTGGTTCACCAGGCATTGGTAAGACAAGTCTCGGTAAGATCATTATTAATGATCTTCTTAATTGTCAATACTTATATATAAATGCTTCTGATGAAAACGGCATTGATACTATACGTAATAAAGTCATAGGCTTTGCTTCCACGAAGAGCTTTGATGGTAAAATTAAAGTAATTCTACTTGATGAAGCTGATGCTATCTCTAAGGAAGGTCAGATGGCATTAAGGAATGTTATGGAGGAGTATGCGTCTAATACAAGGTTCATACTCACCTGTAATTATCAATATAAATTGTGTGACGCACTACAATCTAGATGTCAAATATTTGACATCACTCCACCGCTACCTGCGGTGGTTGAAGTAGTGGTAGGTATTCTGAAGCAAGAAAAAATTCAAATAGATAACGATCAAAAAGGTAAACTTGTACAATATATCAAGAAACAATACCCCGATCTAAGGCGTATTATTAATGATATACAGAAGTTTTCTTATACTGGTAAACTAATACTCGATCTTAATAATATTAAGAGCCTAGCAGAAGATTTACTAAATAAAGTAATTTCTAAGCAAGATATCTTTAATATAAGAAAGTTTATCATTGAAAATGAAAATATATTCTCAAATAACTATCTACAATTACTACGAGAATTATTTGAAGAGATATTTCATTTAAACATAAATGAAGACACTAAAAGAAAATGCTTAATAACACTTTCAAAATACATGTATAAAGATAACTTTATGATCGATAAAGAAATTAATTTTATAGGATGTATACTTGAGATACAGAATCTGCTCTAACCTGAGCAGTATTCTCTATCTTCTGTCGGAGGAAGAGGTGATGATAGTTTACATGAATTACAAAATTCTCGAAAACTATTCATTTCATCCTCTAGTTGTTTTATAGTAAGACTATCTGCAAATAAGTTAGCTTCAAATATTGCTTTGTCAACATCATTATGCGATTGTGTAGTGTGTACTCTTTCTGCTTTTTCAGCGTCCCATACATTACAAACATACTTACTCTCATCATTGTCGTCTAGCTTTACTTCTATGTATATATCCATAAATTTACTAGTTAGCGTCTACAACATGTTCTTGTTGTATTCTTTAAAGGGTTATTATCTTTTTGAGGTATTGTAAAAGGCTTTTTTACTTTTTCAGTATTGTTTTCAGTGCTAAGGTTTAATAACTGTTGTTGAGCTAACCTCAGTGCTGTGTCAGCGTTGCTACATTCATTCGTAGTATAAACAGTTTCGTCTGTTTCACCTCGTTTAATATGAGCGCGATAACGCCGAGATTCTTTCACATACTCAATAACTGTAGTATATTTTTGCATATATATAACTATATTTAATATGCAGGATAATCAACTGCCTTAGATCCGTCGTGTCTATGTATCTTTACAGCAGTAATATTGTTTGTGTATTGGCTGTTCGTGAACATGTGAGTTACTTTTATAACAAACCATTGACCTAAAAATCTCGTATCAAACGTAGAATCTAACTTACCACCCTCAAGATGTTCAATAGCTATAAACGTGCCCGGTTCTCTGTATGTAGCACCTGGTACATCAAAATTTATACATTCGTTTTGAAATATACCGTTCCATAGTAAATGGTGTATACCATCAGACTGCTGTATGCCATTATAATCAGTATATAAAGAATAAACTGGTTTAATATTTTTATTCTTTATCTTATCAGGGTTTATATGCATTGTAAAGTTTTTTTCTGAAGGTGAACCACTGGTCATCACTTCATTTATATAATGTTCAGATATAAATTTACGAGCAAGTTCTACTGTATTACCCTCATAATTGATTTTGTATTCTCTGGTCTTAAAATTAAAAGAGTGCACTGGTCTTGAAACAAATTCTCCTGCGTTCATCATTGGCGAAACGTCGACAAATTTATACTCTTTAATTATATTCATTCCGCCAAATGATAAATCTATAGCTTTTTCAACATTAGTTCCTCGCGGTGCTATAGGCGCACACTTACCTGCTTCACCGCCTACTTCCTGTATAAAGAAATGCTCTATCTGTAGCTCACCCGGTGTATCCTTGCCCGCTCTTTTAAAATAATCCTTCAAAGCTCTAGTTGCAAAATAACCATAATCGTTTTCAGTAGGTCCTCTATTTATAGTTAATAAACAAATATCATGTATATCTACAGTAGCCTCCTGTG
>JACCEB011958582.1_pt1 | contig 12021 bp, 13 predicted proteins | sample 7454761 | NCBI WGS metagenome assembly JACCEB01 (sample SAMN15323454, study PRJNA562643) | freshwater metagenome | isolation source: river surface water | place: USA:Blue River Watershed | collected 2017-08-18 | reverse complement strand
GCAAGTTTGAACTACTATAACTAGAAGCTTGTGGAACAGAATTACGCAAGTTTGAACTACTATAACTAGAAGCTTGTGGAACAGAATTACGCAAGTTTGAACTACTAGAACTAGAAGCACCTTGACCATCATTATAACGATCCCTTGAATCATCACGACTCCATTCATTACGATCCCTTGAATCAGAGCGTCTCCTTCCATTATGATCCCTTGAATCAGAGCGTCTCCATTCATCATCACGATGTCTTTTATTATTTGACCCACCTAATTGATTTTTAAGTGTAATATATTTTTCTTTATATTTTAAATATTTTTTATAATAAACCATTTCAGTTATATTTTGTAATTTTAACATTATATATATATATAGAAAACTTTATATTATTAAAAAATACAGTAAATAATAAAAGTCGCTAATTTATATTTTATAAAATAAATTATTTAAATTTCTAAAAGAGCAAAATATTTTTGTTTATATTTCAAGTATTTTTTGTAGTATTTTGCTATTTCTAGTAATTCTATTAATCTATCTTTATATTTTAAATATGTTTCTATTTGTTTAATACTATTATCTTCTCTTGTTGTAGCATGCAAATGTGTATTATAATTTTGTTTTTCTGATGATGTCATAATATGTTCGTTACCAAAACTTTTAAATAAATAGTTTTCTAAACTTCTAATTTTATACATATTATTCAAACTATTTATTATGTCAATATCAGATATATCAACAAAATTTCTTTTTACATTTTCATATAATAGTTTACCCATAAAAAAATTATAAACAAGTATGCTAAACCCACTATTATTTAATTCATTAATTTTTTCACGTTCAATTGTTGATATATTATCTTCATCAAAAAACAAATAAATATTACCACTTTTGTGACGTTCTGCTTTTAAACCTAGCTTTGATAAAATATGTGTATTATTTAAATAAAATTCATATTCACATTTATTAGCTTTCATTTTAGTATTATTATTTAATTTATATTCTAATATACGTGAACCAGGTGTATAGTTTCCATTATCATCACGTTTTTTTGATTCATATCCAATATAATGTTTTAATTGTTCAATAGTGTTAATTTTATTTGAACTGATTGCATTACGAATACGTAATATGTTGTTTTTATTTAGCCAGTCACTTTGATTTCTTAATATAGGTATATGATCATTTGGGTTTTGAATTCTATTATCGTTTTGTGGTATAGTAGGTTCATATGTATTATCATTAATATATATTTCTTGTTTATTTAGTGCATTTATCTGTTGTATTTTTCTTAAATTATTTCTATTGGATTCTTCTAAATTTCGATTCATACATATATATAGAAAAAATATATTATATTATTTAATGGATAATAATTATTTAGTATATGTTTTAAACAATACTGTAAATACATGTACATATGTAGGTATTACAAATAATTTAACAAGAAGATTAAGACAACACAATGGTGAATTAGTAGGTGGTGCAAAATATACAACAAATAGAAAACAAAATGGTGAATGGAAAGTATTTGGTACAATATATGGACTTGAAAAAAGACAAGCATTATCATTAGAAAAAAAAATTCAAATTAGATCAAGAAAAACAAAAGGTATTACGCCAATAGATAGGCGATTAAATTGTATAGCAAAATTATTAGAAGAAGAATATCCTCAATTAGAATTTATAATACATCCAGAAAATTGATACATAGACAACTATTTTATATATAAATAAAAGAATTAATTGTTGGAATGAAAACACAAAATATATCACTACCGTCGAAATCAGTAAAATTAAAATATAATAATGAATTTATAAAAATAAAAAAATATAATAAATCAAATATTTATTTTTATAATATTGAATATGGCAGACAATATTTTTCCAGGTAAGAGTGTTGGACTAGGATCTGATGCACAAGAAGAAACAATAAAATATAAAAACTATTATTAAAACAGCATATAAATATATATTAGGTGCATGAAGAAATCCCATAAATCATTTAAAGAAGTATTAACATCAACTGATAATAATTATAATATAAAAAGTGAAATTATCTTAGATATATTTAAACGTGTTTTTACTTAAAAGTTAGAATCTATATTATTATAATCAAAAGGAATTACTTCCGTATGTTGTTTGTCAATAAAGTCTAAAGGGGTATCAGACTCTAACTTAATATCAGAAGATAGACCAACGTTTTTAGGTCTAAGGAGTTCACTTTTTTCAACATTACAATAATTATTATTAACACCATTATTATGCATGCTAAATATTCTATCAGCAATATATGAATTATTAAAACCCGATTTTTTATTATTAAGTGTATTAATAGATTGAATACTTAAAGGTTGTTGAAAGTTTTGTTGTTGTGTTTTTTTAAGTTGTAAATTAGTATCATAAGTTTTTTTATATTCATCATTAGTTAAAACAAAATGTGCTTTTTTAATTAATTTAATTTGTGTTTTATCATTTTCTGATATAAATGGTTGTATTTTATAGTTAATCATTAATTTATCATAACTAGTAATAATTTCTTCTTTTGTTGCTGTATATTCAACATTAAGAATTTTATAATAATCTTCCATTATTAAATAATTATAAAATAATAAATTTTAAACGTATTATATAAAAAAATAAATATAAATTATTATTTACCTGTTGAACCAAAACCACCATCACCCCGTTCAGTAATTCCTAAATCTTCAATATTATCAACAATTTTAACATTTAATGGTAATAATGTGGGTGAACAAATTTGAACTAGTCTAGAATTTTTTTCAATATGATAAAAATCACCGGTAATATCAAAAACAGCTTTAATATTACCTCTATATCCAGAATCAATAATACCAACACTATTAGCTAATCTTAGTGGTGTTTTAATAATACTTGATCTAGGATATAAGTAATAACTTAAATAATTACCATTATAATTAGTCATTGAACAAACAACTTTTGTATCTAAACAAAAAGTTTTTTCTTCAATAATAACTTTTTTATTATCAGGACAAAATAAATCAAAACCAGCATTAGGAAATTGACTAGATAATTGTTTATTATGATTATCAACAGCTTTAATATATTGTTCTTTTAGTTCATTATCAGAAATCCAAATATAAAGATTATCACATAGCATAAATAATAAATCTAATTTTTTAATGTTTTAATTTCAATTTTTTTTAAATATATAAAAAATGTTTTTTAAGTAAAATAAAAAAAATTGTAAAATATATACCTATTTAAGGACGACATAATATATATGGTAATGTTAAGTACAGCTCAATTATCCCAAATGGAGAATATTTTCAATTCCGTTAAAGAAAACGATGAATTTGAAGTGATGTTTAATAACTATAAATCAGATAACAAATTATCAATAAAAAAATTCATGAATGTATTAAAATACATAAAAATAAAAAGTGAAAATCAAAAATTAGATTTAAATCAAGAAGTGATATTAGATGTAATATATGAAAATGAACAAAATAAGATTTATAGAGTATCAATACATGGTATTGAAACAATAAATACATTTTTAAATTTGGTACATCAAAGATCAAATCATGTAATATTTTCAATATTATTATCTCAAAGTGAATTTACAGAAAATAAGAATTATAAATTTATAAAAAAAATAAAAGATCCAAAAATGATGTTTGATATTAATGCATTTGATATTCGTGTAAGAAAGTCAACAGAAACTGTATTAACTGAGAAAGATATGAAAAATATATTAAATTCAGGATTAAATAGTTCATCAAAAATATGTTTTAGATTTAAAAATAGATTAAGTTTAGCAATATTAGAAAATCCAAATGAAAAATTATCGATAGATATAACAACTGTTCAAAGTACAACGAATGTTAATGAAATATCAATAACCCCAAAAAATTATGAATTAGAGTTAGAATATTTTATGAAAAAACAGTTAAAAAGTGTAAATGACAAAATATTTAAAGTAATTAATAAAGAGATTGAAAATTTAAAAAAAGTATTAGAAGGATCAGATACTATTTTAACAAAAGAAGAACAAACTGTTGTTCAAGAAGCATATAAAAAATTAGTATATCAATCAGATGCGGTTAATGCATTATATTCAATGCAACCAATGTCAGCAGAAGTACAACATATAGTAGATAAAATACCAAATAAATATAGTGTAACTGATAAAGCAGATGGTGAAAAATATCAATTATTTATTTTTCAAAAAGAAGTATATTTAATATCAAATAATTTTAATGTAACAAAAACACAATATACTTCAAAATTAACAAATACTATTTTAGAAGGGGAAATGTTAATATTTCATGAAATAAAAAAAAATCTATTTATGATTTTTGATTGTATATATTATAATAATATTGATATGAGAAATGAAATAATTTTAAAAAATAGAATTGATAAAGGAATAGAAGTTTGTAAAAGTTTTAATGATATTTATGAAATAAAACCATATGAAAATAATTTTGATTTGAAAAAACAAGAAAAATATTATGAAAATGAAATTAATGAATTTTTTAATAAATTAAATAATACACTTAAAAAAGCAAAAGATAATGAAATAATATTTTATCCAAAAATCTTTTTATATCCAAATGGTGGAAATAATTCAGAAGTTTTCTCATTTTCTAATTTATTATGGAGTTATTGTACAAATTCAAATAATAATTGTCCATATAAATTAGATGGTATAATTTGGACTGGATTAGAACAAAAATATACACGTGATAAAAGAGATCAAAAATTTCCAATTTATAAATATAAACCACCAAGTACAAATTCAATAGATGTATATATAACATTTCAAAAAAATACAGAAACAGGTGGTTATTTAGAAGTGTTTGATAATACATCTGGTACAAATATAACTAAACAAATTTATAGAGTTGCTAATATTTTTGTTGGTGATTCTATTGGTAATAAAGAAGTACCTGTTCCATTTTTAAAAGAAGAAAATAATCATGAAATATTTTTACCATTAGATAAAAATGAAGTAAGAGATATTGATGGTAATTATGTTCAAGATGGAACAGTTGTTGAATTAATATATAATAATGATCTTAATATACCACATCAATATAGATGGATAATATTAAGAACTAGATGGGATAAAACTGAATATGTTATGACACAACAAAAAAAATATGGTAATTTTAAAGATATTGCAATTAAAACTTGGAAGTCAATTAAAGAAGCAATTACTGTTGAAGAAATACAAAAATTAGCTAATCCAGATACATATCCACAACAACAAAAAATATTAGCATCAAGATTAAATAGTACCGTAATTAATTCAGAAAGACAACAAGATATATATTATCAAGTTACTACAAATTTAGCAAAAAAAATGAGAGGATATCATAATTGGATTAAATCAATTATAATTTATACATATTGTAGTCCATTATTTGAAAATAAAAACTCTGATAAAAGAAGATCTAGTGTTTTAGATTTAGGTTGTGGTAGAGGGGGTGATTTATTAAAATGGTATCATGCACGTGTTGGTGATTATGTTGGTACTGATCCTGATTATCATGGTATTTATTCTTCAGTTGATGGTGCTGTATCTAGATATAATCAAATGAAAAAAAAATTCCCAGATTTTGGTAAAATAACATGGATACAAGCAGATAGTTCAGCACCTTTAACAGTAAAAGCACAAGAAACAAAAATACAAAATATGACAGATGAAAATAAAGAACTTATTGAAAAAACATTTACTAATAAACAATTTGATATTATAAGTTCACAATTTACTATTCATTATTTATTTGATAGTAAAGAATCTATTAATTCTTTAATTGAAAATATTAAAAATCATTTAAAATTAGGAGGATATATTATATTAACCCTTTTTGATGCTAAACAAATTATTGAAAAATTAGAAAATAAAAATACATTTACTTCTTATTATACTGATGATAATGGTAATAGAAAAAAATTCTTTGAAGTTATTAAAAAATTTGAAGGTAATGTTAAAGATGATGTTGGGTTAGCTATTGATGTTCATATGGCATGGATTATGGAAGAAAATAAATATTGTACAGAATATTTAGTTACTGAAAAATTACTTACAAATACAATGAAAAAAGCGGGTTGTAGATTAGTTGAAACTGATTTATTTTCTAATTTATATTATCTTAATCAACAATATTTTACACAAGTCATAGAACATGAAGAAAATAAAAAAAATTATAAATTTTATAAAGATGTTGCACAATATTATGGTGATTTAAAAGGAGCTGATAAAGAAAGTAGAATGTTTACTTTCTTAAATAGATATTATGTTTATCAAAAAATTAATTAACTTTATTTATAAAAAAAATGAATTATTATTTATTTGATTTAATATTAACATTATATGTCAATTAAAGATTATATAAATATAATTAATACTGATACTAAACATTATTATATATTAGTATCTATATTATGTGATGATATAGTAAAAATTATTAAAGATTTTAATGCTGATATTTTTTATGTTAAAAATAATAAAATATATAATATTACTGTTGGTAACAAGTCTATTTCTATTTGGTGCGATTTTTCAAATATTAAACATATTGATGATCAATATTTGTGCGAATTTCGTAATTATTGTAATAATTATGATATTGCTGATATTAGATTTTATTTTCCAGATTATAAATATAATACAATAAATATTTTTAATCAATTTAAAAAATGTTTTAATCCTTCTAAATATTCATGTCAAACTTTACATAATAATTGTGATAATATATTAGATTTATTATATTATCTTAAAAATGGTAAACTAATGTATTTTAAATTTAATTATAATATTCGTAACTGTTTTCAAAACGATTCATGTATTATTAGTTAAGGATGTAATACTATATTATTAGTTAAGGATGTAATACTATACTATATTCAATTAATGGTGTTACATATGCATAAAATGTTGGAATAAAAACTGATTCTAAATTATATACATGAGGATCATACCACCAATAATAAATTGGTTGATTAACCAATGGCGTATATGTACTTATATTTTTTATGTATTGTTCAGAATCAGATGAATCAGATTCGGATTCAGATGAATCATGTTTTTTGTGTTTTTTATGTGATTCACCACCTTTTTGAATTTTATTTTTAAATGCAGATAATCTTCCTTTAAATGCATCCATATTTTCATTTAAAATATTATATGGTTTAATAGTAAAACTAACTTCGTCTTTATTTCTTTTTTCTTTACTTTGAAAATGATAATATTTACCTTTACCAGAAGTTCCTTTTTGTAAACTAAAATAAAATTTTGGAACCGCATTGTTAAAATGTTCTGATAAATTTTTGTAAAATATTTTTGCCGCAATAGTTGAATTTTCTGCTTTAATTGTATTTTTAAATTCGCCTTGAATGTGTGGATTTACTAAGACATAAGTATTGGTCATTTATATATTTAATCTAGATTTTTTTTATTAAAAATTTAAATTAAAATCAATTTAAAGATATTAATTTTATTATATTTATAATAATGGTACTAATTCTTGAGCTTAAAACTACTCAAACCCTTGCTATTAAAGTTTTAATGGATACACTTAATTCTTTATTAACTGATGTCAATTTTGTGTTTTATCCTAGCATTATTGAACCTGAAATTGAAGGGGGTCCTAAACAAACGGGTGGATTAATTATTAAAGAAATTAACAAGACTGGTACAATTTTAGCATATGTTAGACTTGATGCTGATAAATTTGATATTTATAACTATTATTATAATAAAAATAAAATTGTTGTTGGTATTAATCTTGGTAATCTTTTAAAATGTTTAAAATGTATGTCTAACTATGATACAATGACATGGGCTATTGATAGTGATGATATTAATAAACTTATTGTTATTTTAGAAAGTAGTGAAAGAAAAGAAAAAAAAACATTTAAACTTAATTTAATGGATTTAGAAGAAGAAAAATATGAAGTTGAACCTATTGATTTCCCATATAGTATTACACTACCTTCTCAAGATTTTCATAAATATTGTAAAGATATGTATTCCGCTACTGAAAAAATGGAAATTATTTGTACTAGTAATAAAGTTATGTTTTCTGGTGATGGTGAATTAGGTCATATTGATTTTGAAGTTGCTGAAACTAATGGCGGTTTAACTATCGAAACTAATCATAATTGTTATGATGAAATTGTTCAAGGATTATTTGAATTAAGATTTTTAACTATTTTTACAAAATGTACTAATTTGTGTAATACTGTTACTATGTATCTCAAAAATGATTATCCTATTATTATTAAATATGATATTGCTGCACTTGGTTCATGTAAATTGGTATTAAGCCCAAGTAAGAATGACGATAAATATTAATTTTATTATAAAAATTGATAATTTAATAACTTATTTAATTATTTATTACATATGTCATTAAATATTAAACAAATAAATAAATTATTAGATATTCATATTAATTATTGTGTTGAATTAAATAAATTTAAAAATAAACATAAAATTATTACAAGATGTCCTAATTTTCCTGAAATAATTTCTGAAAATATAGTAAAAGAATATATAAATATTATAGAAAAAAGGAAATGCATAAAATCTAAATCAGGTGGTGATTTAGAATTAGAACTAAATGAAAAATATAAAATAGAAGTAAAATGTTTTACTAGTGACGGTCCAAGCTCATTTGGACCTACTGAAAGTTGGAATGAAATATATTTTGTTGATGCTAAAAATTTTATAAATAAAACATTTATTATTTATAAAATAAATATTTCAAATAATTCGGATGAATTTAAAAAAATACAAATTAATACTAGTGAAATATATGAAGATATTTGTAAAAAAGGGAAAAGACCAAGAATAAACTTTACAAATTTAATTAAAAATATTAGTTCTGAAAAATATACAAAAACACAGATTAAAATATTTAATGATAAAATAACACTTGAAATTTAAACTTCAATATCATTATTTTCACCAACTAAAATATTAACTATTATTTGTGCTATTTTTTCAACAACTGTATATGATACTGCATTACCTGCTAATTTATATAATCCTGCATCACTAATTGTATCTGGTAATTTATATGTAGATGGAAAACCTTGAATATTAAAACACTCTTGTGGTGTTATTTTTCTTATTCCTTTATCATCTTTTATTAATGGAACATTATGTCCACCGGATCCCATGTTCGCAGTAAGTGTTGGACAAACATTATTTTTATTTTCTCTAACATAATATCTTCTATATTGATAAATAGTATTTGTTTTAATATTTTTTTTTACATTTGTTTTAATTTCATTCCATACTTTTAATTTATCTGTATAATAATATTTATTATCAACTTCTTTTTGAATTAATTCACATATCTTTTTTTTATCTTTTTCTTTAATACTTATTGGAAAATTAAATTTTTCATAATCTTTATCATTTTTAAAACATATAATATATACTCTTTCTCTATTTTGAGGTGTTGCTGTTATATCACATGTATTTAATATTTCATATTTATATTTGTAATTTACTTTTGTAATTTCATCTGTTATAATTTTAAATGTATTACCATTATCATGGGTTTTTAAGTTTTTAACATTTTCAAAAATAACTATTCTTGGTTTATGATATTTTATAATATTTATTAATTTCCAAAAAACATTTGACCTTTCATCATTAAACCCTTCTTGATTACCAGCAATACTAAATGGTTGACATGGAAACCCTGCTGTTATAATATCCATTTTTGGTATGTCTTTTTTCTCATCTAATTTATGAATATCATTATTATTTAATTTTGTACTAAAATTATAATCATAAATTATTTTTGAATTTTTATCAAAATCATTTGCAAAAACAGTTTTTACTTTTTTTGTATTTTCAAAAGCAAGACTAAATGCCCCTGTTCCTGCACAAAATTCACCTAATGTAAAACTACCCATAATATTATTACATTTATATATATTATTTTTAATTCAATTTTTTAACATAAATTATATTCTTAAATAAAACTTATATTAGTGGTTTCCATTGTAAGATTTTGATTATTTATTATTGTAAACCAAAATCCAGAAAGAAAAAGCCATATCGCAACCATTTCCGGGTCTTTTAATGACAAATCTAAAAATAGTCCTTTATCAAAATAATTATATTTACATAAATTTGAAACTAAACTAATAATATCTTTCTTTTGTTTTCCTTTTATAAAAGCAACAGTTATATTTTTATAAATTTTAAAATTAATATTAAAATTATTACCAATACCAATTGGATTTTTAAACATTTGTTCATTTAATAAAACAGTTTCATCCGAAACAAGTAATAATGCACTACTCATTAACATTATATATTCATATAAATATATATTTATATAAATTTCTCAAATAATTATTATGATTTGTCCAAAAAAAGATAAATATTATGTTATACCTACACATACATGGTTAAAACCACTAGAACCTTTTATTACACAAGATCATAATACTGAAGGTAATATCATGATAGCTGAAGCTATTAATAAAGAAAAAGTTATTGTTAAAATATCTAATGGATATGTACCAAATATAATTAAATTTAATAAACTTATAAAAGAATTTAAATTACCTAATTTTGTTGAAACTTATTGTTCTTTTAGATGTTATGAGGATTTTAGTGCATTAGATACTAATTATGATAATTATGATGGATTTTGTAATGGTAATGATAAAAAAGGAGATATAGTAACATTAGAAATAATGAAAAAATATAAACATGGTTCATTAGAAAAATATCGTAGTAAATTAGAATATGAAGTTGTTGTTGATATAATTAAACAGGTATTATTAGCTCAATTAATGGCCTTTTATCATACTCAATTTATTCATAATGATTTTACATTAGGTAATACTTTATTATCAACTAAACCGTCAATAATAAAGTATACATTTTTAGAAGATAAAATAGAATTAAACACAATTAACACAGTTTATATTTCGGATTTTAATAAAGCAACATTATTAAATGAGGAATATTTTAATGATAAAGAATTATATAATAATAATTTTAATAAATATCATACACTACCACATAATTTATATAATTCATTTTTTTGTTGTTTAGATTTATTAAAAGATAAAAAAATAAAAGAACAAATAATAGATAGAGTAAATAAAAATAAATATATAACTAATATACTTAATTTATCAATAAAATGGATACGTAGTAAATTTAAAAATTATTATAATATGGATAGATTTATTTTAGAACATATGACAAGTGGTGTTCAAGTTACAAATATATTATATACTGCTTTAATGTTAGGCGATTTTAAAGAATTAATTATACGAGTTTTATATGATTCAGAATAATTTATATTATATACATCAGTATAAAATTTACTGGTCAATTATTAAATATTTTATTACAGTATTTATAAGTTAATGATTTAACATTTTAATTATGAAATTTTTTGTTATGTATTCATAAGCTTTGATATAAACTATGATCTTTATTACATCTATACACCATAAAACTTTTTTATATATTATATTCTTAAATGATTTTTAAAAAGTTATATAATTATTATAAAAAATTAAAATAAAATAATTATTTTTATAATATTTTATAAAAATAACTAATTTAAATAATATTATTTTATATATTAGTTGATTCTAATAATTTAATTAATAAAAGTTTTTAATATTTCTAATTATAAAATTATATTTTTATCATCAGTTTCACTAGTTGTTAATAATAAAGATATATCGTTTATAATTTTATCTTGATTATTGTATAATATTAATTTTATTTCATTTATTTTATAGTTTTTATATGTTTCATGAATATGTCCTTCTTCATCGGTATATTTTGTTTCATTATCATTTAATTTATTTATAAATTTTTCAATAATATCTTTTGTTTTATTATCCAATTTATTCTTTTCCAATAATTCGTCATAAATAGTCTCTAAATCATACATTCTATTATCAATCAAACATTTAATAGTTTCATCTTTACTTGCTAAAACAAACTGACTTTTTGATTCGTCAAATCTATACATATAATT
>JACCEB011036387.1_pt1 | contig 12023 bp, 9 predicted proteins | sample 7454761 | NCBI WGS metagenome assembly JACCEB01 (sample SAMN15323454, study PRJNA562643) | freshwater metagenome | isolation source: river surface water | place: USA:Blue River Watershed | collected 2017-08-18 | reverse complement strand
GCGCTGTCATTTTGTTGGGGGATTCCCTTGGTGAAATGGCGCTTTATTACAGCCTCTGCGATGCCGCCTTGTTGGGCGGTAGTTTTGAAAAACTAGGGGGTCAAAATCTGATTGAGGCGGCAGCTTGCGCTTGTCCCATCGTGATGGGCCCGCATACATTCAATTTTGCAGAGGCCTCTCAGGCTGCCGAATCTGCCGGTGCTGCACAACGTGTTTCGGACATGGCTGCGGCTTTGAAGTTGGTTGTAGACACCGTTCAGAACAGAACCCTGCAAAAGCAAAAGTCAGTCAATGCCTTTCAATTTGCACAGCAACATGGCGGCGCAACACAACTCACCGTTCAAGCTGTGCTGGCACAGATACAAGCCAGCCAGGATTGAATCAAGGATTTAAAAGCGCATTGATCGAAGCCAAGTCGGCATCGGTCAAAACGCCTGCAGCTTGTCGCAATTTGAGTTGACCCAGCAAAACATCGTAACGTGCCTTGGCCAAATCGCGTTTGGTTTGGAACAGCTGGCTTTGGCTGTTGAGCACGTCAATGTTGATGCGTACACCTACTTGGTAACCCAGCTTGTTGGCATCCAAAGCACTTTGGCTTGAGGCTTCAGCAGCTTGCAAGGCATTGACTTGACCAATGCCTGACAGCAATCCAAAAAATGCAGTGCGCGTGGCCTGCGCCACATTGCGTTCTGCGGCATCCAGATCTGAGCGCGCTTTTTCTTCCAAAGCCAGGGCCTCCTTGATGCGATTTTGCGTGGCGTAGCCAGCAAACAAAGGCATGTTGAATGACAAGGAGATGGAGGTTAAATTGTTATCAACTTGTGCTGCGTTGATGCCTGTTCCATTTTTATAGCGTGTGGGGGTAATGCCTGCTACCAAGTCCAAGGTGGGTTTGTGGCCAGCTTCTGCCTTGGTGGTTTCGAGTTTGGCAATGTCGAGCGCCGCGCGATTTTGGAGAACAACGGGATTGAACTCAGAGGACTGGCGGACCCATTGATCGATGGACGATAACTCAGGGGTCGTCAACTTGGCTTTGCTTGACAGCGATTTGGGTTCGATGTTGTTCAATCCCACCAGTTGATTCAAAGCCATGCGCTTGATTCGCAAATCGTTGTCAGCTGCGATTTCTTGGGACAACACCAAGTCATAACGCGCTTGGGCTTCGCGGCTGTCGGTGATGGTGGATGTGCCAACTTCAAAATTGCGCTTGGCAGCGGCCAATTGCTCGGCAACTGCCATTTTCTGTGCCCGCACAAATTCCAAACTTTCACGAGAAATGAGCACATCAAAGTAAGCTTGGCTCAAACGCACCATGAGATCTTGTTCTGCAGCCTTGAGTTGGATGCTTGCCAATTCCAATTGGCGCATGCCTTGTTGGTAACTTGCAGAATTGGCGGGGCGGTACAGGGGGTGAGAGGCATTGAGAGTCAGTGCCGCGCTTTGTGCAGAGAATGTTCCCGTCGGGGGTGTCAATCTGTCAAAGTTGGTGTTGTTCACATTGGCAGTTAGGCCCACTGTGGGCAACAACAGCGCTTTGGCTTGCTCACCCTTTGACAAATTGGCCGTGTACTGTGACTGCGCAGCTTTGTAGGTGGCATCGTAGCCTCGAGCTGTCTCGAACAAAGACATTAAGTTTTGCGCTTGCGCTGAGCCAGCAAAAGCAGCAGAAATGGCCAACGTGATGGGAAGAAAGCGCAAATTCATAAAGTTCTTTCGAGGCAAAAGCCAATAGAAATAGAAGTTAATTCATCGAAGTTCAAATCAGTAAACAGGCACACTGGCATCGACCTGCTCAGACCAAGCTTGGATGCCGCCACTGATGTTGGTGATGTTTGTAAAGCCATGGTGCTCCAAAAACGTTGCCACTTGCATGCTGCGTCCGCCGTGATGACACAGGCACGCAATGGCTCTGTTTTTGTCCAGTTCGTCAATTCGAGCAGGAATCGTTTGCATGGGCATGATCTGAACATCACAACCTTCGGGTGCAATGCTTGCCAGCTGGCACTCCCAAGTTTCACGCACATCCAAGATCAAGGGCTGACCTTGCGCAGACGATTGGGAAATCCATTCTTTGAATTGGGCGGGGCTGACTTGTTGCATTTCTGAAAAGTTCTGATCGAAGATTTGTGTATCAAGCGTTTTAGAAAGAAAAACGATTGTGCTCGGGAAAGCCTTGAAGGCGTGGCGCCATGGTGTCCCAAGGCTCTGAGGTTTGCCACTGTTGATCGGCAGTGCGCGTAATCACGCTGGCGCGCATGACAGGGTCTTCGCCTACAACAGCCAACAAACGACCGCCAATGCTCAATTGGTTTAGCAACACTTGTGGCACGTGCGGCACAGAGCCACTCAGCATGATGACGTCAAAAGGACCCTCCGAAGGAGCGCCTTGGCTGCCATCGGCTTGTCGAACTTCAACGTTGTGAACGCCTGCTGCTTGCAGATTGGTGCGTGCTTGCTGGGCCAAAGCGGCGTCGAGTTCAAAACTTAAAACGCTGGCAGCTTGATGAGCCAAAAGTGCGGCCATGTAGCCAGATCCTGTGCCAACTTCCAACACTTTGTCGGTGCGCTTGACATCGGCATCTTGCAAGAAACGGGCTTCAACGCGGGGAGCCAACATGACTTGGCCAGTTTCATTGCCGTCTTTGAGGGGGATTTCCATGTCCACAAAAGCCAAAGCTTTGTGCGCCAAGGGCGCGAAGTTTTCGCGCTTCACCACAGATAACAGTGACAAAACTGCGCCATCCAAGACTTCCCAAGGACGGATTTGCTGTTCAATCATGTTGAAACGGGCGATATCGTTGTTCATTTCTACTCCAGGGGGTATCTAATTCTAGCAATCTATATTTTAGCTTCTACAGGCGCATCAGGCGGTGAATTTCGCTTGCCAGACCAGAGCCTTTTCAAAAACTCACTTAAATCGTCCATGTAGCAATACATCACGGGTACCACCACCAGCGTCAGCAGGGAAGATGTGATGACCCCACCGATCACAGCCTGGCCCATAGGGGCTCTTTGTTCTGAGCCTTCCGTGAGGGCGAATGCCAGGGGGATCATGCCGAAAATCATGGCCAAAGTGGTCATCAAAATGGGACGAAGCCGGACTTTGGCCGCCATCAACAGGGCGTCATGTCGGCTCAAGCCTGCGATGGGCTGACCAGAATCAGACACACTGCCTTCGCGCGCCCTGATTGCAAAATCGACCAACAAAATGGCGTTTTTGGTCACCAAACCCATCAGCATCACGACGCCGATGACGGAGAACATGGACAGTGCCGACCCAAACGCCATGAGGGCCAACACCACGCCGATCAATGTCAGGGGCAGGGCCGTCATGAGGGCAATGGGTTGTAAGAAGCTCTTGAACTGACTGGCCAAAATCATGTAAATAAAGATCACGGCCATGATGAGCGCTGTGATGGCATATTGAAATGATTCATTCATGCTTTTGGTTGAGCCACCAAATTGATAGCGATAACCAGGCGGCCAGGCCACCGTGTCTAGAATTTTGCGAATGTCGTTCGAAATCTCGCCTGCTGATCTTTTGGATGAGTTGGCGTTGATGGAAACCTCGCGCATCAAATCGCGCCGGTTGATTTGATTGGAACCCGTTGTTTCTTGAATCTGCGCAATTTGACCCAATCGAACAGTGCGAGAAGAGCCATCAGCCGCAGGCAGGCTGAAGGACAGACGCTCTAAATCCTGAGGGCTGTTGCGATATTCAGGCGCAAGCCGCACTTTGACGTCGTAGGTTTGATCGTCAGGGGCACGCCAATTGCCCACAGTTTGTCCGGCAATCAGGGTTCGCAGTGCATTAGAGATGGGTGCAACGCTAAGGCCAAGATCGGCTGCCGACTCTGGCAGCACCTTGATGGCGATGGAAGGCTTGTTGGGTTTGACGCTGGAGTCCAAATCGACAAGGCCTGGAATGTTGCGGACCTTATCCAGAATCTGCAAGGTCAGTCTTTCTAGCTCACGTTGGTCTGGACCTTGAAGAGAGAACTCTATTTGTTTGCTACCACCCACAGCATCGAGGGTTCCGACGTGAGTGACGGTGATGCCAGCGACTTTGCTCAGGCGCTCTCGCAGCTGGGTGGCAATTTCTTCCACGCTGCGCTGCCGCAGTTTTCGGTCTACCAAACGGATGTAAATGCTGGCGTTGTTCTTGCCTTGTGCATTGGGGGTGTTCATGCCCGTGAGGGTGTACTTCACCTCCGGAAATTCACGCACTATTTTTTCAACTTGTTGGGCCTTCAAAGCAGTGCTTTCGAGCGAAGTGCCCACGGGGGTTTGAAAGGTGAGTGTGGTTTCTGAGTAGTCGCCCTTGGGTACAAATTCTGTGCCTAGAAAGCGCACCATGAACACGCTGGCCACAAAGATGAGCATGGCCGCCAACAAGGTGCTGCGCTTGTGCTTAAGAGCCCATGCCAGCATGTTTTGATATTGGTCTGAAATGCGATCGGTCTGAACTTCAAACCAATGTGTGACACGGCCTATCGATTTGTCATACCCATTTGCAGGCGCTTTGTTTTGACCGGCATGGTGAATGCTGGGGTCATGCCAAACACTTGACAACATGGGGTCGAGCGTGAAGCTCACAAACATCGAAATCAAGACGGCCGCCACAATGGTGATGCCAAACTCGTGGAAGAACTTACCAATGATGCCTTCCATGAAACCAATGGGCAGGAACACCGCAACGATGGACAAGGTGGTGGCCAAGACAGCAAGACCAATTTCTTGGGTGCCAATCAAGGCGGCGTTGTAAGCGTTCTTGCCCATTTGCACATGCCGCACGATATTTTCACGCACCACAATGGCATCGTCTATCAGGAGGCCCACACACAAAGACAGCGCCATGAGTGTGATCATGTTGACGGTGAAGCCAAACATGCTCATGAACCAAAAAGTTCCGATCAATGAAATGGGCAGCGTCAAGCCAGTGATCACTGTTGAGCGCCAAGAGTTCAAAAACAAAAACACAATGAGAACGGTGAGCACGGCACCTTCAATCAGGGTTCTGCGAACGTTGTCTACCGAAACGCGAATTTGGCGTGAGCCATCAGAGACTGGTTCTAAACGAATGCCAGCAGGCATTTGTGCTCGGAGTCCTTCAAGGGTGCTCATCAAGCCATCAACCACTTCGATGGTATTGGCATCTTGGGATTTTTGAACTGTCAGAATCAATGTGCGCTCACCGTTGTAAAGCGCCATGTTTTCTATTTCTTGGGCGCCATCATTCACATGGGCAACTTGCGAGAGGCGAATGGGGGTGCTGCCTTTTCTGGCCACTATGATGTTGGCGAAATCTTCGGGTCTTTTGACGCGTGACTGAACTTGAATGACACGCTCTTGTGAAAAGGAGCGCAAGGCGCCCACCGGCAAGTCCTGGTTCTCATTGCGCACGGCTGAGGCAATTTGCTCGGCCGACACACCCAAGGCCTCCATGGCGTCTGGCCGCAGATAGATATTGATTTCTCTTCGGCTGCCCCCCAGAACATTGACCGCGCCAACGCCTCGCACGTTTTCAAGACGTTTTTTAATGGACTGTTCCGCGTAGTTGGTCAGCTCAACCAAGTTGGTGGCCTTTGCGTCTTTTTGGGTGTCAGGAATGACAGCCAAGGACCAAATAGATTTGCTGGTTGGGTCAAAGCGAATGATGCGCGGCTCTTTCACTTCATCACGCAAAGTGGCGCGAATGCCTGCTACTTTTTCACGCACATCATCGGCCGCTTTGCGGCCATCCATGTTGAGCTGAAACTCAATCACCACCACCGATTGATTTTCATAACTGCGCGAAGTGAGCGCGTTGATGCCTGCAATGGCGTTGACGCCTTCTTCAATTTTTTTTGAAACTTCGCTCTCGACAATTTCGGGTGAGGCGCCAGGGTATTCTGTAAGCACCACCACCACTGGAAAATCAATGTTGGGAAATTGATCAACCTTCAGGCGTTGAAAAGAAAACAAGCCCATGACCACAAACACGAGCATGATCATGGTCGCGAAGACCGGATTTTGAAGGCTGACTTTGGTGAACCACATGCTCTGTGCTCACGGTTTTGTGATTGCAGGCAAAACAGCCGTTTTCACAGACTGGGTGACCAAAGTGCCATCCCTCACGGCACCTGCGCTGGGCGCCAACAACCTTGTGCCTTCTTTGATTTCTTTCAAAGCCATGACGGCTTTGCCATCGGCTTCCCCCTTGGCGCCCAGTTCTACTTGCAGGTGAACGACTTGATTGTCTTGCAGGGTTTGAACATAAGGCTTGGTTTTGTCTGATCGCACGCTTTCAAGGGGCACAACCACGGCTTGAACTTTTTGGGTGCCCAAGCTGCCTTGCACAAACACGCCTTGGCGCAGGAGAGGGTGCGATTGGAGTCCCAAATAGACCAAGACACTGCGGCTGCCTGTTTGAGTGCTTGGATTGATTCTCAAGACCTTGGCTGAGACTTCTTGCGACGTGCCCTCCACATTCAGTTTGGCAATTTGACCCACTTTGACATTCATGGCCTCTGCCGATGTGAGTGTGGCTTCAAGTTCCAATTGGGAAAGATCAACAATTTCAATAATGCGAGCTTCTGGGGCAACCCGCTCACCCGGTTGAACAAAGCGCTGACTCACGAAGCCGTGGAGCGGGGCTTTCAAAACACTGTCGTCCAAGGCCTTGGTACTGACATCGAGTGCTGACAAAGCCGCTTGATAGCTTGCTTTGGCGCCATTGAGGTTGGCCATTGAAGTGTCTAAAGCTGTTTTAGAAATAAAACCTTGATTCACCAGGGCACTGTTGTTGTCAAATTGACGCTGAGCCACGTCGACTTGCGCACGCGCAGCTTCTGCTTGCTGCTGCGCTTGGCGCTGCCGTGCCAAGTATTCGGTGTTGTCGACTCGCGCCACAATTTGGCCCATTTTCACAGGGTCGCCCTCGCGCACTTCCAGCATCACAAGTTCACCCGCAACACGGGCTTTGACCATGGCAGTTCGAACCGCTTTGAGTGTGCCTGTGACGGGAACGCCTTGCGTCATGGTCATGGTTTGGGCCACGGCGATGTCAGTTTCCGATAACTCGATGCTCACAGGGCCATTGCTTTTGACCATCTCAGTGGGTGTGGCGCGTTTGCCAATCCAGCCTTTTTGAAGGCCTACAGCAATAAGGCCAGCCACTGCCAGAACGAGAATGCTCAAGCTCAGTTTTTTTGAAATCATTGTGTTTTTGGGTTGGTGCAGAGTCCACGCACGATCAAATCAGCGTGTTGTGCAATGAGATCTTCAGGGGTGGTTTCACCAGAGCCCGACAGACAAATTCCGTAAGTGTTTTTTGACATGATCAGAAACAGCATGGGCGCAATCACCACCGTGGCAGTGTGTGCCGTGTCGAAGTGATGAAACTCTCCCGTTGCGCGGCCACGCTCCAAAATGTCTTGGAGCAAACGGGTGGCAGGGTCGATCACTTCCTCTTGGTAAAAGGCTGCCAAGTCTGGAAAGTGATGGGCCTCATTGCTGATCAATTTGGTGATGCCCGATGCCTTGGTGGCGCCGTATCTGCGCCACCATTCCATCATCAATGTTTTGAGCAATTCAGAGCAAGAGCCTTTGAAATTGGCAACTTCCAAAGCACCTTCATTGACCGTTTTGACGACGTTTTCACGCACTACAGCTTTGAACAATTCTTCTTTGCTAGGAAAGTACAAGAAAAGGGTGCCTTTTGAAACGCCTGCCTTGGCTGCAACCTCTTCCGACTTGGTGGCAGCAAAGCCTTTTTCCACAAACAAATCGAGTGCTGCCTCCAGCAGTTCACCGGGGCGGTGCTGCTTGCGGCGCTCTCTTTTGGGGGTATGGAGGGATTCAGACACGTTTAATGACTCAGTGGTTAGTAATGTAAAGCGCTAGCAACTGGCAGTCAAGATGCAAGGCGATTTGGAACGAAAAAAAAAGACCGCATGAAGCGGTCTTTTGCAGTGAGTTTGCTTTGAATCAAAGATCAATAAAAAGCCTGCAAACCTGTTTGAGCGCGACCCAAAATGAGGGCGTGCACGTCATGTGTGCCTTCATAGGTGTTGACTGTTTCCAAGTTGATCATGTGGCGAATGACATGGTATTCGTCATGAATGCCATTGCCGCCATGCATGTCGCGAGCCATGCGAGCCACATCCAAGGCCTTGCCGCAGCTGTTGCGTTTGATCAGGCTGATCATCTCTGGCACAGATTGACCTTCGTCCATCAAACGGCCGACTCGCAAGCAGCCCTGCAAACCCAAGCTGATTTCAGTTTGCATGTCGGCCAATTTCTTTTGGATCAATTGGTTTTGGGCCAAGGGGCGGCCAAATTGAACGCGGTCCATGGTGTATTGGCGAGCGCGGTGCCAGCAGTCTTCTGCTGCGCCCAATGCACCCCATGCAATGCCATAGCGGGCTTTGTTCAAGCAGCCAAACGGACCCTTCAAACCAGATACGTTGGGCAACATATTGCCTTCGGGCACAAACACATCGTCCATGACAATTTCGCCTGTGATGCTGGCGCGCAAGCTCATCTTGCCTTCAATTTTGGGGGCCGTGAGACCCTTCATGCCCTTTTCCAAAATGAAGCCGCGAATAGCAGATTGGCCATCGCCTTCGCCTTCCAACTTGGCCCACACCACAAACACATCGGCAATCGGGGCGTTGGTGATCCACATCTTGGCGCCCTTCATGATGAAGCCGCCATCCACAGGTTTGGCGCGAGTGATCATGCTGGCAGGGTCGGAGCCGTGGTTGGGTTCAGTAAGGCCAAAGCAACCCACCCATTCGCCGGTGGCCAATTTGGGCAAGTATTTTTGACGTTGGGCTTCTGAGCCGTATTCGTTGATGGGGTGCATAACCAAAGAGCTTTGCACGCTCATGGCGCTGCGATAGCCGCTGTCAACGCGCTCCACTTCGCGAGCCACCAAGCCATAACTGACGTAGTTCAAACCGGCACAGCCGTAACCCTCAATGGTGGAACCCAAGAAGCCCATGCTGCCAAACTCGTTCATGATTTCGCGGTCAAACTTTTCGTGACGCGCCGCCATCAAAACGCGGGTCTGCAATTTTTCTTGGCAAAAGTCATGGGCGGCATCAACGATGGCTCTTTCGTCATCGCTCAGTTGTGAGTTAAGGAGAAAGGGGTCTTGCCATTGAAAGGAGGGCTTCATGATTTGAATCCGTGAAAGATAAAAGATGGCGTATTTTATCGCTATGCGAAATGTCCCATGCAGATGTCCTGTTAATAGGACCACTTGGCGCAGTGCTTCGCAAGCCAATTGCAAGCACGAAGAGATCAATGGAGCTGAATTTAAGAGACAATCACCTTATGACAATTCCTTCACATTCTGAAACCTTGGTTCTTGGCGGCGGGTGCTTTTGGTGCACTGAGGCTGTCTATGTTCAAGTCAAAGGTGTTTTGGATGTCGAGTCGGGTTATTGCAACGGTCGAACCATCAACCCCACATATGAGCAGGTCTGTGGGGGCGATACTGGCCACAACGAGGTGGTGAAGTTGACCTACGACCCAGAAGTTATCAGCACGCGGGTTTTGCTTGAAATTTTCTTTGTCATTCACGATCCCACCACCCTCAATCGGCAGGGAAATGACCGAGGAACTCAATACAGAAGCGGTATTTATGTCACATCGCCGGCGCAAGCTGAGGTGGCCAAAGCACTCATTGCAGAGATAGAAGCTGAAAACGTGTTCGACACGGCCGTTGTCACTGAAGTGTTGCCTTTGCAAAATTACAGCGCCGCTGAGGAATACCATCAGGACTTCTTTGAACGCAACCCAACCCAGGGCTACTGCTTGGCAGTGGCTGCACCCAAGGTCTGGAAGTTCAAGAAAACATTTTCTGACTGGGTCAAGCCCAAATGAAGTTCAAGTGAAGTTCAAGTGAAACGACAGTCTATTTTTGTTCGTGTACTTGAAGCGCTGCTGATCAGCGCTGTTTTGGTGGCGCCTGCCGTAGGTCGGGTTCACCAAGTTTTGCATGCTCATGATTGTCATCAAGACGTTCAAACAGTCTTGTTCAGTGACCATGAAGAGGGCTCTCTGTCGTGCGTGGCACTTGACCACTTGGGCTCTGGTGAAGCACCTGTTGGCCATCACATCTTGGTGGCTGCCTCTCAAGCTGTTTCTTCTTATCAATGGGTTTTGTTTGAGAAAAGCACTCAATCACCAGCCCATTGTTTCTCTGCACGCGCACCACCTTATTTTCTTTGAACATTTGTCATTTGGGTCTCTTTCCTAAGCGGAAAGGGAACTTTTGTTTTTCAAAGGATTTCCATGTCATTCATTTCTTCCCTCAATAGTGGGCGGCGCACGCCTTTTCCATTTCTCACATCGTTCTCCGTGTTGGCTTTGATGGCCATCACCTCTTCTGTCTTTGCAACTCAAGCCATCGCTCAAGCAGTGAACGAGGTGATCATCACGGGCAACCCACTTTCCAGATCCGAAAATGCCAACAATGTCAGCAGTTTGTCGGGCATGACCTTAACCCAGCAGGGACAAAGTACTTTGGGCGAAACGCTCAACAACTTGCCTGGTGTGAGCAGCACCTACTTTGGACCGAACGCCAGTCGCCCCATTGTGCGAGGTTTGGATGGCGATCGCATTCGCGTGTTGAGCAACAGTGGCGCTAGCTTAGACGCCTCTTCGCTCAGCTATGACCATGCAGTGCCTCTCGATGTGTTGTCGGTTGAACGCATTGAGGTTTTGAGAGGCCCAGCCGCTTTGCAATATGGCGGCAGTGCCATTGGCGGCGTGGTCAATGTCATTGACAACCGCATTCCTCGCAAACCAATGCAAGGTGTTTTAGGAAAGGTTCAATTGCAAGGTGCTTCAGGCAATCAGGAAGTGTCTAAAGGCGCTTTGCTTGAAACTGGTTTTGGCTCTTGGGTCCTGCACGCGGATGCGTTTGATCGTAATTCAAAAGATGTCAAAGTGCCGCAGGCATTGGCTTGCACCAAACCCGGCTCCCCCGAACTCTCCAAGCGCATTTGCAATTCGGCCAACAACGCCAATGGCGGTGCCCTTGGTGCCAGTGTGTTCTTTGATCAAGGCTTTGTGGGCTTGTCTTTGCAAACCTACAAAAGCCAATACGGCACAGTGGCTGAGGATGAGGTCACCATTGGCATGAAATCAGACCGCGCAGCCTTAGAGGGTGCGTGGCGCCCAACAAGTGGCATCTTCAAAAGTGTAGATTGGCAAGCCAGCCAGACCCGTTATCAGCACACCGAATTTGAAGGTGCTGAAGCGGGTACTGTGTTTGCCAACAAAGGCCATGATGGACGTGTTCAACTTAGGCACAAGCCATGGAAAACAGCTGCTGGTACTTGGGAAGGCGTTTGGGGGTGGCAGTCTGAGCAAGCCCGTTTCTCGGCCGACGGAGCGGAGGCGTTTGTCCCTTTCAGTCACAACCGAACACAAGCTTTGTTTGCCATTGAAGAGTTTTCGTTTGGCAAGGCAAGTCTCAATGTGGGAGTTCGCCGAGAGCAGGTTTCTGTTCAGTCTCTTGGCAATCCAGATCCCAGTGTCGTTCGATTTGAATTGGGAACACGCAAATTCTCACCCCAAAGCTATGCCATGTCATCTGCTTGGCATTGGCGGCCCAATTGGCGCTTGAGTGCCAACGTGTCACGCACTGAAAGAGCGCCTAAAGATTACGAACTCTTTGCCAATGGCCCGCACATTGCGACTGCTGCTTGGGAGCGGGGTCAATCAGGGCTGGGTTTAGAAAAAGCCAATAGCATGGATATTTCGGCTCAGTGGCAAAAGGGTGCGCATCAATTCAAGTTGACCGCATTCCAAAGTCGCTTTGGAAACTTCATTGGACTTCTAGGTTCTTTGGAAGTGGAAGACGATTTACCCGTACAGATTTATCAAGGTGTTCGTGCCAAGTTTTCAGGCTTTGAAACGTCAGGCCAATGGCGCTTGGCGCAATCAGCTGGTACTTTGGATTTGACTTGGCGAGCTGATGCGGTGCGAGCGATCAACCTCAACACCAACGAAGCCATGCCGCGAAT
>JACCEB010415417.1_pt1 | contig 12035 bp, 15 predicted proteins | sample 7454761 | NCBI WGS metagenome assembly JACCEB01 (sample SAMN15323454, study PRJNA562643) | freshwater metagenome | isolation source: river surface water | place: USA:Blue River Watershed | collected 2017-08-18 | reverse complement strand
ATAATTGAGATTCATCAATACCTGAATTTTTAATTTCTTCAAGTAATTTAGCATAAATATCTTTTTCTGAATCAAATAGATTGGGAACCAAAACAACATCTCTTGATTTAATTTCATGGTTATATTTGGTTTTAGTTCCATCCCCAATCATAATTCTCATGTCTCCTGATTCTACAAATGGTTCAAATGTTTCCGTATTCTTTTTTATTAGTTTTGTTTTATTTTGTTTGTTCTTATTATTGTCCATTAATAAATGAAAACATGTTAATTTAATTTATTTTTAATCAATTTTTATAAATAAAATGTATTTGACTCAAATTTACTTGTCATAAAATCATATGCTGATTTTGCTATTTCTGCATTTTTAAAAGTACCTACTGATATCACAACTCTAGAATCATAGTTACTAATGAGTCCTAAATTCATAACTATTTGATTGTTAATCACAAGATAAGAATTTGGATCCATACAATTAATAATTTGATTATTAAAATCATTAATTATATCTAAAGGATTATTAGCCATAAGCTTTGGTAAATTATTTAAGTTCAAAATCTTAACAAAAATACCTTCTTTGTCTATCATTAAAAAATTATTTGATCTTAAAAGATATTTTACAGTCAAAATAAAATGATTTAGTTGAGAACCATTTTTTAATATAACTTTATTTCCAGTTTTTTCAATATTAACCATCATTAAGTTATTTGAATGACAAGATTTAATAGGTTTATTATTCGTAAAAAGATCTCTAACTTTTATTGTATCATGACCTGTTATTTCCATACAATATAAAGGATTAATTTTATTAATATCTGATACTTCCATTAATTTTGGATAGAAAGTTTTTACAGGTTTGGTATTAGGGAAAAGATCTCTTACCTTTATTGTGTCATTGCCAGTTATTTGCATACAATATGAAGGATCAATTTTATTAATTTCGGATACTTCCATTAATTTAAGTTTATTTAATATAATAAAATGGTTTTTCATTTTTTATCCAAACAATATAATTCATAAAAATTGATTATTGTTTAAAATAATTATTATTCTTATATTTCCAATGATAATTCCAGTAGACTCATTTAATCAAATAGAAATAATACCTGGATCCTTAGTTATATTGGACATTGACGAAACAGTGTTAACATTTCCTCAAATGTCAAAAACTTGGTGGCGAGAGAAAATTAATTATTATATTAAAATATACGGTGACAAATTAATTGCAGAAAAATATGCACTTGATGAGTGGATTCATATTGCCCATACTACAAATCCAAATAAATTAGATTTTGAAAATCAAAAACATTTTTTTGAAAGAGTTTATAAAAATAATTGCGAACTAATATTTTTAACAGCAAGAAATCAAAATTTATCAGAAATCACTTATAAACATCTTGAACATATTGGTATTAATAAAGATCATGTTGTTCATTTTGATGAAAATAAAGGTGAAAAATTTTACGAATTAATTAGTAAATGTTATAATGATATCGATAACGTAATATTTGTTGATGATCTGGTTATAAATTTAGATAAAGTTATTAATGCAACTAAAAAATATAATATAAAAATAAATTTAAAACCATATCATATTAATCATGATTATTAATATTATCAAATTATTTTAATTAGATTTTATAATATAGATATATATAATGGAGATAGATTATAAACCAACTTTTGTTAGTTTCGCTGGTATAACAATGACATCAGATGCATTTATTGTTTTATTGTCTGGTATGTTTTTATTTTTATTTGTTACATTTATTTTTGATTTTAACAATATATTTTTCCTTGTTCCTTTATTATATGGTATAACAGCTTATAAAATTAATTGTATGCATGTAGGATCTTGTCATAGCTTTGCTAAGTATTTATCAATTGCTACTTTTGTAAATGTTTTTATATTTGTATTTTTTATAAAAGACAATAAAAATGATGTATCGACTCATCTCATTAAAAATTTAGCAAGACTAAACTAAATTAAAACTACTTAAAAAATTATTATATTCATCATTGGTTATAAACAAATTGAATTTAATTAATTCTAAAAAATGGTCTTCGTATATATTTAGTGTTTTTGTTTCTATTTTAAAAAATTTACCATACTCAGAATTTAAAATTCCTATATCATCAAACATTTTAATAGATATAAGTAAAGATAAGGTTAATAATAATTTTAATTCTTTTAAAATTATTTTTGTGCCTGATTCTTTAAATCTTTTAATATAAATAAATGTTATGGGAAAACAAACTACTTCTATATTAAAATATTTTATTATTTGAATAATGTTTTGAATAAATTTACTAATTACATTACTTGATTTAATATTATCAATATTAGTTTGATCTTCTAATAAATTCAATAAATAATTTTCAAACTTATAAACATTATTAGAATATAATATTAAATTTGGATCAGTATTATTTTTAATTACCATCTAATTTGTTTTAGATATTTTCTAATTATAATTAATGGACTTGAAAAAAAATTTTGAGAGTCAACTTATTCCAATTACAGAAAATACCATTGCTAATGAAAAACTTTATGCGATTGAAAAAATAAATCAAGATATTCAAAGTTTATTAGAATGTACAATGATTATGAACGAATTAGTTAAAGATCAAGGTGAACAAATAAATTCAATTGAAGACCAAATTATAAATTCAAAATCTAAAGTAAATCAAGCAAATAAAGAATTAGAACAAGCATCTGCTTATCAAATTAAATACAGATGTGGTGTAGCAGGAATTATCATAGGAGGAGTTTTATCTGGAGGAATATCTTTAGGATTATCATTACCATTTACTGGAATAACTGTAATAGGAGGTAGTTTAACAGGATATTATTATGGCAATAAATTATCAAACCAATTAGCAAATTAGTAATAAATAATAAAAATTGATAAAATTTTTCAATTCAATCTATAGTTATAATTTTTAATATGAACATGGTAAATAAAATACTTAGTTTTAAAATAAATAACAATACCTTAAATATTATTGATAATGATGATCCTGATCTTATATTAAAAACAATTAATTACAATGACAATAAAATTAAAATGAAAAATGGTAATTATATTTTAAAAATAACACAAAGTCACTTTGAAGATTCAGATTATAAAATTGAAAAAATTATGATTATTAATGATCTGTATTTTAATGAAAAACTAGCATATAAACCAAAGTCACAATTAACTATTAACAATAGCATTTGCTTACTTTTTTCACAAGCTGAATTAATAACATTAAAACATTTTATTAATTCATGTCTAAATAAAAGTCGTTCTAATATTATTTTGTATAACAATTATTTAGGATTTGTTGTAGATAATGGTACATTTAGTATTAATACCTGTGACAACATATATGATGAAACTATTGGAATTTCTATTAGTTTTAAATTTTAATTTATAGGAAATATTTCCATTTTATGTAACTATGGAAATATTTAAATACATCAGTTTGTGATATTTATAATAAACTAATATACTAATTATTATATGTATAAGCATAAAATGATTTTTATAAAATATGTTTCCATAAATGTAACTATTTTTACAGTTACAGTAAATTTCTTTAAAATATAAAATAATTAATTGTACCAGCTTATTCAATCTTAAAAAAATCAAAATAATTTTCCAAGTTTTGAAATTTAAAATAAAAAAAAATTTCGCGTGGAAATTTTCCGTAACTAATGTAACTATGGAAATATCATCAAAGCCTATGGTACATACAGGAAATCGTGTAATGATGGTATTCATCATATAAAACACTATTATAACTAATATATTTTAATCAATTAATATGTAGTTGTCATACTAGGAAATGGCGTAACTAAAATGTAACTATGCGTAACTAATTTCCTAGTTACAAAATAAAGAAATATTTAGTTATATAATAATATGGAAAATCCAAATAAAATATTTCATTGCGACCAGTGTGAAATGTTTTATAAATCAAATAGTGGTTTATGGAAACACAAGCAAAAAAATCATAATAATGTTCAAGTTCAAACTAATAGTAATAATTTAAATAATAATCAAAATTATAAATGTAAATATTGTTCTAAACCTTTTAGTTTAAGACAAAATAAATGGACACATGAACAAACTTGTAAAAATAAAAATGATTATCAAAATTTAGCAGATCAAGTAAAAACATTAACGGATAAAGTTAATGAAATAAAAACAGTTCCTCCAACTAATATATTTAATAATTATACAACAAATAATACATTAAATGATAACAAAAAACAATTTATAATTAATAGTGCTCCAGGGTTTGAGTCAATAGCACATTTAACAATTCATGAACAAAAAGCAATAATGGATAAAGGTTTAGACAGTTTAATGTATTTAATAAAAATAACAAATTTTAACAAGGATATGCCGGAGAACCATTCGTATTGTGTAACAGCTTTAAATGATAAACATGCGTCAATGATTGATGTTGAAACTAATTCGGTAATAAAAACAGATAAATACGGTTTATTTGATAAAGTATTAGTAAATACAATAAAAAATTTAGAAATTATTGGTAATAATCAAAAATTTTCATCTAATCAAAAAATGGAATATAGAGAAAAAATAGAAACTCTTAAAAAATTAATGTTTCAAAATAGAAAAGGTTTGAAAAGATATTATACTGAAATAAACTTGATGAGTTATAATAATAAAGATGTAGTGTTAGAAACTTGGGCTTCATTAAAAACACTTGATAATATTATTAAATCTGAACAAACTAAAAATGAACCTAAAATGATAGGTTTTGATGATCTCGTTGATATAGATAACCAAGAAAAAGATGGATCCGATACAGATAGTGACAGTGAATTATCGCGTCAAGTAGATGTAAGAATAAAAAAATTTTCATCAAATTTTGATAGTGGTCTAAAACAAAAGCCAAATAAAAACTTGTTATGTTTACGTGAATCAGACGATGAATCTGATAATGAGTCTGAAGATTCTGAAATAGAAGAAATAAAAATAAAAGGTAAAACATATATAGTTGAAGGTCAAAAAGTATTTGAAAAAAATAAAGATGGATCAAAAGGTAGTCAGTATGGAACATATTCTAATGGAAAAGTTAAAAAAATAAATAAGAAAAATATTGAATTGTAATATTAATAAAAGGTTATTTAATATTATAATCTAAATAAAACTAATGGATAAATCCAATAATAAATATTATGTTAATACATTTGGTCAATTATGTTATTCTAATGGAATACCAGTAAGTCAACCAGTAAATAACAATAATCCAGTAAATTCAAATTATATGTTTGAACCTAGTGCTCCACCAATTTCTAGTATGAATTTGGAGAACCACGCTCTAAATGATGTATTTTACTACAATAATGTTAATCACCAAATAAATTATTCAAACTATCAAATAGATGAAAAATATTTACCAAGTGCTCCACCGGAAGATCTAGTTATATTGAATAATCAACAAAAAATTAATAGTATATCTGAAAAAAATATAGATAAATCAAAGCAAGAAAATAAATCAAATAATAAAAATCAAAATAAAGAAAAATGTATTGTTTCATAAACTTGATTGAATTACTTAATTTGAATTTCAGCTAAAACTCCAAAGTGATCAGAAGGCCAGAATTGAATTCTACCTTGATTTTTTCTTAAAAGTTCATTCTTATTTTCTTTATTGGGAACTCTATATTTGACAAAATTGTCTTCTAAATCAGTTGATATATCAATTGGATCCGTTCCAAATACTTCGATATTTTTTATACTAAATGCATCTTTTGTATAAAATATACCATCGATTCTAAATATTTTTTCTTCAAATTTAACATTCCATCTCATTAAATTTATTGATGTGTTTTCAGTAAATCCACTTTTGTTATCATATTTTTCTAACCAAGCATCCTGTAAATTCATTTGATTAAATGCTTTAAGCTCTGGCCAATTTTTAACACTACCATTTAAATCAGTATTAAAATCTCCAAGAATAATAATTGGTTTTTCTATTTTTTTGGATTCAATATAATTTTTGATTAAAAGATATTCATTATATCTACATCTAGAATAGTTAAACCAAAGATCTTTTTGTCCGGGAGAATTTCTAGTACCAGCTTGTAAATAAACATTAAACACAACAAATTTTTCAAATTCAACCATACACATTGAGTTATGATATTCTAAATTACCTTCAACCCCATATGAACCAAATGATTTAGCCGGATACTTGGATAAACATACTGTGTCAATAGTTCTCTTTTTTTGACCAGTGTTATCTTTATCCCAGGATATTGGATTTTCATAATAGTATGGATATAATATTTTTAATCTTGATTCATCCCAAACCATTTTAAATGTTAAATCACCAACTTCTTGTAAACATATAATATCTGCATTTGATTTAATAATATTTTCAACAATTGAATCCATACGTGTTTTAAAAAAATCAATATTAAATTTATTAAATGCTTCATCTGATGTTTCTTTTTTAATACTCCACCACAAATTCCAAGTTAAAATTTTAAATGGATTTGAAATATGTGGTCCTTCAAAATTAGTTATATTACCATATGAATTTTCAATTAAGTTAGAACAATTTTTATCTTTTTGTTTATAAAAGGTATAACCAAATTTTTCTCCATATTCTAAATTTGCTTTTCTTTCATCATTAGATTCAAGATCATAAATTAAGTATTTGTTTTCTCCAGTATAGACACTACATTCATCTTGATTCTTTTTACATAAACCAAAATTGGGAGTTGATAATGTACATAAATGAGGATGAGTTGATGGACAATAAAATGGAAATTTATCTTTATCTTCTTGACTTAGAGCATCATATTCTTCCTTGGTAAATTTATTAGATGTTTTAGAAGTTGTAAAAAAAGCACCACCTTTCATATTATTTTTAAGTTTAAGATATTTTGATTTGTATTTAAGATATTTATTAAATAAATCCTCCTTAGACGATATCATATAATATATATTATATAATTAATTTTTATAAATTAAATGTTTGATTTTGAGGGACTATTTCTTTAATTTTGTCAGATTGATAATAGAAATCAACAACAATAGCTTGTCCAAAAAATGTTCTGCCCCAAAAATATAATTCTTCAAATTGCAATACAGGATGACCCCATGATTTAAATTTATTAAAGGCAGTTTCTGATACAATATACCATTCATAAATTTCATTAGGAGTATTGTTATTAAGATCATATTGATATTGGTCATAGTCATCATAGTTTGATTCATTAATTACAGGATATAAATTTTCAACATCATCCCAAGTAATAACTTCTTTTTCAAAAAGTTTATTAACTACTTGATCAGCTTTTACATAAATATTTTGCTCAAGCCAATTTTCAATGTGTCTAAAATTTCTATTAAAATATTCAAATTTGTTTTCTTGTTCTAAATTTGCTTCCATTATTTAATAAAAATTAATGTATTTATAATTTATTTATCAATTTTTTGTGTTAAATTTTAAACTATCTAAATTATAATTTTATAAGAGTTTATGTTTTTAGTGTTTTTTAACTGACTCATAAAAAATTGAATATTTTTAATAATTATATATCAAAATAATAGTTAATGGAACAAATTGATTTTAGTAGCTATAAAATAACAGATAAATATCTTAATCAATTGGCTTTTAATTTTCATAAAAATATTCATAACAATGATTTAATTTTTGCTATAATTGAACATTATGGTTTAGATAATTTAATAAATACTAAACATAATGGCGTTGTGTCAAAAATTATAGAATATTTCATAAATTTATCTGATGAAAATAAACTTAATGAAATAGTTACTAAAATTGATGGTTTTGATGATTTTAGTCTAATGAAAAGAGATTACTTTCATCTAATTAATTATTTCAGTAAAACAAATCAATCAAAGTCAATTTATATTTTTGAAAATAAAATCATGACCAAAACAAACCTAAATACCCAATATGCATTACAGTCAAAAGACATTAATTATATTATTGAGAACAAATTATATTTTTTGTTACCTAAACTTAATAATATTTTTATTGAGGCTTCGTGTGATTTTAGCAGATACATTGAAGATCACCTACTTGATATTGAATGTCCAATTAACGATTCAATTCATTGTTCTATTTTTGAAAAAGTAAATAGTAATATGAATTTGGATGTTCAAAAGTATATGGAATCATTTTTAAAAACAAATTCAAATAACAACGATTATAAAGCAATTATTGATGGAGGTAATGTACTACATTCTCTTAATGGTAAAATTAATGATGCAAGTGTTAATAACTTAATAAAGATAATCAAAGTTGTTATGACAAAGTTTGGAAAAAGTATTTTGGTAATTCACCGACGGCATACAAAAACATTTCCAAATTTAATCAATTTACTAAAATCAACTGGTGTTACATATTTTTTGACCCCATATAATGTTAATGATGATATTTTTATTTTGTGGTTTTTCTTAGCTAATAAATATAAGCCATTTATTATTACAAATGACAAATACAGAGATCATGTTTTTAATTTTGAAACTGTAAATAAAAAAGACCATATGGAGTTATCAATGTCACAATTTAAAAATGTGTTGTCTCAACAATGTTTGGAATATAATATTAATACATTAAAAATTAGTGATCCAATCAAAGTTTCTAGATGTGTTCATGTAAAATCTAATAAAATTTATGTTCCTCATTCAAACGGAAAATTTATTGAAATCATATTAGATTAATTAGAACTAGACAATATTAGTATTATTTAATACCTAAAAAAAATGAAAACCAAACAAATTATTTTAAATACTAGATGATGTAATGGAAACTTATTATTCAAATAACGATGATTTACATCCCATAAGAAGGGAAGTAGATGCAGATAACTCTTGTCTTTTTAGTTCTATAGCTTACCTAATTGATAGGTCAAATTTCAATGAAGAAAGTTCACTTAAGTTTAGACAAATAATTATTGACTATTTATTAGATGATCAATTTGATTCAACGCTATTAGACCAACCAAAAGACAATTATATTGAATTTATTCAAAATCCCAAAAATTGGGGAGGTGCATTAGAAGTTAAAATGTTTAGTGAAATATTTAAAAAACAAATTGTTTGTATTGATGTTAAAACAAACAGAGCAGATATTTATGGAGAAGATAAAGAATATCCTCAGCGAATTTATTTGCTATATAATGGCATCCATTATGACCCACTTGTTATGAATTTTGATACTGGTTCAGATCCATCTTCTGATATAACTATTTTTGATTCAAATGACTCTGAAACTTTTGAACTAATGAAATGTTTATTACTTGAATATAAAAACCAAGGAGATTTTGTTGAATTTTATAGTTTGGAATGTAAAGCTTGTACTGAAAAATTTAAAAATGAAAATGAAGCAGTTGAACATTCAATTAACTATAATCATTGGGACTTTAGTCAAATTTAATTTATTAATCTAATTGTCTAATTGTTTTATTAAATAAATTAATTTATTTAATAACACTAATACCTTATTTTAAATAATTTAATGTTTTTTAGATCCTTTCTTAGAACCTTTCTTGGATGATTTTTTAGAAGCTTTTTTAGAACCTTTCTTTTTGCCACCTTTTTGTTCGGTAGCAGGGGTAGCAGGTTTGTCGCCATTACCATTACCACCTCTCATTTTCTTGGAACCTTTTTTAGAGGATTTCTTGGAAGCTTTTTTGGATGCCTTTTTGGATGCCTTTTTGGAAGCTTTCTTAGATCCTTTTTTACCACCTGTTTGTCCAACAGGAACAGCAGGAGTAGCAGGGGTAGCAGGTTTGTCGCCATCACCATTACCGCCTCTCATTTTTTTGGAGGATTTTTTGGATGTCTTTTTGGAAGCTTTTTTAGATGCTTTTTTAGATGCTTTTTTGGAAGCTTTTTTGGAAGCTTTTTTAGAACCCTTTTTACCACCTTTTTGTTCGGTAGAAGGAGTAGGAGCAGGGGTAGCAGGTTTGTCGCCATTGCCATTACCACCTCTCATTTTCTTAGAACCTTTTTTAGAGGATTTTTTGGATGCCTTTTTGGAAGCTTTCTTAGATGCTTTCTTTTTGCCTCCTTTTTGTTCAGTAGAAGGAGCAGGAGTAGCAGGGGTAGCAGGTTTATCACCATCACCATTACCACCTCTCATTTTCTTGGAACCTTTTTTAGAGGATTTCTTTGAAGCTTTTTTGGATGCCTTTTTGGAAGCTTTCTTAGATCCTTTTTTACCACCTGTTTGTCCAACAGGAACAGCAGGAGTAGCAGGGGTTGCAGGTTTATCACCATCGCCATTACCACCTTTCATGGATTTAGAACCTTTTTTGGAACCTTTCTTGGATGCCTTTTTGGAACCTTTTTTAGCACCACCACATTGGTCAGATCCACCGTGCATGCTTTTAGATCCTTTCTTGGAACCTTTCTTGGATGATTTTTTAGATGCTTTTTTAGAACCTTTCTTAGCACCACCTTTATAAGATCCTCTTTCTTTTTCAACATATTCTCTAACGAATTCAAGATCTTTATTGGATTTTAACATCTTTTTAAGTTCAGCCATATCAATTTGTTTGGTGTCTTCTTTTTCATCAACCTTTTCTTTTAATTCAAAAGAATCTTTTGCGGTTTCTTTAACATAAATACGATGGAATTTTTCACCTTCTTTTTTAGTTAAAACAAAAGATAAACCTTTTTCACCATCGATGATACTTTCTTTGACTAAGTGCTTAACACCTTTTACTTTAAAGCTCTTAGAATTTTCGTAACGAAATACAGGGCCAGACATATATATAATTATATAGAAAATATTTTTTTAAATTAAAAGTTTTTTCTCAAAAATCTTAGTCCTAATAGCCAAATTTCAAAATCTTCTTTAATCGGAAAAATAAGATCCAAAGTTTTAAAATTATTACCATAAACAATTGATAATGATGTGTCAGTATATAATGAAAACTTAGCTTCATAAAATTTTTTAGTGTTTTGCCCTAATACAACAGTATTAATATCATTCATATGTAATATTCTATCTTCTGGATTTTTATTAAAAAACCCAAAAAACCAAGTGTCTTCATCCCCTTCGTCTGGATACCAATAAATATGACTGTTATCAAGTGCTAATTTAATTGTTCTAAAATGTGGAGCTCCTGATGATGTACATTTAAAAACTCTGGTACCATTTTTCATTTGAGTTAAAGCTTTAGTAGCTTTTTTATTTATTGAGTCTTCTTCTTGAGAATAATTTATTTGCTTACTTATTTCTATTTTTTTAGTATATTGTTTATCGGTATTTTGATTTACCTTTATTGGGCTTAATTTATTATTTTGTTGTTTTATATTAGATCTAACTGGTGGTCTAATTTTATTTAAATTTTTATCAGACTTTTGTATTTGTTCTGATTCTTCTTCATCTGAAACTTTAACATCTAAATCACTTTCTGATTCTTCAACAGGTTCTTCATTTATTTTGGGTCTAATATTAGTTTTTATTTTTATTTTACTTGTATTTTTTGATGTTGCTATGTGATTAATATTTTCACTATCAGAAACATATAATTCATTATCACCGTCATTACCAGGATCATTATCTTTATTATCATTATTGAAATTAACAGTTTTATTTTTTATTTTTTTCTTTTTAACAAGAAATTTTTTTTTAATTATAATTGGTTTTACTTTATTTGAATTATTTGATGCTTGTTCACTTTGCAATCCAAATAATTCAAATAAATCATAAGGATCTTTATTTAATTCTGACATTAAAAGGTAATTGATTATTTTTTTAAATATATTAAATTCAATTTTACAAAAAATTGATAATATAATGTTTATTGATTTAAGGTCATTAATTTAATGGTAAATCAAAACATTATAGTAATTGGTGCAACTGGACTTGTTGGTTCTGAATTTGTTAAATTACTAAATAAAAATCCTATTAAAAATTATAACTTGGTTTTAGTTTCTTCTAATTCTGTTGGCAAAAAATGTCCATATACAAATTTAGAATATAAATCAATGGATGAAATTAACTATTCGAATTATAATATATTT
>JACCEB011146826.1_pt1 | contig 12037 bp, 12 predicted proteins | sample 7454761 | NCBI WGS metagenome assembly JACCEB01 (sample SAMN15323454, study PRJNA562643) | freshwater metagenome | isolation source: river surface water | place: USA:Blue River Watershed | collected 2017-08-18 | reverse complement strand
GATGGTGAAGGTGTGTGTGTCGAGGTCGAAGCTGGTGACCGTCATGCAAGCGCCGTTGAGCGCGATGCTGTCCCCCAGTGCGACGTCGTCGAGATACCCAGCAGGCGACTCGATGGTGAGACGCTTGCCGTGGTCTAAAGAGCTACCCAGGTCGTGGACAGCGGTGATGCGCCCCACGCCGGTGATGATTCCGGTGAACATGGGTCATATTTTCGCAGGTTTAAGTACCACTTACCGGCTGAGGCGTGCCAATATCCTTAAATCAGGACCGATTTGTGTCACTTCGTGAAACGACAGGGCTTTTGCATCATCCAAACTTGTGTAAGGGCCCAAATTGGTCATGCCGCGACCTTGGCCCAAGAGCTTGGGCGCGAGGTAAGTGAGGAGTTCATCCACCAAGCCTTCGCGTAGCAGTGAGCCGTTGAGTTTGTGACCGGCTTCCACATGCACTTCGTTGATTTGCTTTTGTCCGAGGTCTTTGAGCATGGCTGCAAGGTCGACCTTGCCTGAGGCGTTAGGCAAACACAGCACTTTCGCACCTTTGGCCTCGAGTGCTTGGCGACGTTCTGCATGGTCTGTTGCACAGTAAATCCAAACAGGACGTTGTGGTGCAAAGAGTTTGGCGTTAGCCGGTGTTTCAAGCTGACTGTCCATCACCACCAAGGTGGGTTGGCGAGGCGTTGCGGTGGCACGCACATCCAGCTGTGGATCGTCTTCTAGCACGGTACCAATGCCAGTGAGTACCGCACAAGCACGGGCGCGCCAAGCGTGGCCGTCGTCGCGTGCAGCGGCAGAAGTGATCCACTGGCTCACGCCGTTGTCAAGCGCAGTTTGCCCGTCGAGCGATGCGGCGACTTTCATGCGCACCCACGGTGTACCGTGTGTCATGCGTTTGAAAAAACCGATGTTGAGTTCGTGGGCTTGCGCCTCGAGCAAGCCCACATCCACCTGTACACCTGCCGCCCGCAAACGTGCAATGCCTTGGCCTGCCACGTGTGGGTTGGGGTCTTGAATGGCGACCACCACGCGGGTCAAGCCCGCTTGGATGAGGGCGTCGCAACAAGGGCCGGTGCGGCCTTGGTGGCTGCAGGGCTCTAGCGTGACATAAGCGGTGGCACCCTGAACATCGTGTTGTTGGGCTTGCGCATCACGTAAGGCCATGACTTCCGCGTGTGCCTCACCCACCCGCTGTGTGTGGCCGCGGCCGAGCACACTACCGTCAGCACCGACGATGACGCAGCCGACGCGAGGGTTGGGTGAGGTCAGGTACAGCGCGTCATGCGCCAAGCCCAGAGCTTGCTGCATGAAGGCGGTGTCGTGCGCAGAAAAAGTCATGGCGCAATTATGAATGCCTCTTACCGCTCATCGACCCCAACACTGCGCCGCAGTTTGGCTGGCGCCTTGCACGCCGCGCACGCCCAAATGATCCACGCTCAACACGCCGCAGGGGTCGGTGGCTTGTGTGCCATAGGGTATGGCGCTGAGTGTGAAGGTTTGCGCGGTGCTGGCGACAGTCATGGTGTAGCGCAGCCCCTCGATTTGCAGCACGCTGGTCGGCACATCCGCTGGCACGGGGTAATTGCCGTTCGCACTGGCTGCACGTTCAAACCAATGTGCGGCTTGCAGCAGCGAGGCACGTGCTTGTGCGCGTTGACTTTTGCGCATCATGCTTTGGTAGCTGGGCCATGCCCAGCTGGTCAGCAGGGCGACACAGGCGAGGGCGATGAGCACCTCGATCAGGGTGAAGCCTTGGGTGTGGCGTGTGCCTTTCGTGGGCATTCAGTTGTGCAACACATGCCAGCTGCGCCATTGGCCTGTATTGGCGGTGGCGTTGTGGCGCACCCAAATGGCTTGCAACACGGTGGTACTGCCGGGCATGACACCATTGGCCAATGTGGTGATGCGATAGACGAAGGGTGAGGTGGATGCGCCAGTGATGGTGTCGGAGCTGTGTTGCGGAAATACCTCAACCCAATACCAAGCGGTGTTGTTGCCATAGGGTGTATCGGTCGCGCTGATGGCAAATGCCTCGTTCGTGCGGGCTTTCCAAAAGCTGGCTTGGGTAGCGTTGGGGTCTAAGCTGCTGGGCGCGCAAATGCCCGCCTGGCATGTTCCCGCATTGAGTCGTTGACGCAGCAAGTTGTACTCAGCGATCGATGCAGGAAAAAATGCGTGATTTTGTGTCACGGCGCCTGCGGTGTGGCGCAGGTTGGGTAAGCCATCGCCGGTGATGTTGGTGCCTAAGATGTCGGCCAAGGCAACAGGCAAAGCGGCTTCTGCTTTGTGTTGGGTACGAAGTTGGTCTGTTTCGGCATTGAGCAGTTGGTCGTTCACCCATAAATTACGCAAAGCCAACAGGGTGGCTATGCTGGCCATGGCCAGCATGAGCAGAAGCGTTGGTAAGGCAAATCCATGCTTTTGGATACCTTGGTTGGCATTGCGATGTTCATGCATCAACCGTGTCATGGCAACGTTCCATCACGGTGACGAAGTGCCACCACATTTGTGAAGGTGTGCCTTGCGCGACCATCTGTTGGCAAGGCCTCGCTTTGGCAGCCTGAATAGTTGGCATTGACTTTGGCGTTGTGAACTGTGGAGATGCTGGCCACCCGCAGGCACACCTCAATGGCCAACACCTGTGTCATGTCGGTCACGAGGTTGGCGGTTTTCCATTGAATCGTTTGTGTGTTGGGGTTGGCTTGCGCATAGCGCAACTGAAAGTCTTCCACGCCCTCTGCCAAAGCTTGGTAAGTGCTGCCAGGCGCACGGATATCTTTGCAACTGAGCTCTTTGTTGCTGTTGAGTTTGTAGTCGTTGCGCACACTGGTCTGTGTGCTGCCGGTGTTGCCTTGGCAGTCGATGGCATCGACTGCACGCCAGTGACCCAGTGTGATGCTTTCCATAGATTTGCTGCCGTTTACACCTGCCACAGCGACTTGTTCACTCTCTTCGTTGGGGGAGATTTCTACGGAAAAATTACCGTCGACGTTATGCGCCAGCAGGAAGGCGGCCCCCGCCAAGTGCGCCTGTTCGCGGATGTTGCGCAAGGCCATGCGTGCGTTGGCATGCACTGCATCAGCAGCGGCCATCGCGATCCATGTTTGCTTGCTCGTGCCGTAGGCCGAGGTGGCGACGGCCACCACGAGCAGGCTCAAAGTCATACTCATGAGAAGTTCGATGAGGGTGTAGCCGCGTTGTGCGGCTTTTGGGCATGCGTTCATCGATCGGGTCTTAAGAACAATCGCCAACAGCTCATTTGCGCAGGGCAGGAAGGTGTGCCCGCTGTTGTGTCGGTACGGTAGGTTTCATTCACATCGCGCCAAGCGATGACGATGCCCCACCAATGTGCTGCGTCCGTGAGGGCGAACACGGTTGCATCGCCTTCAGGCAGTTGGTTTTGCACGCGCTGCTGCAACTGTTGCATATCCCATGTGGCAAGCGCTTGGCGTGAGCAAGGCGTGGCTGCGCAGTCCGATGCGTCAGCGTTGGCAGTCCCCCATGCTTTGGCGTACTGGGTGACATGCCCGGCATTCATGTGCATGCGCTCGGCCAAGTCGGTGGCTATGCCGACAGCAACGGCGCGCATGAGTTGTTGGCGATGTTGCAGCAAGGCCTGTTGGTGAATCCACAGCAGGCCCAGCAAGCCAAAGGCCAAGATGAGCAAAGCCACCAGTGCTTCGAGTAACGTCATGCCACGTTGTGGCTTCAGTCGCTGCATGACTCGCCCGATTGCCAACGCAAACGGCTGGCGCTGTTGAGGCACAGGGTGTTGGCCACATTGAGCGAGTTTTTTCGCGACTGGATGACCCAGCGATCGCCCACGTTCCCCAAGTCACCGCGTTGGCTGATATCGATGGGATCTGCTTTGGCAAACGTCACTTGCAAGGGGTTTTGAACTTGCGAGGTTTGCAAGACGGTTTGATTGGCTTTGACAACCAGCTGCCAGCCACAGCTCCAATCGTTGTTGTGAGAGGTGCCCCATGTGCAGTCTCGCAATCGCGTTATTTGCAACGTCTCGCCACGTTGCAAAGCGCGCACACGCGCAGTTTGTAAATCGTTGATCAGTTGCTCGCGTGTGGCTTCGACGAGACTGCGTTCTTGCAGACGTTCCCAGCTTGGAACGGCAAACAATGCCATGATGCCGAGCAAGGACAAGCAGATCAAGAGTTCAACGAGGGTGAAGCCTGGGGAGGTCAGAGACTTTGCAGCGGGTGCCTGCGAGGTAAAAAAACCGAGCGATTGCATGCTGCAAATGCTAGGTTTTCATAGGGTATCAGCGCAGGGCTGAGACTCGAAAACTACTTACGAACTTCGTCCACCAAACTCTTGAAGTCATCGATGTCCTCGAAGCTGCGATACACACTGGCAAAGCGGATGTAGGCAACTTTGTCGAGTTTTTTCAGCTCGCGCATCACGAGTTCGCCAATGCGTGTGGAAGGTACTTCGCGTTGCCCGAGTGACATAAGCTTTTCTTCGATGCGCTCAATTGCGTTGTCGACTTGCTCTGTGCTGACGGGGCGTTTGCGCAGCGCGAGCCCCATAGATTCGAGAAGTTTTTCGCGTTTGTATTCGATGCGGCGACCATCTTTTTTGACGATGTTGGGAAAACTAACGTCGGGTCGTTCGTAAGTGGTGTAGCGCTTATCACACGCACCGCATTGGCGGCGGCGGCGAATGGAGTCACCGTCTTCGGACATGCGGGTCTCGACGACTTGGGTTTCTAGGTGACCGCAGAAGGGACATTTCATGTGGTGTGCTCTCTTTTGCTTTTTGGGTTGCGTTTTGTTTGTGTGCTTTTTTGTGCTGGGCTCGCTGAGGGCATTTGGTATTGGCCGCTTCCTCATGCTGGAGTACCAGAAATCGTCAGCGGCCAATACCAAACACCCTCAGTCTGCGTCATGCTTTGCTTCGCTCGCAAACTTCAGCAGACACGTGGGGGCGACGAAGTTGCAAAGCAACGAGCGAACCATTTCAAACCAAAACAGCGCGGGTTGCAGGTGCGGCGGGCGATGATTTCTGGTACCCCAGCATGAAGAGCCCGCCGTACCTGCAACTCGTGCCCTATCCGGCGCGAACCCCTGACGAACGAAAACTCTTAACGAACAACCGAACAAAACAACGAAGACAAACAAAAACCCCCGACACACAGGACGGGGGTTAAGGAAAAGTTACTTATAAACAGGAAACTTAGAAGTCAGTGCATGCACCTTGGCACGCACTGCCGCAATGTTCGCCTCATCGTGTGGGTTGTCCAACACGTCAGCAATCAAGTTGGCCGTGATGCGTGCCTCTTCATCTTTAAAACCACGCGTGGTCATCGCAGGTGTACCGATACGCACACCGCTGGTGACGAATGGTTTTTCGGGGTCGTTGGGGATGGCGTTTTTGTTGATCGTCATGTGCGCTGCGCCCAAGGCTGCTTCGGCTTCTTTGCCGGTGATCTTTTTCGAACGCAAGTCCACCAACATCACGTGGCTTTGCGTGCCGCCGCTGACGATGCGCAGACCACGAGCCGTGAGTGTTTCTGCCACGATCTTGGCGTTCTTCACCACTTGGGCTTGGTAGTCTTTGAACTCAGGCTGCATGGCTTCTTTGAACGCCACCGCCTTGGCTGCAATCACGTGCATCAAGGGGCCGCCTTGCAAGCCTGGGAAGATGGCGCTGTTGATGGCTTTTTCGTGCTCGGCCTTCATCAAGATGATGCCGCCGCGTGGGCCGCGCAAGCTCTTGTGGGTGGTGGATGTCACCACGTCCGCATGCGGTACGGGGTTGGGGTACTGGCCTGCGGCGATCAAGCCGGCGTAGTGGGCCATGTCGACCATGAAGATCGCGCCAACTTCTTTGGCTATTCTTGCAAAGCGTGCCCAGTCGATGTGCAAGCTGTAGGCCGATGCACCGGCGACGATCAGCTTGGGTTTGTGTTCGCGGGCTTTGGCTTCCATCGCGTCGTAGTCGATGGCTTCTTGTGCGTCCAAGCCGTAAGACACAACGTTGAACCACTTGCCAGACATGTTCAATGCCATGCCGTGGGTCAAGTGACCGCCTTCGGCCAAGCTCATGCCCATGATGGTGTCGCCGGGCTTCAAAAAGGCCAAGAACACCGCCTCGTTGGCGGATGCGCCGCAATGGGGCTGCACGTTGGCCGCGTCGGCGCCAAAGATGGTTTTGATGCGGTCGATGGCCAATTGTTCAGCCACGTCCACGTTTTCGCAGCCACCGTAGTAGCGCTTGCCGGGGTAGCCTTCGGCGTATTTGTTGGTCAGTTGCGAGCCTTGGGCTTGCATGACAGCGGGTGAGGCATAGTTCTCGCTGGCAATCAGTTCAATGTGGTGCTCTTGACGGGCGTTTTCGGCCTGAATGGCGGCCCAGAGTTCGGGGTCGGTGTGTTCGATCGTGATGTTGCGGTTGTACATACTGGCAGTCCTAGAAAAAGGGGGTGTTGGCTGCCCAGGCGAACGGCAAAACACCTCTGTGAACAGAGGCTGCACGCTCCCCAGTGGTCATACATCCACGTCAGCGGTACAAAGTAAACCTTGTACGCCTATCGCCAGTTGCGCGCAAAACAGAGTTTACCGTGCTTCCTCAGCGTCTTTGCCAAAAGGGGTGAGGCGCTGGGCTTTTTCCCACAGGCTTTCTAGGCGTGCCGTGGCGGCCTCAGCGGCGGTGGCAGGCGGTGGGTTGATCGGCACTTTGATGCCTTTGGCGACTTGCTGCAAGCGCGCGTTCTCGGCCAGTACCTTCGCTGCATAGCCTTGGTCATCTTTCATGTTGCCTGCGCCCACATAGAGTTTGAGGCCGCCTTCGAGGTTGCCTGCGCGGTTGATGCACTCTTTGAGCACATTCACGCCCACGCGAACGTTGGCCACAGGGTCAAAAGCGGCCAGTGCACCGCCAAAGCCTTGGTACTTTTGTTCGTGAACTTTGGTCATCACTTGCATCAACCCTTGTGCACCTACCGCGCTTTGGGCAAAAGGGTTGAAACCCGATTCGACCGCCATCACGGCCAAGATCAGGGTGGGTTCGATTTGGTTGTCAGGCCCGACGTCATAAGCTTCCGAAACCAGAGCACTCAGGGGCTCTGGGGCAACACGGTACTTTTTACTGAGCCAATAGGCCAAGTTGGCTTGTTGTTTGGGCAAGTCGCGGGGGTCGGCGGCGGTGGCGCGGTCGACCGCATCGGCATCGGTGGCGATGCCCAACTCGTCGTATTGGCGTTCTTGCAGCCAGCTAATAACCTTGGCTTCGGTGATCACGCGCAGGTCGGGTCGCACCGAGAGTGCCACGATGAAAAAGAAAATGGACAGGCCAAGCACGGCCAATCCGTTGTGGGAAATCGCAAAAAAGCCCTGTGCCACGTCGTTGGCAAAGGTTCGTAGACCTCGCTGTAATCGGGCAATTGCCGGAATAGTCATAAATTTATAAATAAGGAGTAAGGGAAAATTTTAAAGCCTCGGCGACAATCACGGCTAATTTACTGTGAGCCCATCTTGTGACTGATTCTTCTTCTAACTCCATTGACCTTGCCGCTTTAGACACCTTGACCGGCGGTGCTTTCACCGTGACAACCTCCGGCGATCGGGCAGCGCGGCTGCGTGATTGGCTCGCGAGCGAGCCCACCTTGGCTCAACTTCAAGCGGTGTTTGACGAAATGAGCCACCGTGACAAAGGTGCTGCCAAAGTGCTGCGTGACAAACTTGACGAATTACGTCGCAGCAAAGACCAAGACGCCTTGATCGTGGAATGGGTCGCCAAAGGCGAGGCCTTGCGCGACGCAGCGCGAATTAACTTAGGCGATGCTATGGGCTGGCAACGTGAGGCCGCCAAAGCGGGCGCACCCCTGTCGCGTGAGCCCTTGGCGAGTTTGAAAACAGCCTTGGCCGAGCGCGTCAAAGCGATTGAAGACTTGCAACACCAAACCCAAGTGCAGCGCGAAGCAGCAGTGCTGTTGGCCCAGCGCATCGAGGTGTTGTCCACCAAGTCTTGGCAAGATGCGTTGGCCCAACGTGAGGCCTTGCAAGCCGATCTCGACCGTTGGGTGGCACAAGCCCACGCCTTGGCTGCGGATGCCCAATGGTCCAGCGTGGACGCCAAATTTCCGCCGGCCTTGCAAACCAGCACACAACAAGTTCAAGCGGTATGGACGGCATTTGGTGAAGCACTGGCTTTGACACAAGCGGCTGCGGCAGATGCCACCGCCCCGTTGCCAGCCGTGCCCGCTTGGTCCGACCAAATACGGGTGGCGCGTGGTGAGGTGTTGCCCCAAGCTGCAGCGTCTCCTACGCAAGGTGCCAAGCCCGCAACGGCTGGCTTGGATGCCACGCGCAAAATCAAACCTACCGCAGACAAAGCCGTGGTTGATCAAAAGCGTCTTGAGCTCGTGACGCAAGCTGAAGCCTTGTTCAAGCCGCTTGCCGCCCCCCCAAAAGCCATCGCTGCTGCCGAGAAGTCTGAGCCAGTGACTGAGCAAGCGATTGCAACAGAAGTTGCGCCCAACTCTGATGCCGTGGTGCCTGAAGCCTCTCCCACGGTGACCCAAGACCCCCCGCGTGTGCCCGCCATGGGCGGACGCAAGATGCAAGAAACCTTGCGCGGCCTGCGCGAGCAATGGAAAAAAATCGACAAAGAAGCAGCGCCCAACCCAGGCTTGTGGAAGCGATTTGATGCCGCTTGCAACCGTGCGCATGAAGTGGTGGATGCGTGGCTGAAAGAAGCGCGTGCGCAAACCGCGGCGCACAAAGCGCAACGTTTGGCACTGATCGAAGAAGTCAAAGCGTGGACGACCACGCACGCGAACGGCCCTGACTGGAAAGGCGTGGCTCGTCAACTGCACCAATTTGCACAACGTTGGCGTGAAAGTGGGCACTTGAGCGAAAAAATGTTTGCAGAGTTGCAACCTGTTTGGAAGGCCGCCATTCACGCAGCCCATGAGCCGCTAGAAGCAATGCAAAAAGCCAGCTTGGCACGTCGCCAAGCGCTGATTGCCGAGGCGCAAGCCTTGGGCGCTGCGCCAACTTTGCGCATTGACGCGGTCAAAGCCTTGCAACAACGTTGGCAAGAAGAAGCCCATGCGGTTGTGCTCGACCGCAAGCAAGAACAAAAACTGTGGGACGCCTTCCGTCAACCCATTGACGAAGCTTTTGCCCGCAAATCTTCGGTGCGTGAGCAAGCGCAAGCGGCGCTCACCCCCCATGACAAAGCCGTGCTCGATGCCGCCAAAGCCTTGGACGCTGCCACCGCCAAAGGTGATGCTGCGGCCATACGTGCTGCGATGCAGACCCTCGAAAAAATTGCACGTGGTGAAGGGGTGACAAGTCCTGCAGCGGAGGCCGCGCCTGTGGCGCAAGCGCCTCAAACAGCCCCCGAGGCCGTGACCGAAGCACCACCCGAAGCAGAAGCGCCCGTTGCCCCCAAAGCCGCTCCGCGTCCTGTGGTGGCTGTGCGCGGTGACGACAGACCTGGACAAAAACGCACCGAGGCAGCCCCTGCGGCGCGTGGCCGTGATGGCAAACCTGGTGGCAAGTTTGGCGATCGTCCCTCGCGTGACGGGGGGCGTGATGGTGCTCGCGAAGGCTTTGCACCGCGCGGTCCACGCTTGGGTGATGCGGCTTTCCGCGCGCAACGCCATGCGTTGGAGTCAGCGCAAGACGCCTTGCGCCGTTTGGCCTCACAGGCCCACGGCGAAGTGTTGACGCAACTCATGCATGCATGGGAAAAACGGGATGCCACGCAAATGCCGACGGCGCAGGCCATGGGCAGCAAGCTTTCGCCTGCACAACGCACGCAATGGACGCAAGCCTTGACGGCATCCGCACAAGGTGATGTGGCCACGCCATTGTTGCGTTTGGAAGTGGCCGCTGACTTGCCCACACCTGCTGCGCAGATGGATGCGCGTCGCGCCTTGCAGTTGCAGATGTTGACGCGACGTCACGACCCCTCACCCCAAATGACCTGGGCGGCCGATGTTGCGCAAGTTTTAGGTGGCAGCTATGACGAGGCGACCGCGCGACGTTTGCAAGCCACCCTCAAGGTGTTGCTCAAGCGCTAGTGCGAGCGACGGCGCTCACGCACTGAGTGACAAACGGCAAAGCCCCCGTGTGGGGCTTTGTGCGTTTGGGCGCAACCAACTCAGCACTTGCAGTCGCGGTGGCTGGGCTTGCGCGTCCCAATCGCTGAGCACCCAACGCTGTTGGTGTGCAGACAGCACATGTTCGGCGGGCTGATGGGTGTGGCCATGGATGAGCACGTGCGCCCGAGCCTCATCCAGCAACGCCAATGTGGCTGTCTGGTCAACGTCGCCGTAGTCTGTTTGGTTTTGTTTGCGTGCCTCGCTTTGTGTGCGAACTTCGCGGGCATAGCTTTGACGCGTGTGCAGGGGTTGGGCTAAAAAATTCGATTGCCATGCGGGGTCGCGCACTTGGGCGCGAAACGCGAGGTAATCGTGGTCATCCAAGCACAGCGCGTCGCCGTGGCTGAGTACCAACCGCAGCGGGGCATTGTTCTCAATCTGAACGCCCAAATCCAGCACGGTGGGGTCGTCTAGTCCTTGTATGCCCGTGGCATTGAGCAGCGCAGCGCCCACCAAAAAATCACGGTTCCCACACATGAAGTAGACGGGGATGCGCTGGGCTGTCAAACGCAAAACCTGTTGGCATTCCAGCGCGAACGTGTCCGTGTTGTCGTCACCCACCCACACTTCAAACAGATCGCCCAAGATGAACAAAGCGTCTGCGGGGGTGTGTGCCATGTGTTGCGCCCACGCGGCAAAAGTTGCGGGTTCACCTGCATCGAGGTGCAGGTCGGAAATGAAATCAATGCGCTGCCACGCGGCGGGAGCCTGAATGCATGGAAGCGTCATGGGGCTTAAAGCGCGACAGCTTTTTCAATGACCACGTCTTCTTTGGGCACGTCGTCATGAAAACCTTTGCGACCAGTTTTGACTGCGGCGATTTTGTCAACCACATCTGTGCCGCCCACCACTTTGCCAAACACGGCATAGCCCCAGCCTTGCATGCTGGGTGCTTTGTGGTTCAGGAAATCGTTGTCGGCGACGTTGATGAAAAACTGCGCCGTGGCCGAGTGCGGGTCAGACGTGCGCGCCATGGCGAGCGTGTAGTGGTTGTTTTTGAGGCCGTTGTTGGCTTCGTTTTCAATCGGTGCATCGCACTCTTTTTGTGTCATGCCGGGTTCGAAGCCGCCGCCTTGCACCATGAAGCCAGGGATCACACGGTGAAAAATGGTTTTGTCGTAATGACCTTTGTTCACGTAGTTGAGAAAGTTCTCGGTGCACTTGGGGGCCTTGTCGGCATCGAGTTCAATGGTGATGACGCCGTGGTCCAAGATGTGCAGTTCGACTTGTGGGTTGCTCATGGGAGTTCCTTGTGAATAAATGAGAGGCCTGTGTGCGCTTACAACACGCTGGCGGATTGAATGACGATCGGGGTACGCGGCACGTCAGAGGGAAATGGCCCACCAAAGCTGGTGGGCGTGCTTTTGATTTTGGTGATGGTGTCCATGCCCGACACCACTTTGCCAAACACGGTGTAGCCGGGTTGTTGTGGCGTGGGGTCGAGGAAGCCGTTGTCCGCCACATTGATAAAGAACTGTGACGTGGCTGAGTTGGGCACATTGGTGCGGGCCATAGCAATGGTGCCGACCGTGTTGCGTGGCCCGCCTTTGGCCAAGGCGTCACGACCCTCATGCTCAACGGGGGGGCGTGTGCGACGCTCGAGGTAACGCTGGTCGTAGCCGCCGCCTTGCACCATGAAGTTGCCAATCACGCGGTGAAAGATGGTGCCGTCGTAGTGCTTGTCATGCACATATTGCAGAAAGTTGGCAACGGTTTTCGGGGCTTTGTCGGGGAATACCTCCACCACAAATTCGCCCATCGAGGTGGTGAATTTCACGCGCGGTGCGGCGTCGGTTTGTGCGCTCACGCGGACACTGGACAGCAGGGTGATCATCAGTGCCAACAGGGCGGTGGTGAGCAGTGCGCCCAGCGAACGCAGGAATAAAGGTTGAATGGGTGTCATGGTGTGGG
>JACCEB012105093.1_pt1 | contig 12039 bp, 10 predicted proteins | sample 7454761 | NCBI WGS metagenome assembly JACCEB01 (sample SAMN15323454, study PRJNA562643) | freshwater metagenome | isolation source: river surface water | place: USA:Blue River Watershed | collected 2017-08-18 | reverse complement strand
CCTTGGCCACTTAAGATGCCGATTTGCTGGCTGCCAGCGATACGTGCGCCTACACGGAAAGCTGGATCAGAGGCCAACTGCACGACTGCGCTATTTGCATAGGCGATCTTTACAACTCCAACCAGGCCAAATCCAGAGATAACAGTCATATTGGTTTGAATGCCAGATTTTCTTCCGGCATCAATGGTGAGAGTCTGAGTGAAAGATGTACTTGATCCTTGCGAGATTACCTTTGCACCAACAACTTTAAACTCTCCCTTACCGGCAAGATCCAAGACACCCTTTAACTGAGCAAGCTCTGCATCTGCAACTTTGCGATTCAGTAAAGCTAAACGAAGTGCATCGTTATCGGCCTTTAACTTCTCAATCTGATTACGAGTACGTCCAAGGTGCGTGACATCAGATAAAAATGTACGGAATGGAGAGATTACCCATGAACCGACTTTTTGGACCGGAGTTAGAGCGGTTTGTGTGCCTGTACGTATTCCATCGATAACTTGCACACCGCGCAGATCAAGAGTGATCAGAAAGAGCGATGTGACAATGAGAACGATGAGAAGTAAGCGACCACGATTGTCGCCGCCGTATCGCACGAGAGAAAACCTTTAGCGACGTGGCTCTGAAATCAAAACCTTTTCAAGGGCTTCGAATTCTTCAATGCACTTACCAGAACCCTCAACAACTGCATCGAGAGGACGGTCTGCAATGTGAATTGGCATTCCAGTCTCGCGACGTAGACGCTCGTCGAGACCCTTGAGCAGTGCTCCGCCACCTGTAAGAACGATTCCACGATCCATAAGATCTGAAGAGAGCTCTGGTGGACACTTATCAAGCGTTCCCTTAACAGCGTTAACAATTGCATTGACCGGCTCTTCGAGAGCCTTGCGGATTTCCGCTGCTGTTACAACGATTGTCTTAGGTAGACCTGTAGCTAGGTCGCGACCGCGGATTTCTGCATCGTTCTCGCCCTGAAGCGGAAATGCAGATCCGATCGCCATCTTGATCTCTTCCGCTGTGCGCTCACCCAAGAGAAGCGAATACTCACGCTTTACCCAGTTAATAATCGATTGATCGAGCTCATCGCCGCCGACGCGGATTGAGAGAGCGGTCACGATTCCACCGAGTGAAATAACTGCAACTTCGGTTGTTCCGCCTCCGATATCGACAACCATATTTCCGGTTGGCTCGTGGATTGGAAGACCAGCACCGATAGCTGCCGCCATTGGTTCTTCGATGATGTAGACCTTACGTGCACCTGCTGCATAACCAGCATCCTTTACTGCACGCTGCTCGACGCCTGTAATGCCTGAAGGAACACAGACAACGATACGTGGCTTAGCAAGGTAGCTGCGCTTGTGTACCTTCTGAATAAAGTAACGGAGCATGCGCTCTGTTGTATCGAAGTCAGCGATAACACCATCCTTCAATGGACGGATTGCAACGATATTGCCCGGTGTACGGCCAATCATCTTCTTCGCTTCGATACCAACGGCAAGGATGCCTCCGGTATCTTGGTTTACAGCAACGACTGAAGGCTCGTTAAGAACGATGCCGCGACCGCGTACATATACAAGTGTGTTTGCGGTACCGAGATCGACCGCCATATCGCGGCCAATAAATGACATCTTGCTTGACATTACTTACCTCCAAAGAAGATTGCTATTTCGCGAGCCGCTGACTCAGGTGAGTCAGAGCCGTGAACGAGATTCTGTGTGACCTTTGTTCCTGCATCGCGAGCGAGATCTCCGCGGATTGTTCCAGGGGCCGCAACTGTTGGATCAGTTGTTCCGGCGATGTTGCGGAATCCTTCGATAACGCGATTGCCTTCAACGACCATCGCGACAATTGGGCCAGAGAGCATGAACTCAACGAGTGGCTCGAAGAATGGCTTACCTTGATGCTCGGCGTAATGTTGTTCGAGCAACGCGCGATCTGCTTGCAGCATGCGCAATTGTGTAATGGTGTAACCCTTACGTTCGATGCGAGCGATGATTTCGCCGACCAAGGAACGAGCTACGCCATCTGGCTTAACGAGGACAAGTGTCTTTTCTAAAGTACTCACTCGCTCATTCTATTGGGGGTTAGGACTCCCCAGTAACACGGTCATTTTCAGCCTGAGCGAGCAGGGCAGCGCGGGCAGCCTCACCCTTTCGGCCGACAATAATGGCTGCAATCCAGAGACCGGCGAAAAGTAGGGCGAGAGGTGCCAAGGCCGGGACCACAACGGAGTAGCCAATCAGCATGAATTGGAGAACCGAACCAAGAATCCAGCCAGCGCGCTTCTTGAGCAGGCCAGGGGTGAGAAGAAAGAGAATGGCGATCGTTGCGCCAGCGACAATCGTCGAAGTCTCGTGTTGCTCGGCAACGAGCATCGCAAAGCCCATGATGAAGAACTCCATCACCAAGACTGCTGAACCGAGAACTCGCATTACAGGCCATCCTTTGCAAAACGCTTGCGGACAATTGTGCGGGCTTCACCAACTGTGACAACTGAACCGGTAATCAAGATTCCGATCGTATCTTCGCTGAGCGGACGTACTGAATCCTTAATGGCTTTCTCGATCGCTAGATCAAGTGAATCGGCAGAGAATGTGCGGTCGGCTCCAAATATCTTTGATGCTAGCGCTTCGACCTCTGCTACTGGCATAGAGCGTGAAGAAGAATTCTTTGTGACGATGATGGAATCCATAACTTTCTCAAGTTCGATGAGAGCTCCTTGAACATCCTTATCCCCCATCGCCGCAAAGACGCCGATGACTTCGTCAAAGGTGAACTCGCTCTGAATAGTCTCAGTCAGCGCCTTTGCGCCGTGCGGATTATGTGCGGCATCAATAATGATTGTTGGGTCGCGATGAAGAACTTCGCAACGGCCTGGTGACTGAACATTTGCAAAGCCGGCAAGCACAGCCTCGTAATCGAGCTCTTGTTCTCCAAAGAAAGCTTCGACTGCAACTAGCGCTGCCGCTGCATTGGATGCCTGATGCTTGCCGTGAAGAGGAAGGAAGATATCTTCATACGTATCTTTTGGAGTCTTGATAGTCAGTAATTGTCCGCCCACTGCAAGAGTGCGGCTCTCAATTACATATTCGAGTCCTTCGCGGGCAATATCTGCGCCAACAAGGGCTGCCTGCTTAAGAAGTTCAACTGCCGCCTCTGGCTGTTGCTGAGCGAGAACTACAAAACCGCCCTCTTTAATAATGCCTGCCTTGGTCTTTGCAATCTCAGCAATTGTCGAACCTAGGTACTCGGTATGGTCGAGATCGATGGGCATGATGACTGAAACATCGGCATCGACAACATTCGTTGCATCCCATTCGCCACCCATACCTACTTCAATGACTCCGACATCAATTGGGTGCTCTGCAAATGCCGCAAATGCGAGTGCAGTCATCGCCTCAAAGAAAGAGATCGGCGTATCGAACTTTGAATCCATAAAATCCAAATAAGCGGCAATATCGTTGTAAGAGAAGATCATCGCCTTGGGATCAATAGGCTGACCGTTGATTGAAATTCTTTCAAGATATGACTCGAGATGCGGCGAGGTAAAGCGCCCTGTTCGAAGACCCATCTCAAAGAGAAGTGAGTCAATCATTCGTGCTGTAGTTGTCTTTCCGTTTGTTCCACCTACATGAATGGTGGGATATGTCAGCTGCGGTGAACCAAGAACATCAACAAGCGCCGCGATTCGCTCGAGAGTCGGAGCGATCTTTGTCTCAGGCCAACGCTTTAAGAGCGCCTGCTCGATTGCATCGATGCGCTCTTGATCATCGGGTGTAATTGCACTCATTACTTCAGCGCAGCCAACTGGGCGGTGATGCGTTCGATGTCAGCTGTTGTTGCTGCCTGACGTTCGCGAATCTCTTTCACAACGCTCTCTGGTGCTTTCGCCATGAATCCTTGGTTGTTGAGTTTGACCTCAGCAGTTGCGAGATCCTTCTTTGCAGTTGCAAGATCTTTCTCAAGGCGAGCACGCTCGGCCTCAACATCGACTGCACCTGAAAGATCGAGCTCGCACTTGATCGCACCAATCTCGACAGATGCGCTAGGTGTGAAATCACCAAGTTCAAGCTTAAGGAGAAATGCCATCGCTGATGAATATTGTGCAACATCAGCAGGTGCCACAAAACGACCAGGAATCTTCTGGCTTGGCTTAACGCCTTGGTCATTACGGAATCGGCGAACCTCTGTAATTACACGTTGCAACTGTGTAATTAACTCTTCGGAAGACTTATCGAGATGAGATGCATCTGCTACCGGCCAAGCAGCCTTCATAAGCGTCTCTCCCCCGGTGAATGTTGTCCAGAGCTCTTCAGTAAGGAATGGCATTACTGGATGGAGCAGGCGGAAGAGTTGATCGAGGACGTAACCCAAGACTCGCTGAGTTGATTGGGCATTTCCTGAGGCGAATGCTTCCTTCGAGAGTTCGAGGTACCAGTCGCAGAGGTCATCCCAAGCAAAGTGATAGATAACTTCGCTAGCGCGCGCGAATTCATAAGTATTGAGTAGTTCGCTGTATTCGGCTGTCGTCTCTGAGAGTCTAGAGAGAATCCACTTATCAATTGCATTGAGTGATCCAACGGGAGGTAGATCGCCTTCAACTGTTGCCCCATTCATCATCGCAAAGCGAGTTGCGTTCCAGAGCTTGGTTGCGAAGTTACGAGATCCCGCAATCCAATCTTCAGCTAGCGCTTGATCTTTACCTGGGTTAGAACCGCGAGCAAGGGTAAAGCGAAGTGCATCTGCACCGTACTTATCGATAAATTCGAGTGGATCGACAACATTGCCCTTTGACTTTGACATCTTTTTACCGAATTGGTCGCGGACTAATCCGTGGAGAACAATCGTGCCAAATGGTGGAACACCATCCATGGCAAAGAGTCCGAACATCATCATGCGCGCAACCCAGAAGAACAAGATGTCATAGCCTGTTACAAGAACACTTGTTGGGTAAAACTTCTTGAGATCGTCGGTGTTATTTGGCCAACCTAAAGTTGAGAAAGGCCACAGTGCAGAGGAGAACCAGGTATCTAATACATCTGGATCTTGTTCATATCCAGCAGGTGCGCTCTCGCCAGGTCCGACAACAATTACTTCACCCTGTGGTCCATACCAAACTGGGATTCGGTGTCCCCACCAGAGCTGACGAGAGATGCACCAATCGTGCATTCCATCTACCCACTCGAAGTAACGTGGTGCGAGTTCTGCAGGCTCAATCTTTACGCGGCCATCACGAACAGCATCTCCTGCTGCCTTGGCAAGTGGTGCGACCTTTACAAACCACTGTTTAGAAAGTCGTGGTTCGACAGTTGTATCGCAACGTGAGCAATGACCGACTGCGTGAATATATGGGCGCTTCTCAGCAACGATGCGGCCTTCAGCGCGGAGTGCCTCAACGACAGCCTTACGTGCCTCAAAGCGATCCATGCCATCAAATGTGCTATTGGTATTGATGACCTTTGCATCCGCATCGAGGATTACGAGATTGGCTAGGTTGTGGCGTAATCCGATTTCAAAGTCATTAGGGTCGTGCGCTGGAGTAACTTTGACCGCACCGGTTCCGAATGCTGGATCAACGTGCTCATCTGCAACAACAGGAATCTCACGGTTGATTAGCGGAACGGTGACGGTCTTACCAATCATGTGGGCATATCGCTCGTCATCTGGGTGAACTGCAACCGCGGTATCGCCCAACATAGTCTCGGCGCGAGTTGTCGCGACGATGATTTCAGATTCGCCAGATCCATAACGTATGGAGACGAGTTCTCCCTCGTCATCATTGTGCTCGACTTCAATATCGGAGAGCGCAGTCAAGCAACGTGGGCACCAGTTGATGATTCGCTCTGCGCGGTAAATCAAATCTGCATCGAAGAGTTTTTTAAAGATTGTGAGAACGGCCTGAGAGAGAGTCTCATCCATCGTAAATGCTTCACGTGTCCAGTCAACTGAATCACCGAGACGCTTCATCTGGCCAAGAATCTGTCCACCAGATTCGGCCTTCCATTCCCAGACCTTCTTTACAAAATCTTCACGTCCGAGATCGTGGCGACTTAATCCTTGTGCAGCGAGTTGCTTTTCGACAACGTTCTGGGTCGCGATACCCGCGTGATCCATTCCGGGAAGCCAGAGCGCTTCGTAACCCTGCATTCGCTTCATGCGTGTGAGGCAATCTTGCAGCGTTTGATCGAGTGCATGTCCGATGTGGAGGTTGCCAGTTACATTGGGAGGCGGAATAACAATTGTAAAGGGCTCTTTTGGTGAAGAGGAATCGGCGGTGAAGTAGCCAGATTCGACCCAGTGCGAATAGAGCCGTGGCTCGATATCGGCTGGGATAAAGGATGGAGCGAGTTCGCGCTTCGTCATGGAGCGCATTCTAGCGGGCTTGATTAAGCGCTTTTCTCCTCGTTCGCCTTTTCGCGACGCGATGCTCGCTTTGGGGCTTCGCCGATGCGTTCAACCAAGGTGGCAGGCGCATTGGATTCGATACAGCTCTTCTCAATAATCACCTTTGCGATATCGGTGCGACTTGGCACTTCATACATCACAGCAAGGAGGACTGACTCCATGATTGCGCGAAGGCCGCGCGCTCCTGTGCCACGTGAGAGCGCTAACTCTGCAACGGCATCAAGGGCTTCAGGTGAAAATTCAAGTTCTACATCATCGAGATTAAAGAGCTTCTGATACTGCTTCACGAGAGCATTCTTTGGCTCGGTAAGAATCTGCATAAGAGCAGCCTTATCAAGATTTTCAACGCTTGTGATTACTGGAAGACGTCCGATGAATTCTGGGATCATTCCAAACTTTAAGAGATCTTCAGGCATTACATCAGCGAAGATATCTTTGCGATTCTTCTGCTCTGCACTGACGAGTTCGGCATTAAAACCAACGCCAGCTGAACCGCTGCGGGCTTCAATAATTTTATCGAGACCAGCAAATGCACCACCAACGATGAAGAGGACATTTGTTGTATCAATCTGGATGAACTCTTGGTGTGGGTGCTTACGTCCACCTTGAGGCGGAACAGATGCAACAGTTCCTTCGAGAATCTTAAGTAGCGCCTGCTGGACACCTTCACCAGAGACGTCGCGAGTAATAGATGGGTTCTCAGCTTTACGTGCAACCTTATCGATCTCATCGATGTAGATGATTCCTGTTTCGGCCTTCTTCACATCGTAATCTGCAGCTTGCAGAAGCTTGAGGAGAATGTTCTCAACGTCTTCACCGACATAACCTGCCTCGGTAAGTGCAGTTGCATCTGCAATTGCAAATGGAACATTGAGCATGCGTGCAAGCGATTGAGCCAAAAGAGTCTTACCGCATCCAGTTGGACCAAGAAGAAGGATGTTTGACTTCGCTAATTCGATTCCGTCGTCGCCGCGACCTTCACCTGATTGAACGCGCTTGTAATGGTTGTAGACCGCGACCGAGAGAGATTTCTTGGCGCGATCTTGACCGATCACATATTGATCGAGGAATTCAAAGATGGATTGTGGCTTTGGAAGTTCTGAAAGACCGAGTGAGTTCTGCTCGGAGAGCTCTTCAACAATAATTTCATTACAGAGATCAATGCACTCGTCGCAGATGTAAACACCAGGACCTGCAATCAGCTTCTTCACCTGCTTCTGGGTCTTGCCGCAGAAGGAGCACTTCAAGAGGTCGTTAGCCTCGCCAATTCGTGTGGACATGGGGGTAAATATAGTTTTTACGCGCCCGTAATGTGGCTTGAATCAAGCCTGACTTTGTTCGCCCTTAGTGGAATTAGATTGGGTGGAATTAGATTGCAAAGAACCGCGCCGAGGATCGCGCATCTCAGCAACCCCTGGGACTAGCAATACTAAATAACAGACCAGTACATGGAAGACGATTGCTGAGATTAAGAAGGTCCGCTCTCCCATTAACAAAATTGCCGGACCTACAAGAGCCATTCCGAGCGGCATCAATCCACCAGAACCGACCATGTCGATACTAAAGACGCGCCCCTGCATATCTTGCGGGACTTCTCGTTGAACTGCGGTCACCCAATAGGCCTCCCACCCTCCGATAGAAAGTCCTGCGATGAAGTAACCAACTACAACGACCGTCTCGTTGATGGGGAAAGCCAATGCAAGCGGTGCGATAGCAAAGAGAGCCCAGAGCCAGATTGCAACAAAACCTGGGCGCTTCGGCTTGAGCTTGATGGCAACGATTGCGCTAATCATTCCACCCAAACTAAATGCAGCTGCTGAGAGCGCGAAGACTGAATCGGTGCCGAATTCGCGTCGAGTAATTACAGGAAGGAGAACCGTCTCTGCCGCAACAATGACCATCAATTGGAAAGATGCCATAGCAATTGATGCTGCAATCCATTTGATTTCCCAGACAAGCTTGAAGCCCTCTTTAAGTTCAAAGAGGAAAGTAGGTTTATCTTCAAGAATCTCTTGGCGTGGAGGCTCGCTAATGGTGAAGATCAAAGAGGTTGCAATAAGGAAGAAGCCACCGATAAGAGCAAAGGTCCAATCAGCTCCTAAGAATGCAATCGAAAGGCCACCAAGTCCCGGACCAACAATGGTTCCGACCTTTGCAACTAATCCCTTTGCAACATTTCCTGCTGGCAATAGATGATCTGGCAAGAGGCTAGGGACGATTGCCGAGCCTGCAGGTGCTCCAAATGAATCACCAAGCCCCATGAGAAATACAAGTAGACCAATTGCCCAGAGTGGCATCTCATTTGCAGAGACCACGAGGAGAATTAAACAAATTCCGGCACGGAAAGAATCGGCACCAATCACGATCCACTTTCGAGGAAGACGATCTGCCCAGACTCCACCAATCAACATAAAGATAGTGCCGGCTGCAACGCGAGCAGCGAGAATCAATCCGAGCGCTGATGCATCACCACCGTTATCAAGAACGGTGACCGCTAGAGCGATTGGAAATGCCGAAGCTCCGAGGACAAATATCAATCCAGATATAAAGAAGTTTCGGTAACCCTTGTAGGAAAAGAGAGAGCCGGGTGCGAAGTATTTCTTTAGCATCGCAACCGGCTCCTTCTAGTAATCCTTGGCTATAACGAAGGCTTAGCCTTTCGTGAGGCCATTACCTTATCGATAATTCCGTACTCAACTGCCTCAGCGGCGGTAAGAATTTTGTCGCGTTCGATATCTTTTTCAATTTCCTCGATTGACTTATTGGAGTGCTTCGCCAACATAGTTTCAAGGAGGCCGCGCATACGCAAGATTTCGCGTGCCTGGATCTCGATATCAGATGCCTGTCCCCCACCCTCAGATGATGGCTGGTGGATCAGGATGCGTGAGTGCTCGAGGCCATAACGCTTTCCTTTAGTGCCACCGGCAAGGATGATTGCTGCAGCTGATGCAGCCTGTCCCAAGCAGATGGTCTGGATATCTGGGCGAACAAATTGCATAGTGTCATAGATAGCGGTGAGCGCTGTAAATGATCCACCTGGTGAATTGATGTAGATCGAGATATCACGATCTGGATCCATTGATTCGAGGGTAAGCAGCTGCGCCATAACATCGTTAGCAACAGTGTCATCGATTCCCTGGCCCAAGAAGATGATCCGCTCTTCGAACAACTTTGTATATGGATCGAGGCGCTTAAAACCATAAGCAGTCTTCTCTTCAATTGTTGGAAGAATATAACGAGCTTCGAAATCAGAGATGTGCTTCATTACTTCTTACCTCCAGAAATTTGACCATCGCTAGTTGCAATGTGATCGATAAATCCATATGCAAGCGCATCCTTTGCATTGAACCAATTATCGCGATCCGAATCAGCAATAATCTTTTCAAGCGGCTGTCCGGTGTGCTTTGCATTGAGCTCTGACATCGTTTGCTTTGTAATGGCCATCTGCTCTGCCTGGATACGAATATCAGTTGCGGTTCCACCGATTCCACCGAGTGGCTGGTGCATCAAGATGCGAGCGTGTGGTGTTGCATAACGCTTACCAGGTGCGCCTGCTGTAAGTAGGAACTGACCCATTGATGCAGCCATTCCCATTGCAACTGTTGCAACATCGTTTCTGATGTAGTGCATCGTGTCGTAGATGGCCATGCCGGCTGTGATTGATCCACCTGGTGAGTTGATGTAGAGGTAGATGTCCTTCTCAGGATCTTCTGCTGAGAGAAGAAGTAGCTGTGCGCAGATTGCATTTGCCATCTCGTCACGGACTTCTCCGGCGAGGAAGACGATACGTTCGCGCAAAAGGCGGCTATAAATCTGATCGCCTAAGCCGAGAGGTGAATCCCCTGCTGATCTGTTCTGTGGGTTAAATAAATCCACGGTACTTCCTTCCGACTCTCAACGCACCGATAGCGGTGCGAATGCATGTAGTGACCTTAACAATGGCAGGGCGAAAATGCTTCCCAAATTGAAGGTAATTAGGGTCAAAACCCCAGATGTTCGCTATCGGCTAAAGATTATTCAGCAGAAGCTTCTGCTGCTGCAGCCTGAGGAGTACGTAGCTCCTCAAGTTCAATCTTCGCACCTGACTTGTCGACAACAGAGATGCGACCAAGCACAGATGCGAGGGCCTTGGCGCGAGTGACCTCGGCGACGACCTGTGTGATCTGGCCAGCCTTCTGGAGCTCCTGAGCGAACTGCTCTGGAGCCATTCCGTAACGCTGTGACATGCGGACGAGGTAATCGGTGAGCTCGATCTCGGTGATCTGAACATCTTCAGCCTTCACGATTGAATCGAGAAGGAACTCTGACTTGATGCCGTCACGAACTTCCTTATCAACTTCTGCGCGGTGGACAGCATCTTCGAGGCGGCCTTCACCTTCGAGGTGGCTATTGACTTCTTCGAGAACCAAATCATCTGGAACTTCGATGGTGAGATCTGCAAGCAACTTCTCGACGAGAAGGTCGCGGGCCTGTGCACCCTGCTCGAGCTTCTTCAAACGAAGGAGGCGCTCTGAGAAATCCTTCTTGAGTTCTTCGATTGTGTCGAACTCGGATGCAAGCTTTGCAAATGCATCATCGACCGGTGGAAGCTCGCGCTCTTTGACGACCTTAAGTGCGATGAATACATCGCCTTCTTCGCCATCTTGCTGACCTACGAGCTGAGTTGTAAATGTCTTTGTATCTCCAGCTGACATTCCGATGAGCGCTTCATCAAGGCCATCGATCATGCGGTTCGAGCCAACTTCGTAAGAGATGTCATTTGCCTTGCCGCCATCAACTTCTTCTCCATTGATGCGAGCTGTGAGATCAACAGTGACAAAGTCACCGTTCTTTGTTGCGCGCTCAACAGTGTGAAGCGTTCCGAAGCGAGCGCGGAGTTCGTCGATCTGCTCGTTAAGCGCTTCGTCAGTAACTTCTGCGTTATCAACTGTGATTGTGATCTTTGAGAAATCAGGAAGAGTTACCTCTGGACGGATGCTGACCTCAACTGTGAACTCAAGCTTCTCGTTATCTTTGAATTCCTTGATATCGACAACAGGGCGACCAATTACAAGAAGTGTGTGTTCGCGAGCTGCCTGTCCATAGAACTCAGGAAGCGCTGCATTGATTGCCTCATCGAGCACTGCAGCACGACCTACGCGCTGTTCGACCATCGCTGCCGGAACTTTGCCCTTGCGGAATCCTGGAACGTTGATCTGTGATGCAAGCTTCTTAAATGACTCAGCGATGTATGGGCTGAGTTCTTCAAATGCAACTTCTACTGAAAGCTTTACACGTGTTGGTGAAAGTGTCTCTACGGTGCTCTTCACAAGTTGCTCCTGTTTTTTAGGTTTGCTTTAACTCTTCTTGAATTTGAAAGTGTGGAACTGATTCATTTCGAACTACAAGTAATACTGGTCGGGGCGGGGAGATTCGAACTCCCGATCTCCTGCTCCCAAAGCAGGCGCGCTAGCCACTACGCTACGCCCCGAAGGCGCAGGGGGAAGTCTAAAGCAATTTTTTACCTTTCCTTACCGAACCTGTACGCTAACGCCCACACCCCGCGGGTGTAGCTCAATGGTAGAGTTCCAGCCTTCCAAGCTGGCTGTGCCGGTTCGATCCCGGTCACCCGCTCCAGTACATATTTACGCGTGATTT
>JACCEB010450073.1_pt1 | contig 12040 bp, 10 predicted proteins | sample 7454761 | NCBI WGS metagenome assembly JACCEB01 (sample SAMN15323454, study PRJNA562643) | freshwater metagenome | isolation source: river surface water | place: USA:Blue River Watershed | collected 2017-08-18 | reverse complement strand
CGCTCACTATTCGGAGGCTAGATTTATGATCATTGACAAGAACGGCAAGGGTGTCGAACTTGACAGCGTGATTGAAGTTCATGGCAAGGAGTACAAGGTAGTCGATATCGATGGCAATTTTATCATTACCACTCAGCTCAATAATGGGATGAAGCGCCGTTTCAGTATCAGTGATCTAGGAATGACGAACACTGATGGTGGAGACGAAAAGCGCAAGAAATCTATCGATGCAAGAGTAAAGTTGAGGGACTACTGGGAGAATTAATTGACTATTTGCGGGCATTAAAAAGGTGACTCCAGATGACAATTGGAATGAAAACACTTTTCCTGCTTGTCGCTCTATGCGCTTCTGTCTCAGTGGTTGCCCAGCCTGACTTTGAGACGACCAAAGCTCGCGCCGAAGCGGGAGATGTCTCCGCACAATTACTTTTGGGCATTATGTTTGGTCTGGGTATCGGAGTTGCACCAAACGAGATTGAAGAAGCGAAGTGGTTTCGATCAGCCGCAGAACAAGGAAATGCAGATGCTCAAGCATTTCTTGGGACCTTGTACTATTCAGGGCGAGGTGTCGTGCAAAGCTATGACCATGCATTGAAATGGTATTCTCTGGCAGCTTCGCAAGGGGATGCGGGTGCTCAATCAAGCCTAGGCCTGATGTATGCAAAGGGCGAGGGCGTCGCTCAGAGCGATACCCAGGCACTTCGGTGGTATCGATTGGCAGCGGAGCAGGGTGATGCTGCCGCTCAGTATCGACTCGCGGAATATTTCAGGAGCGGTATTGCGGTAGAAACCAACAATCAAGAGGCAGCGAAATGGTATCGATTGGCCGCTGTGCAGGGCCATGCGCTTGCTCAGCTAAATCTCGGATTGATCTACTTTTATGGAAAGGGTGTTGCGCAAAGTAAATCTACAGCATACATGTGGTTCGCTGTGGCCGAAGCGCAAGGTGAATCATTGGGATCAGAAGGAACTGAATTCATGCACTATCGAATTTCGATAAAGTCACGAGAACGAGCGAAGGCACAAGCCACTCGCTGTCTGGAATCAAAATACCAGGAATGTGTGGAATGATGAGGTCTGAATCGTGCTGGAAGCCACTCTACCTTTGATTGCTGTCAGTGTTTTGGGATTGGTAATCGGCACTCTCTTTGCGCTACTCAAAAAACTGACATCCAGAAGCACTAAGATCGTTGTTGGCATCAACTCACTCTTTCCAATTCTTTTGTTTTTAATCGGCCTTCTGGGAAGGCAGCTTAGCGATTGCCCACACTTAGTCGGTGACTGTTACAACGAAGAATACTCGGGTTGGCGCTATCTGGTTTTACTGCCAGGGTCGGCCTTTTGGCTTTTATTCAATATTGTCCTTTTAGCATTGATCTCTTACTTTTTGGCAAAGAAGTTTTTCACTTTAGTCTTCTTTTCCAAGAGAATTCGCAAATAGTTACTAAGGAAGGATACTGCCAATATCGCCAACATCTGTACCTGTTTGTGGCTGACTACCAAAGAATCTTTGCCTATTCCCAATTCCCCTCAGCCACAAGTTGAATATGATCGACAGGGCAGATGGGTGGCCCAAACTGAAGATACTTTTTCAGCATGGGGACTCGATAGCCGCATTCCTCACACTGCGCGTAAGGTCTTTCTCTTCTTGATGAGGCTTTCGCTTTTACAATGAGCTGCTTGTGTGGATACGGCCCCAGATCCTCAAAGATAGCTTTGGCAACGTTCGTCAGCTCTTCATTCGGATGTGCATGGATCATCTTGCCGGTCAGACCAATCCTCGTGGCAATTTCCTTGAATCGTTTGCCATGCCCGCTTTTGCAATCGTCCACCGCGTGGACCAGTTCATGGAAAATGATCCCGACAACCGCCAATGGGTCGTCCACCAGGGGCGAAATGAATATTTCATTGAGGCCGCCGGAGCAGGTATGCGTTGGCCAACACTCTCCGATTCGCGTACCTCGTTTTCCCGTGCTGGGAAAGCCACAGGAGATGCGTACCTCGGGCACCTCAAAGCCGTGCTTTGCAAATACGGGGGTAGCTCTTTTGACGGCCTCTTCGAGCCAGTGTTGTCTGCTTAATGAGTTCAAGAGAGTTCCATGCAGTTTCTTGCAATCATGTATTGCAACCGATCATCTCCGAGGCTGCGACAAACTGCGCCGCATAGTGTCGAACCTCGTTTTCAGGTTGGTTGCCCGAACATATGCCAATGGATAATATCCACAGTGAACGACAACATCTGTCGTTAGAATCAAATGCCTGAAAACGTCCTTGTCAGAAATTGCTCGAACTCTTCGCGCGGGAAGCCAATGTCGCAAAGTCGGGAAAGTATGGAGACGGTGCACCTGACCATAGAGTTGCTGCACCGCATCCCCAGAGAGCGCAAGATCACGGCACTCGAGCTGCAACAGCAGCTGGCGGCCGCTGGCTATGAGAGGGACCTACGCAGTATCCAACGGCATCTGAAGCAGATCACTGAGCACTTCGACGTGGAATGCGACGTTCGCGGGAAGCCCTACGGATATCGATGGAAGGCCAAGGCCAAAGGCTTGTCGCTGCCGGGCATGAATCAGCATGAATCGCTCCTGCTGACTCTTGCTGAGCAGCACCTGCGTCATCTGTTGCCTCCGCGACTTGTTGCCTCCATGGATGCCTACTTCAATCAGGCCCGCAGCAACCTGCAGCATTCCGGAAAGGCCCAGCTTGAAAAAGAATGGCTGAAGAAGGTGCGCGTAGTGAGCGTCAGCCAGCCGTTGCTGCCACCTGCTGTAGACGCCGAGATATTCAGACAGATCAGCCACGCGCTTTACAACAATCTTTGGCTGAAGATCTTCTACCGTAGTGCTGCTGGCAAAGAAACCGAGGCGCGCGTTATGCCGCTGGGCCTGGCGCAGCAGGGCGTGTTTTTGTATCTAGTTTGCCGATTCGATGGCTACGACAACGAACGCAGCCTGGCTCTGCATCGGTTTATCAGTGCTGAGGCGGGCACTATGACGTTCAAAAGGCCGAAGGAATTTGACCTTGGAAAGTACGATGATGACGGGAGGTTTGGGTTTGGAGAAGGCGAGCGCATCCAGTTGAGTTTCTGTATCTCAAAAAGGGCCGGGTACCACTTGTTGGAGGCAAAGTTGGCGGCGGATCAGGTGGTGGAGGAGTTCGAAGATTATTACAAGATTTCAGCTACCGTGGTAGATAGTGCAGTGTTGAATCGATGGCTTTTGGGGTTTGGGGCGGATGTTTGGAGTGTTTTGAAGAGGGAGTAGTGTGGAAAAGAATTAAACTTAAATTTTCAACCGGTTATGACCGTCCGTGTTGTCGGGGCATAACCACTACCTCATTATAAAGATTAGTTTTTTCAATTTGGGGTAAGTCTATTTTATAAAGCATAACTCGGCCTTATTGATATGAATCCAGGACAAAAAGTAAGAATAATTACAGATCCCGGCAGAAAAGGAGTTCTAACAGAGCGCAAGCAGGTTATTGGGCGTCGCATCAAACGCGGGGTTCAGTTTCCCGATGGACATGAGTACATCTTAGAGGGTTTGTTAGAGCTCGTGCCAGAAGGCGAAACTCTGGAAGATATCATTCAGTCAGGAAAATTCTCCGGTAGACAAGTTCTGCGCAACAGCATCACCTATCGTCGGTTGGGTGGGCGTCTCGCCAATGTGATTTACAGCATGGAGTCCACGGACACAGAATTTTATCCTTACCAATTTAAGCCTGTACTAAACTTACTTGATTCTCCTTCCAAGAGTTTGCTGATTGCTGATGAAGTAGGGTTAGGCAAAACCATTGAAGCGGGCCTAATCTGGACTGAGTTGCGTAGCCGTTATGATGCAAACAAACTGTTGGTTATATGCCCTGCCATGCTTCGAGAAAAGTGGAAAAGGGAGTTACGCAACAGATTTGGTGTGCAGGCAGAAATGGCGGATGCAAATGAATTGTTATATACACTGCGGCAATCTGTTGGAGGAGAGATTAATGGCTTTGCACTCATCTGTAGCAAGGACGGATTGCGCCCACCGAGAGGGTTTGATGACTCTGACGAGGACGCAACAACTTCGCCTAGAAGCGCGTTAGCCAAATTTCTAACTGATCGGGAGGCTGATGCCCCTTTATTCGATTTGGTCATCATTGACGAAGCGCATTACATGCGCAACCAAGAAAGTATGACCTCGAAGCTTGGAAGACTAATTAGACCCGTCGCAGACTATTTGGTGATGCTGTCGGCAACTCCAATCCAGATGGCCAGCGAAGATTTATTTCAGCTTCTCCGAATATTGGATGATCAAACTTTTTCTCACGCAGGCTCCTTCAAACAAATCCTCCTCGCCAACGCGCCGATAAACAGATTGTATGAAGCTCTGCAAGGTGCAGAGGTAAATGCGCAGGGGTTTGGTGATCTCGTAGATCGTGCACTTGCGCACCCATTGCTCAAGCACAGCAGACAGTTGGCACATCTGAAATCAGCAGGATTAACAGACGCTCAATTGCAGGACACTCAAACTCGAGCTGAAATAGCAGCAGATCTGGAGAAGATCAATCTATTAAGCAAAACAGTCTCGAGGACACGTAAACGCCAGGTCACGGAGTGGCGTGTGATCAGAGATGCGATTCCCGAGTATGTGCAAATGAATAGCCTAGAGAATCAATTCTACACGAGCGTTACCGAGTCGATAAGCGAGTATTGCAGTGGGCGAGACATAAGTAGGGGGTTCTTGCTAACTATGCCCCAGCGCCAGATTGCTAGTTGCATGCCGGCTGCACTGCGTGCTTGGCAAGAAAAGCTAAGTGACGAAGGTATTTCGACAGAAATCTACGATGATCTTGACTGGGAGATGATGGACAAGCTTGACCAAAGCACCCTCGGCCCGCTAACTGCGCACCTAGTGGCGGAGGCAGGTAGATTAGGAAGTTATGAACTATTGAAACGAAACGACAGCAAGTATGCACGAATTGAAATCATGCTTAAGCATTTTTTTCGTGAGTATCCAGATGAAAAAATCGTTATATTTACATATTTCAGACAAACGATCTATTACCTACAAGAGCGTTTAGAAGAGGTTGGTATCAAGGTAAAAATTTTAATGGGGGGGATGAAAGAGAATAAAGATGATGCAGTAAATAAATTCCGAGATGACCCAAGTATACGGGTGCTTGTTTCGTCTGAAGTTGCGAGTGAGGGGGTGGATATTCAATTCTGCCGTGTCTTGATTAACTATGATCTGCCCTGGAATCCAATGAAGGTGGAGCAAAGAATTGGGCGCCTTGATCGTATCGGGCAGAAAGCAGAGAAAATTACGATATGGAATCTATTTTATGCAGATACCGTTGACGCGCGTATCTACAGTCGGTTGCATGAGCGACTAGAGATTTTTGAGTTTGCCCTGGGTGGCATGGAAGCTGTTCTTGGCGATGAGATTACTCGATTGAGCTATGACCTCTTGGCAGGAAAACTCAATCCGGCTGAACAAGAAGCTCGAATCAAGCAAACCGAACAGGCGCTAGCTAATCTCAAGCGCAACAATGAAGAGCTAGAGGGCCAAGCATCATTTCTAGTTGCGCATAGTGAGTATATTCTGAAGGAGGTTGCTGCAGCGAAGAGTATGCAGAGATACATCACCAGTGAAGATCTGGCGTCATACTTTATCGACTTTTTCACCGAGCATTACCCCGGTACATTTATTAAGCAGTTAGTACAAAAAGAAATGAAATTTGAGATTTCACTAAGCGCTGATGGTAAGAGCGATTTCTCCGAATTCCTAAAGAAAAGTAAGTTTAATAAAGTCACTTTCTTGGTAAACGAACAAAGTAAACCTGTGAGATTTATCTTTGACAACAAAAACAAAAAATCAGATGCCCTGACCGAGGTTATCAATCAATTTCATCCCGCAATTCAATTTATAAATTTGCAATTAAAGGGGCATAAAGAGCAGCTTATTCCTACAGCTGTAAAGATTAGTGCATTAGATGCTAATGTCCCTAAGGGTACTTATGTCTTTTTTGTCAAAAGATGGCAAATATCTGGAGTGCGCGAAAGTGAAAGTCTGGCCTATGCGGCTATAGATATGAACACAAGAACGACGTTTTTAGACGATCGTGCAGAGATGTTGGTTAACACAGCAGCCAATGTTGGAGTGGATTGGCTTTCTGCACAAAATTTATTGGATAAACATCTCGTAGAAAAGCTTTATGAAAAGTGCGAAGACCTGCTAGAGGAAGCTTATCGTCAATACGTTGGCAAGATCGAGCGGGAGAACGCAGACAGAGCAGATGTACTGTCGCAGACAGCAAAAAGCCACTTTGAAGGTCAAATTGACCGTTTCCAGCAACTCATAAGCCGATACAAAGCCTTAGGAAACGAGAGGATGATTCCGGCGACTGAGGGCAAGATAAAAAAAAGCAAGCTTTGTATGAATGAACGACTTAAGGTGATCGAGGGTGGGAAAAAAATTACTTATGCCGAGGGTGATGTTGCATTGGGTGTAATCGAGGTGCACTGATGAAAAAGAAAAATAACGAGATGGCCGACAAAATCAAGAGTGCATTTCTGCAGGCTGGAAAAGCGTTGCCTTCCACACCTACCAAAGTACCGCCTGCTTACACTTCGTCAAAAAGTGTGGAATCAAAACCTAATGAAAACACTAAGGATCCTACAAAGTCTCATAGACATAAATCTATCCAAAAGCCTAGAAGTAATCGCGCACGCAATAGGGCCACCTCTATATTTGATGAGGCCATTCTGAGCGTCTACAAAGGAAGCAATCAGGATAGACCATCTAGAGCCGAAAAAAAGAGCTGTTTGCCGGAAATATCAACAATAGAGATTTTAGGCGGAGTTTCATTTAATCCAGCCATCTACCCTGGGCAAGCATCGAAGAAAAGTGCGCAAACGATTATTAATGAACTTTCATGTGCCACACAGCAATCTAGATTTTCCAGCACAGAAGTGCAGTTAGTAATCGGCTTGGATTTAGGCACTTCGACTACCAAAGTTGTTATTGGCGATCCAGATCGGAAAAGATTCTTTGCAGTACCATTTTCCCCAAGTTCCGATAACCCATATTTGATATCCACTGCCATCAGAGAAGATTTTTCGGGCAATCTAATCATTGACACTGGCAATGACGCGCGCACTCTAAGAAATATTAAGCTTATGTTGATGCAGGAGGGCAGTAATCAGAATCTTGGGCTGGTGGCAGGCTATGTCGCACAGATAGTCCGCTACAGTATCAATTGGTTTTTGGAGGCACACTCTGAAGAGTATCGAGGAATCAGATTCTTTTGGAATATGGCACTGGGTTTGCCAGTGGACTCAGTGCGCCAGCAAGAGCTTGAGGATCGATTCAGATTGGCTGCTATTGTTGGCGCTCAATGTGCAATTTCGCCTGGCCCAATAAGAATGGATACAGTTTCTTCTACTGTTACGAAGGTAAAGTTGGCGCTTGCCGAGAAGCTATTGCCAAAAAATAGTTTGGCATTTGAGGAATTTGGTACGGAACAAGGAATAGTTGCAGTGGTGCCAGAAATTGCTGCGCAAGTGGTGGGCTTGTACAAGTCTAGGCGCTGGGACAATAAAAGACCTATTTCGTTTTTGATTGATATTGGCGCGGGCACAGTTGATGCTGCAGTTTTTTCGTTGGTTGATCCCTTGGGAGAAGGCGCAGAGTTAAGGTTCTGTGCCTTTAGCTGCGCTGTTTGTGAGCTTGGAACAGTTAATTTACATTTAAGTAGAATAGATTGGCTGCTGGAGAAATTACCCCAAGGAATGCAGGATCGCGAAGAGATAGTAGAATTTTTGTATAAGTTGCGTGATATGAACGGTTATTCGCTGACTTTTCCCTCGAGCATTGACGATTATGTTAACTGCGTAAAAATAGTGCGTGGCGAGGACAAAAGTGTCCCAGACAATAGGTTTATTTTGGAGCTAAGGAAAGAAATTGTTGGTGATGTACTAGTGCAGGGTAGACGTAAGAACGAGATCAACAGCACTTGGGGCAGTTTACGGACCTTGGTTGCAGGGGGTGGGTCGCGTTCTGAATTATATTCAAATTTTATAAGCTCAATATCATCTGAGACTAGATTTAAGTTACAAATTGAACCGATGGAAAAGCCGGAGAATCTCGAAACTTTTGGCTTGCCTGTCAAAGAATACGATAGGTTATCTGTCGCCTATGGACTTGCACAAGGTACTCAATGGGAATACTTGTGGCCTGAGCAGTTAGAAGACCTTCCTCGACGCGTAAAGGATTTTTCGGAGAATTATATCGAAAAGTGATGACGTATAGTTTTGAAAGCCTATTCATGTTACTTCCGATCGGGGATGCCTTATGGGAGCGGTGATAATATGAGATGGATTTCCTTTATCCACCTAGTTAGATCTTTAGATTTAGTACTTATTTATGCGTTATGAGCAGTTGAAATCTCGCCAACGTGCCGAGCGCGCTAGCTATCCTGAGCATCTTAGCCTCCGGATTCACCGGGCATTAAGTTGGCTGAATCGCGCCGAACAATGCAAAGACGATGATGGTCGGTTTATCTTTTTGTGGATTTCATTTAGCGCGGCTTATGCAAGGGAGACCGGAGAAGATAGAGCTCCTGATGGACAGTTGTTTAGTGAATTCTTGGCTCAACTTGTAAAGCTGGATAAAGCCAATCAACTTTATTCTATCGTTTGGGATCAATACAAAGGTCCTATAAGATTGCTGCTGAATAATCAATTTGTATTTCAACCATATTGGGATTTCCAAAACGGACATGCAGGTTCCGAGAACTGGGAGGAAAGATTTTCAAAGGCAATAATCGCCTCAAACTCAGCGCTTTCCAGACTGGACACCGTAAAGGTGCTGAGGATCTTGTTTAGCCGATTGTACACATTGCGAAATCAGTTGATTCATGGTGGTGCAACATTCGGAGGCAAGGTCAATCGCCGACAAGTTACTGATGGCGCCAGACTTCTAAGCCACATTGTTCCTGGCATAATGACGATAATGATGGATAACGCCCAATATCCTTGGGGTGAGGCGTGTTACCCGGTAAAGGTATAAGTCCAACACAGGTGTAATCCTTTTTGATCTGTGACAAACAGGGCGGTTCTGATTGCAAGCCCGCAATATCAATAGCTTCTCGCAAAACCTGAGTGAAGTTGTCGATATGTCGCTGCACCCTTAAGTCCTTTACGAACTTGCTCTGTAAACCAAGCTAGGCCTCCAGTCGGGCGATCAGCTCTTGACGCTGCTGCATCAATGTAGGGTTCACAATTCTCCTTTCTGAGCAAAGTAAATAACTACAGCTTTGTGGTTTCCAAAGAACAATATTACAAATTAATATACACAATAACTGTTGTATACTAGAGTCTATTAAACCTCACTGGGGTCCCCCATGGATCACGAACCCGTCTCGCCCACAAAACTCGGCATAGACGATCTCTGTCGTCTAGCAGGCCTGTCCCGCCGCACGGTGAGGTTCTACATTCAGAAAGGCTTGCTGGATAAGCCCTTCGGCGAGAAAAAGGGGGCGTGGTACTCCCAGGAGCATCTGGAGAGGCTCGCCCGTATTCGACAGTTGTCTGCAACGGGGTTGTCGCTTGATGCAGTCGCGCGCGAGCTGGATGGGGGCGCGATGGATGCTCTGTCGCCTGCAGCCTCATTGCCCGGTGCAGTGTCGGTGAAAAGCCACATCACGGTGGCCAGAGGCATCGAAGTAGTGGTTTGCCCCGAGCAGGCACATATGCGACCAGAACATTTACGACGATTCATCCGCCTCCTTGCCGAGGCTTACCAGGAGGCAGTGCAAGATGATCAATCCAAGTCAAAATAGGTCGACGTACAACGACGAAACATCCATGGGGCTTTGTGCATTGGATGGCACGATGTTGGCTCTGAAGAATCTGGTCGCTAAGGGCAAGCTTCGCAATCAGCTTCTCGAATTGAGCGTCGAGCAGCACTACCAGAACTCCGGTACCGCCAATGTGGAGGCGGTCTACACTTTTCCTCTGATGCCCGATGCTGTGTTGCTGGGGTTGGAGCTGATCATCGGTGATCGGCACTTGTTTGGCGTCTCTGTGCCTGTTGCTGAGGCAAGACAGTCATATGAGCAGGCTTTGGAGGACGGCAATTCTGCGGTGATGCTCGAAAAGGCCACGGACGGGCTTTATACCGTCAACATTGGCAATTTACTGGCAGGGGAGAGCGCTTGTATTCGTTACCAGTATGCACAGCCGATAGGCACCAAGAATGGCGCGATGCGCATCACCATTCCGACGACAGTGCCGCCGCGCTACGGTAACTCTGCCGCACAGCTGCAGCCGCATCAGGTACCCGAATCTGACGTTATCGCTGAGTATGCTTTCAGCTTGAGCGTTCATATTGAGGGCGAGTCGAATCATGCAGTCATCACCAGCCCAACCCACGAGACGACGCTCAGCCGTGCTGAAGACGGCCTCACCATCAACTTCCCGGCGGCATACCTGGATCGCGATGCCGTGATCATGGTCAAGAGCGCACAGCAGGCTGCCGTTTACCTTGCTGAGACGTCTGCAGGGTGCATTGCGTATGCGCCCGTGGCCGTCAGTTTGCCGGAGGACACTCGCCCTTCGGCGGCTCGCAGCTTGAGGCTGGTCATCGATTGTTCCGGCTCCATGGGCGGAGCAAGTATCTTGTCGGCTCGACGGGGCGCCATGCGTGCAATTGAAACCCTGACAGAAGCCGACGAGTTCAGTATCACGCGCTTCGGCAGCAGATTTGAACATTACAGAACGCGCTTGTTGCAAGCGTCATTTGGCACACGAGCGATGGCGCTGCGCTATCTGCACTCCACGGATGCCAACTTGGGTGGCACAGAAATGCAATCGGCGCTGATGGCAGCGAGTCAACTTGTTGGAGAGTCCTCGCGGTCTGATGTGTTGCTGGTGACTGATGGCGAGATCTGGGATATCGATCCGTTGATTCGCTTCGCGCTCGACAGTGGGATGCGCTATTTCGTTGTAGGCGTAGGGTTCAGTCCATCCCATGAGAATCTGGCGCGACTGGCGGAGTCCACAGGCGGAGCCTATTTGGCTGTAACACCCGGCGAAGATATTGAGCAGGCGATACTCGATGTCATGACACGCATCCAGCAACCCAGCGTCCGCAACGCTCATTTGAGTTGGTCGGCTGACTGTCTCTGGCAAACGCGAATGCCTGATACCTTGTTCAGCCAGGAATCTATCGCAGTGTTCGCAGGACTGGCAGCGAATCCTGGCGCTGACGCTGTCCTCGGTCTTGCCTACTCCATCGTTGCACGCGAAGAAAAGGGGAATCGAAACGTTACATCAGCACTGTCAGTCAAGCCTTGGTCTGGCGATCCCGAGGTTCTCCTGCGAGTGGCATCGGCTGTCAGAATTCGGGACTTGGAAGCTGGTTTCGAGTCGACGCCACGACTTGCCGTCGAGGAGGCCACACAGCTAGCCGTCAGTCTCAACTTGCTTAGTCGCACTACGAACTACCTGGTGGTGCTTGAACGGGCCGAGGCTGAGAAAGCTATCGCGTTGCCGTCAGTAGTCACGGTCAAGCAGATGGCACTGCCAATGCTGAGCCAGTGCGCTAAGGAGTTGCCGGCGTTTTTCTCCAAAATTGAGCTTGCGGTGGACACCCAGAAATTTCTAAGGTGCGAATCAAATAATGCAGTTCACGAGACGTTCGCCGCTGCACTGAACCGACGCATGAATGAAAGAGGGACGGGGTTGCCGCCTTCGAGAGTTGCTGTGCTGGTGTCGCTCGGACTTGAAGACAAGATTGCAAAAGTGCTGGGTGAATTGATTCAGAAAGGAAATGTTGAAGCTGACGTCGTTTGTGCCTTGCTGATTGTCATGTTGCAGTCGGGGCGTCTGGATGGTTTGAGCGCCAGCAACTCGCAAACAATACTCGCGCTTGAAGAGCGCTTGCCGGCTGAAAGGTTGAATGCGCTTCGACCGCAGTTGATCTCGGCGGTTGGTACGCATCACTAGCGAATCGTGCTGAGGTATCAAGCCCGAAGCACCATGACTAATTCGGGCCTTTTT
>JACCEB010344293.1_pt1 | contig 12043 bp, 9 predicted proteins | sample 7454761 | NCBI WGS metagenome assembly JACCEB01 (sample SAMN15323454, study PRJNA562643) | freshwater metagenome | isolation source: river surface water | place: USA:Blue River Watershed | collected 2017-08-18 | reverse complement strand
TAATAAAATAACTAAATAACTAGATTCTAAGCAAAATATGATATATAAATGTATAAAATGTAATAAAATATTTAAATATGAATCTGATTTAAATAGACATAAGGATAGAAAAACATCATGTGATATTAAAAAAGAATTAAAATGTATTTCATGTAATGTAAGCTTTACATGTCCATATAATCAAAAAATTCATGAAAAAACACAAAAACATATTAATAATTATAATGAAATTAATAATATAAGTAATAATAATCTTAATAAGAATGAATTAGAAAATGTAGAATTAAGAGAAAATAATTTAAATTTAAAAAATGAAATTAAAAGTTTAAAATTAGAAAATTTAGAATTAAATGAAAAAATTTTAAATTTAAAAAATGAAATTGAAAGTTTAAAATTAGAAAATTTAGAATTAAAATCAACTAATAAATTACATAATAAATTAGAATATATTTATATAATTCATCCAATTCAATGTATTAATTTGAATATATATAAAATAGGAAGAACTAATAATATTATTAATAGACATAAACAATATCCTAAAGGTAGTGAATTATTATTTACAATACCATGTGATAATTCTAAAATATTAGAACAAGAAATATTAACTTATTGTAAAAATAATATAAATTATGAACAAATTAAAAAATATGGAAATGAATATTTTAAATGCGATATTAACTTATTAATTAGCGATATTCAAAATTTAATTTTAAAACAAAGTTAAAAAAAAATATTTTATAATAATTCATTTATTTTACAATAATTAAATTAAAATGTAACTTCATCTATATTTTTTTTAATATAAACTGCTTCATAATTGTTATTGATAATTTCTTGAAGTTTATTAATTAAAGTTGTATCAAATATTTCTAATTTATCATTACAAAATTCTTTAATTGTTAATACATTATTAATTAAACCCTTTTTAGCATTTAATACTAAAGCACCTGGATATTTTCCATCCATTTTATCTTCTTCCTTTTCTTCTTTTCTAATAGTATTCACAAATAAGTTTTTTTTTATAGCATTAGCAATAATCAAATTACGCACTTTGCAACCATTAGCTCTATAAAAAGCATCAAATAAACTAGTATATGATAGTTTAGCAACTTCTCGTTTATCTTGTATAATATTATTTTTATATATTAACTGATGTAATCTAAATGCATCAACATAACAATAATGAACAACATCAGTCATACCTTTAATATCATTTCTTTCATAAATTTTAAATAATTCAGGAATCGGCATATCATCTTTATTTGGTAAATTATTCATATCTAGATAAAATTTTAAAGATGATTTTTGATCAGTTGGATTTAATTGCATAAATATAACTCTTACATCAAAAGGAATATATCCTTCTAAATTTAGATTTCTAATATTTTTTTGAGGAACATCTGCAGAAATTTTTACTTGATCTTGTTGATAAATATATTTAAAAATATTTTCATCTTTTAGTTCATAACTATTTAATTTTTTAATTGATAAATCTTGACATACTTGTTGAATTATTTTATAATAAACACATTTATCATAAATATTAATCCAATCAAATTCAGATCCATTAAATTCCATAATATAATCTGGTTGCATTAGATTATTAATATAACCAAAAGCTTTTAATATAGTTATTTCAGTATCACATATTATTGTTAAATAATCTTTATGTGCATCAGCTTCTTTAGTTACTAATCCTATATTTAAAAACGAATCTTGATTATTTATAAATTGATATGTAATACCAATATTAAATATTTCATCTTCTTTTACTTTACCACTTGGTAAAATTACAATATCAGGTCTTTCAGGATTAAATTTTGAAGAATATTGTTCAATATCAAAACTCATAGATATCATATTATCTTTACGATAACTATCGATATCCATTTTTAATTCTTCTATATTATTATATTCATCATATTTATATTCATCAAATCCAGAAATATCATCAATATTTAGATTAATGACATATTTTGATTTATAATTAGAATTTCTAACTAATGAATAATTTTTTAATAAATTCCAAGATGAAAGATTAATTTCATATGTTCTAGAGACAACTCTATGATAATTACTAACATCATTATTAAAACTTTCTATTTCTAATTTATTTAATAATCTAATAAAACATATTCTATGATATAATTTATTAAAATATATTCTAATAAATTTAGAATTATTTTCTGCAAAATACATAAATTTTTTACCTTCAACAATTTTAATAGATTTAAAATCAATTGATTTACCTTTTAGCATTTTAATTAGTCTTTCATTTTTAAATAAACTTTTTAGATAAGTTATATTTTCTTTATCATCTTTAGATTCATCATATACTAAATCAACATAAGGATATATATTATTTATAATAACAGTAGTTTTAGAACCACATTGTAATATTCCATGTATAATTAATTTATAATTTTCAAATATTAAACTTTCATTAACATCATTTGCTAAAAATAGTAAATCATGTTTTTTTAATACTCTATTATGAACTTTATTTAAATCTAGTTTATTTAAGTAATAATCTCTATTTTGAATAATATCATCTAATTTTTTTTCATAATTATATTTAGTAATATATATCTTTTGATTATGTTGTTTCATACTTATATTATTATATAAGTCTATTATCTATTCAATTTTAAATTAATATTTTTTATAAAAATAAAATTAGTTCTAATATAATCTATTTTTATAATTCAATTAAATCTATGTCATCAATAAATTTTACATTAATTCAAGAATTAAATTCATTAAATATTAATCAAGTAAAAAAATTTTCATTTGAAAATTATGAAACATATATCAAAGTCATTAAAGTAATAGATGGTGATACTATTACTGCTATATTTAAATTTAAAGATGAATTTTATAAATCTAATTTTAGATTAAATAATATAGATACAGCTGAAATTCATTCGAAAGATATTCAAATAAAAGAATTTGCGTTAAAGACTAAAGAATATTTAAATAATCTTATTATTAATAAAAATTTAAAAGCTAAAATGTTAAAATATGATAAATATGGAAGAATATTAATAGATATTTATTTAGAAAACAATGAAAGTATCTCAGATAATTTAATTAAAGGTGGTTATGCAAAAAAATATACAGGCGGAACTAAAGAATTATGGAATTAATTAATTCTTAATAATCTAGTTTCATTTGGAAATAAAATAGTATCTTCAGAATTGTTAGAATCATTTAATAAAGTTTTATTTAGATTTAAATCTTTTTTAACAATTAACATAGTTTTACTAGCATTATTTTTTTGATTTAAATCATATTTACTTTTAAAATAACAATAATTATTATATTTAGTAAATGCATAACACTCTTTTAAATTTTCACAGGATAAATAGCAATTTTTTAAATCCCTTGAATAAATTATTATTTTATCATTATATTCATCCATTAAATCATATTTATTATAAAAATCCGCATCATTATAAATATCATAAGATTGAATTAATTGTAAATAATTTTCATCTAAATTTTGTTCTGGTTCATTTATTTTATTTATTGTATTATTAAATTCATCATTAGGTAATATTATATCCTTAATACTACAATCTTTTGAATTTAATAAATCATTATAATTAGTATATAAATTTTGATGTTTAGAATTTAAGTTATTATATTTAATTAAATAAACAATAAATGCAATAGTAGCACCAACTCCATATAAAGATAAAATGATAAGTATAATAGTTCTGATAGACATTTTTATAAATTGAATAAAATAAAGTAATCAATTTGTGATTATATTATATAAAATAAAAAAATAATAATAAACAATTTAATTATTAAAACTCTGTTTAAATCCAGCAGATAGTTTAAAATCTTGTTTTAATAAATCTATTTTAGTTAAATATTCTAAAGTATTTAATTGAGTAGAATATAAAATTTTAGATAAATTTAAATTATCATAATTATTATAAATATAATTAGCACAGTTTTGACATGGTTTAGAATTTCCAATAATTCCAATTTTAGATAATTTTATTATTATTAATATTTTTTTAGTCTTTATTAAATTTTTAGTTAATTTTTTTTTATAATGTTTATTTATAGTATTAATTTCACTATGTAAACTAAATGGAAATTTATCACTTTTTAGATAATAATTAAAACCATATGTTAAAACTTGTTTTGTTTTATAATCTATTAATAAACTAAGATGTTTATTAAGATAAGTATTATTTTCTAAATTAAATGAAATATCATATAAGATATTTGATGGTAAATAAATATGATATGTTTCTAATAAATTAATTAGATGAATAGTATTATTTAAATTAATTTTATTAGACATTTCTTTATTATTCTACTTATTTTTCAATTTTAATTTAAATACAAAACATAATAACCTATATAATTATATACTACATAAATTAAATAAATAATCATAAAAAATGAATTTAAAACCTATTTTATTAACATTTATTGTCTTATCTAAAACAATTAATTGTTTAGTATCTCCATTTGGAGATTTAAAAAAAATATGTCCTAATAAAGATTTAATTTATAAAGTTAATGGATTTATTAGTTCTCCATTTATTATTACCCCATTTAAGGATACATTTAAAAATCCTAATATTTTAAATTCTAAAAATAAAATATGTCGGTCAGATAATCATTGTATTTATTCATATGAAATGGATATTAAAGAAGTACAATTAAAAGTATTTAATAATATTATTAATAAATGTAAATTATTAAATACTTGGTTTTTATCATATAATGGTCAAATTCCAGGACCTACTATTTTAACACCAACTGGTCATGAAACATTAGTTAGATTTAATAATAAAATTTCTAGAACATATTTTAAATCTCAATATGATCCATGTTTACCTAATAATAAAAGATCTGGTAGACCGATTAGTGTACATTTACATGGTTCTGCGAGTTTAGCACCTTATGATGGTTGGGCAGAAGATGAGACATGTTTTGGAGAAACTAAAGATTATGTTTATCCTAATTTCAGATCAGGAACCGGTTGGTATCATGATCATGCTTTACATATTACAGCACATAATGCATATTATGGTTTAGCAGGTATGTATTTTATTAGTCCTAAAAAATCTATTGGTGGTTGTGGAGAACCGTGGAATTTAGATAATATCGAAGAAAGGCATTTTATTTTAGCTGATAAATTATTAGATAATAAATGTCAATTATTTATAGATCATCTTAAAATACATAAAGATGACTTTTATGGAGATATTAATACAATTTCAGGAATTCCATTTCCAAATATTAATTTAGATCCTAAAACATATAGATTTAGAATTTTAAATGCTGCTGTTTCTAGACCATATTTATTACAAATTAGAACATCTAATAATATTGAAATCTCATCTAAAATTTGTACAATCATTGCATCTGATGGTGGATATAGAGATATACCAACTATTTTTCCATCAAGTGGTTTATTAATTGGAGTTGCTGAAAGATATGAAGTTATTTGTGATTTTTCAAATTATAAAAACCAAGAATTATATTTTTATAATGATAAAAATGATAAAGTTATGAAAGATGTTCCATATTTCTGTAATAGTCATGTAGTAGGTAAATTTATTATTAGTAATAATAATGTAATTAATGATAAATTTATATCATATGAATATTCTAGAGGTGCTTTAAATATTATGCATAAAGTTTTATCTATTGAAGATATTAATAAAGCTAATCAAATGATAGCTAATAAACAAGCACATAGAGAATTTAAATTTGGAAAAAGTAATAGCAAATGGTCAATTAATGGAGAAACATGGGGTTCTATGAAATTAGCTGCTGAAGATATTGGACAAAATACATGGGAATTATGGAAATTTGAAACTGGTGGTGGGTGGTTTCATCCTGTTCATATTCATTTAGTTGATTTTATTATGTTAAAAAGAGAAAATTCTGATTTTCCATTACAATCATATGAAGATAAATCATCTAAAGATGTAATGTATTTAGCACCTGGGGATACTATTTGGGTTATTGCTAGATTTGGAGCACATAAGGGTGATTATATGTTTCATTGTCATAATTTAATTCATGAAGATAATGATATGATGAGAGCAATGAGAATTACTGGTTCTAATGGTAAAAATAGTATTACATCAGAAAAATATATCTTAAATCCGTTATATAATATTATTTATAATAATTGGAAATATAGTGATCCAATGTTTGGAGAAACATCAGCAAAAAAAAGTAATTTAGTATCAATATTTAATACCAATTATTTAAATCAAACATTAAATAAAAATTTATATAGAATCTTTTATCCATTACCTCAAGATATTAAAGATTATGGTAGTTATTATAATCCATGGCAAGCAAAATGGTGTTAATATAATAATTTCATTAATAATATAAAATATTTTTTTTTTAATTAAAGAATAGAATGAATATTAATAAATAATAATGAAATTCACAATAATTTTAAGTTCTTTAATTAATCTAATCCAATTAAATAATATATCAGCATTTTCACATTATAAATTTTATGATTTAAAATCTATTACAGATTGTCCATATACAAAAAAATATTTAAATAAATGTAATATTAATGATATTAATCAGGAAACAACTTTTTATAAAAAAAATATTTTAATTACTTATCCTTCTTGGAAACCAAAAGAAAAAAATTATAATCCTAGAAAAGTTGATTGGTCATCAGTTATTTCAGGATGTCATGCTGCATGTAATTTTGATAAAAGATTATGCAATTTTTATGTAAGAGCTTCCGCTCATGATTCTTTATCTATTTCTGAAGGTTATGGAGGGACAGATGGTTCTATGTTAATTACCGAAGATGAATTAAGTAGACCAGAAAATAATTATGATAGTTTTGCATTTAAACTTTCAAAAAATGCTCTAGCATTAGCTAAAAGATATGATACATCTGTTGCTGATATTATTTCAGTATGTGGAGCATATGCTGTTAAATATTTAGGTGGGATTGATATTATTAAATCATCTTCTATTAAAGAACCATTTTTAGTTGGTAGAAAGGATTCAACAATACCAAATCCCGGACATCAATTAGTACCTGAAAATGCAAATACAAGTATGTTTAATGACTTTAGTATTAAATATGGATTTTCATTAAATGAATTTACTGCTTTATTAGGATCTCATGCTTTATTAGATGAAAAAGAATGTTTAAATAAAGATAGACAAAGTTATTGTGATCCATTATTAAATAAATGTGATAATATTTCTATGTTTAACTGGGATAATAGTTATTATCAAGATTTATGCTCTAAAAATATTTCTATTAAATTTAATACAATTCCAGTTGAATTTATAAAAACTAAAAAACAATTAATTAGAAATGAATTATGTAAATTTACTAGTGATTATTTTAGAGAAGAAATTAAAGAAGATATTAATAAAGAATTAGATATTGAAGTTGAAAATATTATTTTACAAGATATTATTCAAGAAACTAATGATTTATTAGTAGAATTGGAAAATCAACATGTAAAACAAATTAATGTAAATTATTATGATGGTAATGAAATTAAAAAATGGTTATATACTACTAATGATGCATGGTTAGGATTAGCATGTCAAAATAAATTAGAAGATACTAATTATAATAATGAAATTAGAAATAGTATGAATCTCTTTAAATCATCTACTAATGAATGGCAAAAAATATATATGAAAGCATACAAAAAAATGATAAATAATAATGTAAGATGGTTTAATTTAAAAACAAATGGTTTAAGAATTACTGGAAATGAATGTAATTCTGGATATAGAATTTATAAAAATAAAAGATTATGTAAAGGTGCATTTAATCCTGATGATAAATTTTATTATTAAAAAATTTAAAATTAACTTATTTTTTTAATATCAATTAGTTTTTAATGGTATTCTATCCAGCTAAATGATGCATTAATTGGAATATTTTCAGTTACCGATGCAATACATACCGAAAATATACTACTAATACCTGATATAGAACTAGTTAGTGGCATATGAATTTCAGTTAATGCATCATTATAAGAAGCTCTATTTGTTTGTCCTTGAATATAGTCATCATAAATATGTTCAACAGTAGTTAAATTTGTTATAGCAGAATTTGTAATACTATATTGTATAATTGAATTAGGTTTTTGAATCCAAGTTAATCCATTAGTAAATGTAGGATTTAATAATACAGTTGCATATGCTGGTTTTCCAGCATTTCCTAAATTAACAATATTAAATCTAAATGATTTAATAAATGATCTAACACATGAATCTTTTAATTTTAAGGTAAATATTGGTCTAAGAGTTGTTGATGTAATATTAATAGTAGTTTGTGCAATTATTGCTTCTACTTTTGGAAACCCTAGTAAATTATAACCACTTTCAATTTGTATAGCGGAACATATATGTCTCATTTCTCCTACAATTAATGAATTATTATTTTTTTGTATTTCATATCTTATTGGTAAATCTCCAGATTTCATATATGGAACTGAATTATAAGTATTTGGCATTATATGTAATAATATAGGTTTACCATTAAAATGTATAAAATATCTAATTATTCCACTACCTAACCATTGAAAATCAATTTGATAAATTAATGTATGATTAAATCTATTTAATTTTAATTTAGAAGGACCATTACCATCTAATTTATCATGTGAAAATTGACTTTGTGGAATTTTAATATCAGTTTGATTATTTGATCCATATCTTAAACATACATAAAATATATTATCAGTTAATTCAAAGAATACTCCATTTCCTCCACTATCTATTAATTTATTACTATGATCATCAAAACATCCGATACGAGAAGTAAAACCAGTAGTATCTACTAAAATATTTAATACACCCGTAAATATACAACTTTTTGCTTTACCAGATTGATATATATAGTATTCTTTAGATTGTCTTATTACTTTATCATTTTGATTATATACTTTCATTTCAATATAAGAATTAGAATTAAAAACAGATGTTCCACTGCCTATTATTAATTCTTCAATCTGATTAGGATTTTTATCATATATATGTTTAATATCAGCAATTGTTACTGCTGTTGATACTTTTGTTCTATAAAATGCATCTTTAGTTATATCAGAATTATAATAATTATTAGACATTTTATTTTTTATATTTACTAATATATACTAATATTAATAATATAATAATATAATAATATAAAAATTAATATTTATGAGTAATTTTAAAGAATTTACAAAATCTAAATCAACAACTAGTTTATCTAGTTCTAATACTAATACTATGAATAAAGATATATTAAAATCTTTAGAAATATCTGATTCTATAAATAATAAGGTATTATGTATTATTTATGATTTAGAAACTGAGAGTTTACCAAGTATTATTACAAATAGTTCATTCTCTAATCCTAAATATATGATTTATAGAAAAAATATTACACACTCTAATTTAGTTCACCCAATATCTAATTTTCCAACAACAATGGTATCAAGTGATAAAGATTTTGTAGGTCAATTGGAAAAAAATACTAATTTATCATCAAATTGGCCAACATCAATAGCAGCAAAAGAAGCTTGTTTAAAAGATAATAATTGTACTGCTTATACTGAAGGAATTACATCTTATACCTTTTATAAGTCTCCACTTAGTTTTGGAACAACTCTAGCACGAGATGCTACAAACTATATAAAAAGAAATAATTGTTATGCAATGAAAATATTTGCATATCTTAATATTACAAAAGATGATAATTATACTATAGAAATTGATACTCCTAATTTTACAAATTGTAAAACAAAATTATTTTTAAATGGATTTAATATTTTAGATGGAACATTAAGTCCAGAGATTGTAAAGACAAATATATATTTAAAAACTGGAGTTTATTTTATTTATATTGAACATATATCACGTTCAAATCCTGATACAAATTTAAATATAAATATGTATCCAACTACATCAACAATAACTACTACAAAAATAGATACTTATTTACATCCAACATTAAATTATACTTTATTAACTAATATTACATCTTCTCGGGATAAATCTATAGTTGAATATTGCAAAGATCAGACAAATTTATTAACTGCAGGAAATGTATGTGAAAGTTCATTAAAAAGTAATAGTTTATTAAATGATCAAGTTCAACAAGTATGTTTTCAACGAGGAACAGGACAAAAAAATTTATTAACTGGAAATGATGGTAAATTTAATTCTAATTGTAAAGATTTAGTAGTTAATACCAATAATATATATAATAAAACTATTTCTGATAATGCAAAACAAAAATATAATGAATGGGCAAATAGAATAGTAAAAGATAATACTATTAATGATAATAAAGATAGATTAGAAGAATATTTAAATATTTTAAATCCTAATGAAACTATATTTGGTTTAGATAATAATATAAGAACTTATTGTGAAATTAATTCTAAAGATTCATATAATATTCCAACTAATGATACACTGTGTACTAATATATATAATAGAACATATACTGGTAATAATAAAATTTATCAAAGAACTTCTCTTGCAAATATTAAAACTAATTATTGTACTAGTAAAGATACTAATGGTAATTTAAGATATGAAAATGATACAAATTGTAAAAATGATTATACTACATTATTAAAGAATACTATTAATTCTAGATGTTTACAAAATAATAAATATAAAGAAGATGATCAATGGTGTAATAAATTAATAGATAATAATATTACATCAAATGAAGAACCATATAAAACTCTTATTACTGCACGTAATAATTTAATTGAAATGCAAATTGCCTCAACAACTGCTAATCAAACCAAACCTTTATTAAATACTAATACATATAATTATGTTATTGGAAAATATAATGAATCTGTATCTAAAAAACTTCCAGAAGAATTATTAAATCAAAAATTATATGATTACTGTGAAACTAAAGAAGCTAATTATCCTATTATAGATAATTCTCAATGTAAAGGTATTTATAATAAATTTAATAATGAACAAGGTATAAAAGATTCTCAAAAAAGAATGCAAGAATCTTTATGTAAACTACCAACTAATATTACTACATCTAATCCAAATGATGGTAAAACAAATGCATATTTATGTAAAGATACTATTTTTAATACAAATGAAAATTTAGCAAAATTTGCAGAAACTGTTGCAACTCATTGTGCGGCTAATATTAATTCACCAGAATGTACTAATTATTATAAGGATATAGAAGATAAAATATTACAACAATATATTCCACCTAATCCTATTCTAACTCAAACAGTTTCAAAATTCAGCAATAAAAATAAAGACTCCCCATTACATGAATATCAAAATATAGTTTTAGAATCTTATGAAAATGGAACTGTACCAACTAATTCTACTGATTCGACTGAGGAAACTGAATGTACAGAAAGTATAGATTTAATACCAGTAGTTGAATCTAATTTAATAATATTATCTGAAGATAATAATGATATATTATATTATATTCTAGTATTTGTATTTATATTATTAATGGTAACATTAATATATTCATATTCTTATAAGAAAAAAAAATCAAACAATAAAAATGTAATTCCAGAAGCTATTCCAATAGAATTAAAATAAAATATTTATTTAAATTAACTTGATATTAAATTGCTATTAGTAATACTATTTGTATTACTATTAGTATTAATATTAATAGTTTTTTTTTTATTTAAATACATAAAACCTCCTCCAAGAATTGCTAATACAATTAATAATATTACCCACCAAAATTCTTCTATCCAAGAATAACATACTTCTTTATAAAAATCAGTTTTTTTAAACTCTTCATCATCTTTATTATTTTTACAAAATGCTTTACAGTCATCAGATTTATTTTGTAAACATATATTTTTTAATTTATTTAATATATTTGGATTTTCTTTATTATATTTAATACATTCTGGATGATTGATATTAGTTTTAGTACATAATTCATTTTTTCTATTTATTAAGTTATTTTTTTCTTCTTCAGATAAATTTGGATCATTAATAAGTCTATTACAATTATTTAGTAAAACATTGTTATTATTTTCATTAC
>JACCEB011782108.1_pt1 | contig 12046 bp, 16 predicted proteins | sample 7454761 | NCBI WGS metagenome assembly JACCEB01 (sample SAMN15323454, study PRJNA562643) | freshwater metagenome | isolation source: river surface water | place: USA:Blue River Watershed | collected 2017-08-18 | reverse complement strand
GTGGAAGATCGCCCAGGCCGAGCCTGCAATGATGTGACCGATCGCCAGAGAAATACCGGTGGCCGACAGAGACCAGGCACCGCCCATCAAAGCGATGAGCAAAAAGATCAGCTCGCCTGCGTACATGTTGCCGAACAGCCGCATGCCGTGCGACACGGTCTTGGCGATGAATTCGATGATCTGCATCAGGAAATTGAACGGCCACAACGCGGGGTGGCTGCCGAAGGGCGCAGTGAACAGCTCGTGCACCCAGCCGCCCAAGCCCTTGATCTTCACGTTGTAGAACAGACACACCAGAAGTACCGCCAGCGACAGGCCCATGGTCACCGACAGGTCGGCCGTGGGGACCACGCGCATGTAGGCATGGTGCGGGTCATGGCCGGCAGCGCCATAAATTTTCTCGAATATCAGCGGCAGCAAGTCGACCGGCAGCAGGTCCATCGCGTTCAGCAGGAAGATCCACACGAACACCGTCAGGGCGAGCGGCGCGACCAGCTTGCGGCTCTGCGCGTTGTGCACGATGCCCTTGGCTTGGGAGTCGACCATGTCGACCATGACCTCGACGGCTGCCTGGAATCGGCCGGGGACTCCAGACGTGGCCTTGCGGGCAGCCAGCCAGAGCAGCCAGCACCCCAGAACCCCCAGGGTGATGGACCAGAAAATCGAGTCCAGGTTAAAGACGGTGAAATCGACAACCGCCTTCGGCTTGTGGTTCTGGAGGTGGGTCAGGTGGTGAACGATGTATTCACCTGCGGTAGGTCCGTGTTCAGCAGCCATCTTGTCTTACTTGACTCTCTGTTCAGCGACCCGCATCCGGGTCGGCCCATTCAACCGTTTGACGCGGCGCCGGCTTGAACGCCAACGCCACCCAGTACACCTTCATCGTCAGCACCATCCCGACCAGCAAAGCCGGCCAACTCAGCGCAGACACCCACTTCGGCGCCACTGCCAACAGGGCAATGGAGACCGCTATCTTGACCATCTCCCAGGCCATGAAGCCGATCGCTGCAGTTCCTGCATTGAGCGAGGAAAACCGTCCAGTGAGACCCCTCGCAAAAATCACGGCGGGTACCACCACGACCAGCGCGCCGTAACCGGCGGACCAACCGACGCTCTGCTGACCTGTCACAGCACAGGCAACCAAGGCCACAAACAGCCCCACTGCCACCTGCCACACGACAACACGCCAAGGGGAAACCGAGGGGTGCTTATCGCGCAAGCGTTGCGCCTCTTCGGCACTGAGCGGCTTGAAGGGCGGCTCGTCCTGCGGCGTCTGGGGGGAAGGGGCTTGATGTGTCATTCGAAACTGCCCTTGCCGAGACATCCACAAACGCTGGCCTGCATTTCAGCAAACCCGTCGATTATATGAGGGGAAACCCGGTCGCCCACACGTTTGTGGATATCCCGGCATTGGCTGGGGAATGCGAGGGCGCACGCATGCACGCCAAAGGTATTCATTTGCCGGCAGACCGCGCTCGCCCGAAGCCGCCACAATCGACCCGGCACGCCAACGCGCCGCCTGCACGCCACGACGCCATCACATGACACGCCCCGATCCTTCCGCTGCCCCATCCTCTCGCGCGTCGCTCGCCGACTCGTTGATCGAATACCCCTGCCAATTCCCAATCAAGGTGATGGGACACAAAGCCGACGGGCTTGTCGAAACGATCACGGCCATCGTCCTGCGCTTCGACCCTGCCTTTCGTACAGCAGGCATCGAACTGCGTCAAAGCAGCACCGGCAAGTACCTGGGCATCACCCTCACGGTGACGGCTACCAGCCGCCAGCAGCTCGACGACCTGTACCGGGCGCTCAGCGGCCATCCGATGGTCAAGGTGGTGCTCTGAGCGCCATGGAAGCCACATCGTCGCCGGAGATGCAGGTGCTGGTCCACGGGCGGGTCGACTACCTGCCAACCTACCTGGCCATGCAGGACTTCACCGGGGCCCGCAACCCCGACACCCCTGACCAGCTCTGGCTCTGCGAGCACCCCCCGGTCTTCACCCTGGGGCTGGCAGGTCTGGCCAGCCACCTGCTCGCGCCGGGCAGTATCCCGGTGGTGGCCACCAACCGCGGCGGCCAGGTGACCTACCACGGCCCTGGACAGGTGGTGGCCTACCCGCTCCTGGACCTGCAACGCGCAGGCTACTTTGTGAAGGAATACGTGCACCGGCTGGAGGAGGCGGTGATACGGACCCTGGCGGATTTCGGCGTGACCGGCCTGAGGGTGCGCGGCGCACCGGGGATCTATGTGCGCCCGCAGGACCCTGGCAGCCACCAGCGCCTGCCCGATACGGTGCCGGGCCAGGACCGATTTGCAGGACTGGCCAAGATCGCGGCGCTGGGCATCAAAGTCAGCCGGCATCGGACCTACCACGGTGTAGCGCTCAACGTGAACATGGACCTTGAGCCCTTCTCCCGTATCAATCCCTGCGGCTATGAGGGGCTTGAAACGGTCGACCTTTCTACAATTGGCGTGTCGACCACCTGGAACGAGGCGGCGGTGGTGCTGGGCCGCAAGCTCGAAGCGCTGCTCCCCGCCTGAAAGCACACACCATGAGCTCCACTCCGATCGTCCGCGAAGCCCAAGGCGTGGACAGCTATAACGCCTCGGCCAAGCAAAAGGCTGCCGCCAAGCTCTCGCGTATTCCGGTCAAGGTCGAACGCGCAGAAGTGCTGAAAAAGCCCGAGTGGATCCGCGTCAAGGCCGGTTCGCCCTCGACGCGCTTCTACGAGATCAAGCAGATCTTGCGGGAGAACAAGCTCAACACGGTCTGCGAGGAAGCCTCCTGCCCCAACATTGGCGAATGCTTCGGCAAGGGCACGGCAACCTTCATGATCATGGGCGACAAGTGCACGCGGCGCTGCCCCTTCTGTGATGTCGGCCATGGACGCCCAGACCCCTTGGACGTGAACGAGCCGGACAACTTGGCGCGCACCATCGCCCGCCTGCAACTGAAGTACGTCGTCATCACCAGCGTGGACCGCGATGACTTGCGCGATGGCGGAAGCCAGCATTTCGTCGACTGCATCCGCAAGACGCGGGAGCTCTCGCCCTCGACCACCATCGAGATCCTGGTGCCCGATTTTCGCGGCCGCGACGACCGCGCTCTGAATATTCTCCAGGCTGCTCCTCCCGATGTGATGAACCACAACATGGAGACCGTCCCGCGCCTGTACAAGGAGGCGCGGCCCGGCTCCGACTACGCCTTCAGCCTGAACTTGCTCAAGAAGTTCAAGGCGCTCTTTCCCGAAGTACCCACCAAGAGCGGCCTGATGGTGGGCCTCGGCGAGACCGACGAGGAGATCCTGCAGGTCATGCGAGATATGCGGGCGCACGACATCGACATGCTCACGATCGGGCAGTATCTCGCGCCCTCGACATCGCACCTGCCGGTGCGGCGCTATGTGCACCCGGACACCTTCAAGATGTTCGAGGAAGAGGCCTACAAGATGGGCTTCACCCACGCCGCAGTGGGCGCGATGGTGCGCTCGAGCTACCACGCAGATCAGCAGGCCCACGCCGCTGGCGTGGCTGCGCCAGTGAACCCGCCAGTGGGCGCGGGGCCCAGCACCGCCGCAGGCAGCTGACTCGCACAACCTTCGAGGATGCACCCACTCCTCTATGCCCTGGGCGCCATCGCGCTCTGGGCGTCGCTGGCCTCCCTGGGCGTTGGCCTGTCCCATCTGCCGCCCTTTCTGCTGACCGGCCTGGCGCTCGTGATCGGAAGCGTCCCCACCTGGCCACTGGCGAGGCAGTGGAGGGTACCGCCACGCACCCTGGCCCTCGGCCTCTACGGCCTGTTCGGCTACCACTTCCTGCTCTTCCTCGCCTTGCGTCTGGCGCCTCCGGTCGAGGCCAACCTGGTCAACTACCTTTGGCCCCTGCTGATCGTGGTGATGGCGCCGCTGATCCTGCCTGGAACACACCTGCGCGCGGTGCACCTGGCCGCGGCCCTGGCTGGCTTCGCAGGCGCGGCCGTGGCCATCCTGGGGACAGGCGCCCAAATCGAGGGCGTCTGGTCTTGGGGCTACCTCCTGGCACTGGGCGCGGCCTTCTCATGGTCGAGCTATTCCCTGTGGACCCGCCGCGTGCCGCCCTTCCCAACTGCGGCCATCGGCCTGTTCGGGTTGTTGTCGGGCCTGCTCGCGCTGGCCTGCCACTGGCTGCTGGAGCCTGCTACCGAGTTGTCTGGGCACGACTGGGCCCTCGTCACGGTCATGGGTTTAGGCCCGCTGGGCGCGGCCTTTTTCCTCTGGGACAAGGCGCTCAAACTCGGTGATGCCCGGCAGATCGGAATCCTGAGCTACCTCACACCGCTGGCATCGACCCTGCTACTGCTCATGGTGAGTGGGCGACCGCTCACGCCCAGCATCATGCTGGCAGGAGCTTTGATCATCGGTGCTGCGGTGATTGGCACACGGGCACGCTGAGACGAGGGTCCGCCCGGCTGGACGAGGCGCGGGCGGGGCCGATGAGGCGCCCCCCGCCGAAATCATTCGAGAAACTTGGCCGGGTCCTCGGCCGCCAGCACCTGAACCACCCAGGGCTTGAGCCGGGTGGTATCGGCTCGCAGCACCTCCTGCTTGACCGCTAGCACTTGGGCCGGGTGCATGGAGAAACTGCGCAGCCCCAGCCCGAGCAAGAGCCGGGTGTAGGCCACGTCACCGGCCATCTCGCCGCAGACGCTGACCGGCTTGCCCTGGTCGCGGCAGGCAGCGATGGTGTCGGCCACCAGACGCAGCACCGCCGGATGGCAGGGGTCATACAGGTGGGCGACCGACTCGTCGGCACGGTCGATGGCCAGGGTGTACTGGATCAGGTCGTTGGTGCCGATCGAGAGGAAATCAAAGTACTTGAGGAAGGTTGGGAGGATCAGGGCAGCCGCCGGGATTTCGATCATCGCGCCCAAAGCCACCGGGCCGTAGGCGGTGCCACGGTTGTCCAACTGAGCGCGGGCAAAGTCGACCAAAGCGAGCGTCTGCCGAATCTCGCTCGCATGGGCCAGCATGGGAATCAGCAGGTTGACCTTGCCGTGGGCCGCCGCTCGCAGGATGGCCCGCAACTGGGTGAGGAACATGGACGGTTCGGCCAAGCTCCACCGAATGGCGCGCAAGCCCAGGGCCGGGTTGAGGTGTCCCTCATCGCGACGGGTGTCGTCCAGCGGCTTGTCGGCGCCCACGTCAATGGTGCGGATGGTGACCGGCATCCCCTGCATGCCCTCGACGGCCCGCTTGTAGGCCTGGTATTGCTCTTCCTCGTCGGGCAGTTTGCCCTGGCGGCCCATGAAGAGGAACTCGGAACGGAACAAGCCTACACCGACCGCGCCGGCGGCCAGAGCGCCAGCCGCGTCCTCGGGCAACTCGATGTTGGCCAGCAGGTCGATCCGTTCGCCGTCAAGCGTGACGGCAGGGGTGTGCGTGAGGCGGGCCAACCGCCCCCGCTCGAGTTCGGCCTGGCGCTGCTTGAAACCGTATTCCGCGAGAATGATCGGCGAGGGGTCGACGATCATCACGCCGGCATCGCCGTCGATGATGACCCAGTCGTCCTGGCGCACCAAGTGGCTGGCGCTGCGCGCCCCCACCACTGCCGGAATGTCCATGCTGCGGGCGACGATGGCGGTATGCGATGTCTTGCCGCCCACGTCGGTCACGAAGCCAGCGAACACGCTTTGCTTGAACTGCAACATGTCCGCCGGTGAAAGGTCGTGGGCGATCAGGATCAGAGGCACATCCGTGGTGCCGTCCAACTGCAAATCCTGCTGCCGTAGCGCCTGGCCGCGGCGCGAAACAAGTGCCGGCTGCGGGACCGGCGAAGCGACGCCTTTCATGTGCCGCAGGACGCGCTCGGCCACCTGCTCGAGGTCGGACTTGCGTTCGCGCAGGTACTCGTCCTCCATCTCGTCGAATTGGCGTGAAAGCACCTCAAGCTGGGTGGTGAGCGCCCATTCTGCGTTGTAGAGACGCTCGGTGATCCAGTGCTTGACGCCAGAGACCAGCTCCTGGTCTTGCAACAGCATCAGGTGCACATCCAACAGGGCAGAGAGCTCGTGTGGCGCCTCCTTGGGGCCCATGGTGCCGATGGTCTGCTGCAACCGGTGCAGTTCGTCGACCACTGCATCGCGGCCTTGCCGCAGGCGGGCGATTTCGGCCTCGACCTGCATTGGGTCGATAAAGTAATGGGCCACGTCCACCCGACCGGCCATCAGGACGGCGCGGCCGATCGCGATGCCGCGGGCGACGGGTAGGCCGTGGATGGCGAAAGTCACCGGCTCATTCTCCCTCGCCGAACTTGTCCTGGATCAGCGCGACCAGAGCGTCCATGGCCTCGCGCTCCTGCTCGCCGCTGGTTTCAAGAACTACTTCGGTACCCAGGCCAGCGGCCAGCATCATGACGCCCATGATGCTCTTGGCGTTGACACGCCGTTCGCCTCGGGAGAGCCAGACCTCGCAAGGGAAGGAACCCGCCAGCTTGGTGAGCTTGGCCGAGGCACGCGCGTGAAGGCCGAGCCTATTGCTGATGGAAATGGGTGTCTGGATCATGGTGCTGGATACGCTTTTGGTTTTGGGGCGCGGTGATCGCCACCTGCATCACGCCCTGGGTTCCACCGCTCACGGCTCGCGCGACCAAGGCCTCCAGGGGCTCATGGCGGTAACTCACGGCCCGCAAAATCATGGGCAGATTGACGCCTGTGACGAGACGGGTGTTGACGCCATCGACCAGCTTCTGGGCGACGTTGCTGGGCGTGGCGCCGAAGAGATCGGTGAGCACCAGAGCCGTTCGGACCTGGGGGACGTCCAGAAGCTGCTGCAGGGCGATGCGAGCAGTCGCCAGTGTTTCCTCCGGTGACAGGTTGGGCTGCACATCGACCGCAGCCACGGTGGCCCCGCAGTCGGGAAACACATGCAACGCACACTGCCGCATCGCGTGCGCCAGGGGGGCGTGACAGATGATCAGAACGCCGTTCATCAATCGGCATTATGTCCCCGGGGAGCGGCCGGGGCTTTTCCGATCGGCTGAGACTGCGGAGGCGACCCAGAATCCCCGTATGAATTCACCGAACGGCATCCGCATCCTCGACCTGTCCCGCGTGATGGCAGGGCCATGGTGCGCGAGTTGGTGCGCGAGTTGGTGCGCCACCATGAGGCGTTCGTCGAGAACCATCACAACCGTCGTAGCGGCTCGAGCGATGGGGGCGCGCTGTATGGGAATGAAAGACCCGAGGTGCGACAGGCGCCCGGGCGATGCATACTTCACGGGTCGAGAATCAAGTGAGCCAAACATGTCAAAACGCGCCTGGAGCCTGATCGCGATCGCCCTGCTGGCGATCGGGGCCGCCGTGGTTTATCTCTCGGGCCCGAGCGACCGTGCGCCTTCCTCAACCTTCGTCCTGCTAGACGGCAGCAAGAAGACCACCGAGGAACTGCGCGGACAGGTCACCCTCGTCAATTTCTGGGCAACCAGTTGCGCCAGTTGCGTCGCAGAGATGCCGGAAATGGTAGCCACCTACCAGAAGTACCAAAGTCGCGGTTACCAGACCTTGGCCGTCGCCATGAGCTACGACCCGCCGGCCTATGTGGTGAACTTCACGCAGACGCGCAAGCTCCCCTTCCAAGTGGCCATCGACAACACCGGCGAGGTGGCCAAGGCTTGGGGCGACGTTCGGCTGACCCCCACCACCTACTTGGTGAACAAGCGCGGGCAGATCGTCAAGCGCTACGTGGGTACACCGGACTTTGACGAGCTACATCTGTTGATCGAGAAGCTGCTGGCCGAGGCCTGAAGCCGCTCGGGAATCCCACTGAAAGCCCGGCAGCGCCAGGCCTTTTGATAGGCGTAACGACCGGCCTCAGTTGCGGAAGGAGTCGTGGCAGGCCTTGCAGCTGGCAGCAGTAGAACCAAAGGCCACTTTGAGGTTGTCGAGGTTGTTGGTCTTGGCGGCCGCCAAAAGCTTGGCCGCCTCAGCCTGCATTTTTTCCGCGCTGTCCTTGAACTTGACCTGTTCGGTCCAGATTTCGGGGCGGGCCTTGTTGGAGATCTTCTCGGTGCCGGGCACGAAGCCTGCCCAGGGCAGGCGGGCCTGGGCGACGAACTCCTCGGCATTTTCAACGGCCACCTTGGAATCGAAGGGCGCGCGGCCGGAGGCCATGGCCCCGAGACGATCGAAATGCGACTTCATCTTCTTGAGCGCGCCTTGGCGGTAGTTCACCGCATCCTCAGGCTTTGCGAACGTCGGCTGAGCCAACGCAGGCAGGGACAGGGTGAAGGCGGCCGCGGCGAGCGCCAGGGTACGGAACAGCGTCATGATTTGATCTCCCTCAGTGAAACGCTACCCCATGGAGCATCGGGCAGCGCGAATCGGCAAAATGCAATGGCTTGTTGGAGCCAGTTGATTTGTAGCAGATACCCGGCTCGTCCGGACAAGAAGAAGGAATACACCCATGCCCGAGTCCACCGTTGAAGCCCCCCCAACCCACCGAGTCCGTGTGTGGGACTTGCCGCTGCGCCTGTTTCACTGGGGACTGGTGGTGGCCGTCGTCGGCGCGGTGGCCTGCGCTCAGATCCCCGGGGTTCCGGTTGAGTGGCATGCGCGCTTTGGTTATACGGTGCTGGCCCTGCTGCTGTTCCGGCTGGTCTGGGGGCTTGTCGGAGGCTACTGGTCTCGTTTTTCGCGGATGCGACCGACACCTGCCCGCCTGCGCGCTTACCTGAGGGGAACTACTCACCCCGACGATCACGTCGGCCATTCGCCTCTGGGCGCCTTGGCCACTTTCGCGCTGCTAGCGGTGCTTGCCTTGCAGGTCGGGACGGGCCTCCTGGCCGACGACGAGATCGCCTTTGTCGGCCCCCTCAACCAGTGGGTCAGCACCGCCACCGGACTGGCGGCAACCGAATGGCACAAGCACCTGGGCAAGCTGCTGGTTCTGGTACTTGTCGCCCTGCACGTGGCGGCAGTGCTCTATTACCTGTGGGTACGCAAACAAAACCTCGTGGCCCCAATGGTTCACGGGGACAAGGTTTTGACGCAGTCTGCCAGAGCATCGCGCGATGACGGACTGCTGCGGCTTTGGGGGCTTTTTCTGGGGGCGCTGGCAGCCGGAGCCGTCGGCTGGATGTTGCTGCAAGCCGGCTGAGGGCCGCACGCTACACTGACCCGTTGCGACTTCAACGTTCTGCCTTGGACCCTTCAAACGCCCACGAGATCAGCGTTATCAGCGCCGGTGACACCGCCGGCCTTGCGCTCGTGCGGGAGATCTTCCTTGAGTACGCAGAAAGCCTGGGAATCCCGCTGGACTTCCAGGACTTCGACCAAGAGATCGCTGATCTGCCCGGAGCGTACGGGGCGCCACGCGGCACCCTCTTGTTGGCCCACGTGGACGGCGTGGTGGCTGGATGCTGCGCACTCAGGCCCCTGGACGCCTCCGACTACCCAGGCGCAGCGGAAATCAAGCGCCTGTATGTCCGACGCCCGTTCCGCGGCTTTGGTCTGGGCCGGTCGCTGGCTGAGGCCATCCTGGACGCCGCCCGCCTAGCGGGCTACGCCTGCGTTGTGCTGGACACCCTGAGCGACATGGAAGCAGCCAGAGCACTTTACGAGGACCTCGGCTTCACCGAGATCCCGCCGTACTATCACAACCCGATTGCAGGCGCCCACTACCTCAAGGTAGACCTCTGAGGGATCCCTTCTGCGCGCAGGCGACTTCGCCTGCGGTACAGAAAATCAAGCCTTGGCCTGCGCGAGCATGGTCTGGGCGTCGCTGACCTCGAACTTGCCCGGACCTTCGATGTTGAGGGTGGCGACCTTGCCGTCCTTGACCAACATCGAATAGCGGTTGCTGCGTACGCCCATGCCGCGGGCGCTCAGATCCAGGGTCAGACCGGCAGCCTTGGCAAAATCGGCGGCGCCGTCACCCAGCATGCGAACCTTACCAGCGGTCTTCTGCTCGCGTGCCCAGGCACCCATGACAAATGCGTCGTTCACGCTGAGGCACCAAATTTCGTCCACGCCAGCTTTTTTGAGCTCTTCGAACTTCTCCACATAGCCAGGCACATGCTTGGCGGAGCAAGTCGGGGTGAACGCGCCCGGCAGAGCAAACAAGGCGATGGTTTTGCCAGCTGCGGCCTTGGCCACTTCGACCGGGTTGGGGCCGATGCTGCAGCCATTGCCCTCGACCTCAGAGTATTCGTAGAGGGTGGTGCTGGGCAGGGTGTCTCCGACTTTGATCATGGTTGTGCTCCTAAAGGTTGGGGCCCCGCGAGGGGGCAGAAAAAAGAAACTTTTCAAAAGAAAAACGGCCCATTGTGGGCCGTTTTTCGAAGGCGCGCATGCGCAGGGAAATCAGACTACCACTGCCTTTTCGACCAGACGGGTTGCGACCCAGTTCTTGGTCTTCGAGATCGGGCGGCTCTCGGTGATCTCGATGACATCGCCGAGGTGGTACTCACCCTTTTCGTCGTGTGCGTGGTACTTGCTCGACTTGGCAACAATCTTGCCGTAGAGCTCGTGCTTGACGCGTCGTTCAACCAAGACGGTGACCGTCTTGGCGCGCTTGTCGCTCACCACTTTGCCGATCAGGGTGCGCTTGAGGGAGGTTTTGGCTTCCGTCATGGTCACTCCTTATTTAGCAGATTCGGCGCGCTTCTGAGCCAGGACGGTCTTGGCGCGCGCGATGTCACGGCGCGTGAGGCGCAACGTGGCGGTGTTGTTAAGTTGTTGCGTGGCCTTTTGCATGCGCAGACCGAAGTGGGCCTTTTGCAGATCTTTGACCTCGGCTTCCAAGCCAGCAACGTCTTTTTGGCGCAGTTCAGCAGCATTCATCGTGTTCTCCTGAATCAAGCGCCGAGCATACGGCTGACGAAGGTGGTGCGCAGCGGCAGCTTGGCAGCGGCCAGCCTGAACGCTTCGCGAGCGAGTTCCTCGGGGACGCCGACGATCTCGTAGAGCACCTTCCCCGGTTGGATTTCGGCAACGTAGTACTCCGGGTTTCCCTTGCCGTTACCCATACGCACTTCAGCAGGCTTTTGGGAAATCGGCTTGTCGGGGAACACACGGATCCAGATGCGGCCGCCACGCTTCACGTGACGGGAGATCGCGCGACGCGCGGCCTCAATCTGGCGGGCCGTCAGACGGCCACGGTCAGTGGACTTCAGACCGAAGTCACCGAACGCCACCGAGTTGCCCCGGGTGGCGATGCCGGTGTTACGGCCCTTCTGCTCTTTGCGGTATTTGCGGCGAGCGGGTTGCAGCATATTTACTCTCCTTTGCCGTCGGCTGCGGGGGCAGCCGGCGCGGCGACCTTGCGGGCCACGCGCTTAACAGCAGATTTCGGTGCATCAGCACCTGCGGTTGCTTCTTGCGGCTTGTCGCTGCCATCAGTGGGGGCCACATTGCCCGCACCCGTGGTGCGGCGCGGGGCGCCACGACGATCGCCACCCGGACCCGGGCGCTGGCCGTCACGACGCGGACCACGCGGACCACGGCGCTCCTCGCCCTCGGGACGCGGGGTGCTGTCCAGCGAAGGCGCATCACTGCGGCCCAGGGTGTCGCCCTTGTAGACCCACACCTTGACGCCGATGACGCCGTAGGTGGTCTTGGCTTCGGAGAAGCCGTAGTCGATGTCTGCACGCAGGGTGTGAAGCGGCACGCGACCTTCGCGATACCACTCGCAACGAGCGATCTCGATGCCATTCAGGCGGCCCGAGGACATGATCTTGATGCCCTGGGCGCCCAGGCGCATCGCGTTCTGCATGGCGCGCTTCATCGCACGGCGGAACATGATGCGTTTCTCGAGCTGCTGGGTAATGCTGTCGGAGATCAACTGGGCATCGACTTCGGGCTTGCGCACTTCTTCGATGTTGACGGCGACAGGCACGCCCAGAAGACCGCCGAGCTCCTTCTTGAGGTTCTCGATGTCTTCGCCCTTTTTGCCGATCACCACGCCCGGACGGGCCGAGAAGATGGTGATGCGGGCGTTCTTGGCAGGACGCTCAATCAGGATGCGCGAGACGGCGGCGTTCTTCAGCTTGGCCTTCAGGTACTTGCGC
>JACCEB010211959.1_pt1 | contig 12046 bp, 15 predicted proteins | sample 7454761 | NCBI WGS metagenome assembly JACCEB01 (sample SAMN15323454, study PRJNA562643) | freshwater metagenome | isolation source: river surface water | place: USA:Blue River Watershed | collected 2017-08-18 | reverse complement strand
TTTTCGTAAACTAAATAAACTCTACACGAAATATCAGAATTTTGGAATTCATCATTAAATTCTTGATGATATATTTTTATTTTTATATTAGGATTATCATTTAACAATTTATTACTATATTCAATAGCATCTTCTAATGTCTTAAAATTTTTTGATTCTTTGTTTGAATTTGTTTCTAATATATATATATATTCATTTAGTAATATATATTTAATATATATAAAATTTATATAAAAATATTTACATATAAACTTTTATAAAAATGATTTAAAGATTTGATAGTATTATATACTAAGTGTACAAAGTACAATTATACAATTGGACCAAATTTAATTTAGTCTTTTGTTATTTTTTTAATAACAAAATTATATTTTTCCTATATTTAATAAAAAAATTGATATTATATATAAATAAAAGTCAATATATAAAATAAATTATAAAAAACAAATGAATTTAATATATTATCCAACTAGAGAATATCATGAAGAATTATTAAAAAAATATGAATATTATTATCATAATAAGTATTCGGTTGAAAATTTTTCAGTATCAATAAATATTTTGGATAGTAATATTTATAAAAATTTGTATTCATGTAAAAAGATAACATTAAAAATAGATGAACATTTACAAAATGTGTTTACCAAATTTATAAAAGTTAAAAGTGATGAATATATTGGAACTTTTGTAAAAACTTATTGTAATCTCAGTAAATTAACACAAATAATTGAAAAATTTTTATCAAATAATATGTCATCTTGTAAAAATATTATAGGTACTGCTGATGGTTTAAAAAAAATTAAAAAACTAGCAACTGTTTTTAAACGTGAACATTGTAAAATTCATGATTGTAATTGTTGTAAACTTAATGGATGTGTTGATTCTGAATTAGATTCTGAATTAGATTCTGATTTAGATTCTAAATCAAAACTTATTCTTGAAGAGTTTAAAAATCATTTATATTGTCAATTAATACTAGCTGATAAATATTTAGATCAGGATGAAAATTTATTATTAGTTAATATGGATGAAATTTTTATCATACATAATAAATTAGGAATTATATTTTCTAATAATTCAGGTTTTGGAATATTAAATTATCCTAATTTCATTCAAAAAAATAAAATTGGTTCATATATTACGGGTAATATAAACTTTCATGATAAAATTTTTACCCAAAATACTATCGAATATGACTGTATAAAAAAATTTTCATCAAAAATTAATATTAGAGTTGATTCAAATCTTAATTCAATTATGTCTAGTATTGTTAAAAATCATTTGACTAATAAATCTGAATATTTTAATGAAATTGAGTTTTCAAACAAAAATATGATAGGAAAATATAAATTTGATAATTTTGAGTCTGAAGAATATTTTTATCCTAAATTATCTAAAAGAATATATAAAACATCTTATACTTGGATTGAATCATGTCCAAAAGATTCTGGTTCAACTGGTTCGGCTGGAACATCTGGATCTACTGGATTAAGATTCAGGGGTACTTATAAATCAGTAGAAAATACTTCTAATGGTTCTATTACAGATTTAACTTTAAAACTTAATGGGACCGAGGAATATGTAAAAAAAAATAATGTGGTTCTATTGGATAATACAAAAACAAATTTAAAAACTAATAAATTAATCGGATGGAAAGCGGCAAAAGATTCTGCATCTAATCCAGTCATTATTAAATTAGAAATTGAACCAGATGCTACAATAGTTAGACCAATTGATCCAGAATATTATTTTAATCATAAAAAAGAAAGATGTAACAAAGCCAAAGTTATTGATATTCAAAAAATTATTTTTTCAAAACCTGATGAAGAATTTTCAATTGTAAATACATGTGATGAAGCTTTTTCATATGTATTTGAAAAAAATGCAGGATTCACTTATAAATTAGGGTCAATTGTTGAACCAGATTGTTTTGATAATGATGTAAATAAAGGATGTGCTAACGGAATTCATTTTTTCCAATCAAGAAATGCACTATTCCAAACTTATTTAAAAGAATTTCAACAAAAACATATAAAACAGGATTAGATTATAGTTATAATTTTAGGATTTGTATAATAGATAAAAAAATAGTTTTACTAACTCGAAATCATATTTCACATACATATTATATTTTGGTATATGATATAATTCCTGATTAGTACATTGATTAGATTTTTTGTCATCCACGAGTATACTATTAGATAATTCTGTATTAGATAATAATATTTTTAAATCTTTACAATCAGATGTTAAATCTTCGCGATATTTTTTTTCTATAAAATATTTATCGATTTGTAAAGTAGTTATTACAGATTCTGCATATTTTTTTGTACCTTTGGTCATCAAATATATATTACCAATTTTTGAAGTTAAAAATAAAAATGAATGTAAAAATGGTCTTGAAAAAATTATATGGGTTTCTGATTCAACAAATTTTTTATTAGTATTAGAATTATTATAATCATAAAATTTATCCTTTCTACAAGTATGTAAAAGAGTTTCATCCATGTCTAACACGATATTAATATTTTTTTTCGTATTCATAAATTTATATAATGGATAAATTGTAAATACGGATAAAGTTTTAGCATATGTTGACATTTAATAATAATCTAATATATTAACTATTTTATAAATGTATTTATTATAAGTCTATAGGAGTACCTACATTTAATAATTCTTGAGTTGAAGGTTTCCATATAATTTTTCTGTATAATCTATATTCTTCTTTACATTCCAAATAATTTTTATATTTGACAGGTATAATTCCCGATCCTAATTTTGGTGTGACCAAATTATCAGATATTTCTTTTTGATATAATAAATCATGTCCTTGATAATATTTTATTTTTACCAATTGATTTGTCTCTTGTCTTAAATTAATTAAAGGTACACATGGTTTATTATTAACTATATGTCTTTTAATAAAATGATTAATAACAAATACACAATCAGCTATATCTTTGACATCACAAAATTTTGATTCATAAACCAATTTAATGTACTTCTTTATGTTATCTAATATTTTTAAATCTAAAGTATTATAATATCTTAAAAACAAATTAGCCAAATATATTTTATTGTTTCTAAATAATCCCAACATTATAAGTATAATTTTTAGGTATATTATTATTAAATCAATTTTTTATTTAAGCTTAAAAAAATATTTATTTAATATTAATAACTAAATGTTTACAATTTATACCAAAACCTATAACGAAGAATCAGTTTTGGAAAATTCTAGAAGAATCACGATTCCTGTAAAATATCTAATTCAAAATGGAATTAAATTATTAAGTTCAGAATCATTATCAAATAATGATATTAGTTTGTTAATCAAATATAATTCTCAAGATTATATTAAAAAAATATTAATTGGTTCAGATTTAACATCATGTAATTATTGTTCATCTATTAATCCAATTGAAGAAGAATATTGTCATATGTGTTCAAATAAATTTAATAAAGAAATAAGATTGTATATGGACAATGATACAGATACCTTAATAACACTAAATACAATTAAAGAATTAGAAGAAGTTTGTAAAGTTCTTAATTTTTTAATTGGAAATTTTGAAAAATATAATTATGCATATGCACTAATAAGACCACCTGGTCATCATGCATATACAAATCATCATGAAGGTTTTTGTATTGTAAATAATGCATTTATTTTAGCCTCAGAATTAATTCAACAAAAAAAATCATCCAGAGTATTGATTTATGATTGGGATTTACACCATGGAAATGGTACTCAAGAATGTGTTCTAAGAAATGAACAAAAAGATATATTTTTCGTATCAACTCATTTTTACGCTAGAGGATTTTACCCTGGGACTGGGGGCGATTACCTATATAATCCATCAGAACCAATTAATTCAAACGTATATAACTTTCCATTAAATAAATCTAATACCAAAAACTTTTCTGAATATTTTAAGGATAATATAATTAGTTTATTGGATAAACTATGTGGAGTAGTTGATACAATTATTATATCAAATGGTCTAGATGCACATAAAGAAGACCCCTTCAATAAATTAACATTTACAGATGATGATTATGTTTATATGTCCGAATATTTTAAATCTAAAAATAAAAAAATAATATTTGTGTTAGAAGGCGGATATAAACCCGAAATTATTGCCCGAGTTAGTTTAAAAATTATCAAGTTATTTGAATAAAAAATTTTATAAAAAATTTTTCATTTACATAAACATTTTTCAATCATTATTTCATATAATTGTTCTTTTATTTCTGATTGAGAATCTTCATCAACAAAATAATTATTTTTATCTGTACAATTATATAATGAAAACCCATCTAATTTTGTGTAATAGAGTAATAGTTTTTCTGTCAAATTATTTATTTGGGGTGTCACAATATCATTAAAATTATAATATTCTTCGTAAGAACAAATTTTTATCTCAGTGTTATCCACACTTAATGAATAATTTTCAGATTCATAATCAGAATATGATATTAGTACTTCAACCGGATTATAATATTTAGCATAAGAATAACTTTGCTCTGGTTCTTTTTTTTCATATATCAATATAAAACCATCTTGCATTTTAATATATATATATAATATTAATAATTCAATATAAATATCAATTTTTATTTTATAGTTCTAATATAGAAATGGATCATAATATTAGCACACAAACACAACAAATTGACAGTACACAATTACACCAAATTATTAAATCAAGAAATTTTGAAAAGCTACAATCCATTTTATTAAAATATCTTGAAAACCTAATGATTTTACAAGATTTTTCCAACTGTAAATTAAATACTATTCATATTACTTATAATAACAAAATACACAGAAGTAAAATTATTTCATATAGAAATGATGTTGAATTAGTTTATAAAATTGTATCCAATATGTTTGGAGATATTAAATTTTTATTATTTTACGATTGGGATATGGATTTGGATATTATTACAAATCTTATTAATATTTTAATAAAAAATGATTCACTTACAATGTCAATTAAATCTATCGATATTATTTAGATTGCAAATAATAAGATAGATTATTTTTTAGATTTAGAATCAATTGATTCAGTTGAACCAGTTGAATCGTTTTCTTGTTCATACTGATTTTCCTCATCTGCTATTCTAATGTTATTTGGTTGTTTAGTTTCAATCCCAATATTTAATTTTTGCCCACCTAAATTGTCTTTGTTATCTTTATTATCTTTATTATTAGATTGTGTAATTTTGTTTTCAGCCTGAATATTTGGTTTACAACAAGAAGAACATGGTTCACAATAACAACATCGATTTAATTCAGGGTTGGAATTTGTATTATTTTCTTGTTCATCAATATATGCCATATCCAAATCTAACCATTTGTAACTCTTTTTCAAACAAGAATAATTCTTAAATAACCAATAAATAAAGTCTGTGCAAAAGTTTTGTTGATCCGGAGATTGAGATTGTTGAAATTTATTTAAATCCATAAGAATTTGTTTATATTCAGAATATCTTCTAAGATAATCTGCTTCACCATTACATTCAGAATAATAAGTTGATTCAAATCTAAAACCCAATTCATTAATACTTTTCATTGAGTCCATTATCCCCATTAATTGTGCATGTGGACGAAAAAAAGTATTTAATGTTGATATTATTAGTGAAGCTATACTAATTTTAAAAAATGCACTTTGTGATAACATATTAGATGTCGTTGCTTGACCCGCTGTTACTGCTGATAACAATGTTATAGCCAAATTTATTGGAGTTGAAATATTTGACCAAAAAGCACCTCCTACATATAAATTCCACCATACATCACCTAACTCTCCATTTAATTTTCTTTGTAATTTTTTCATTAGTTTAAATTTTTCTGATTCAGTATTTGACATTTAAAATTTTATTAAATATTTTTATATATAATTTTAATAAATTAAACAAATGGAATAATCATACAATATGTTCATTTGAACTTTTATTATTTACCAATAAATCATTATTTGAATTTAAATATTTTTTTATTTGGACACACGAGTTTATTATCTCGTCTAATAATTTTGGATTTATATTTATAATATTATTTTGAAATTTTTTATTATATTTCTTTTTATACCAGAATATTATTTTTTCATGATTAAATGCAACATTTAAAACAAAATATACTGTACTTAATGCTAAAAATATCAAGTACGTTCCTGAATAAAAACTAAAATTTGATGCAGATTCGCTATATGAACTTAATGATGATATATTACATGTATGATCATCATTTATTTTGATGTAAAATTCTTCTTCATTATGATACCTTGATATTGTAGATTGAATATCTGTAAAATTATTTGCAGGAGAAAAAGGTAGAGTACATACTAATTCAATTAATCCATTAAAATATTTCAAATGTTGAAGCCCATAATATAATCCTTTTTTCTCATAAATATTATGTGAAAAAATATAACCAATCCGATATCTTTCAAAATCATTTTTATAATAAAACATTATTCCATATAGTATTAATGTTATCAAACTAATCAATATTTGTTTTTTTGATGAAATTATCAAGTTAATTATACTAACATTTTGATATTGTTCTTGAATCAAATATCTTAGTAAACTTGGTTTTATTTCACAACTATTAACCATTGTATTACAAAGTTTATATATAATTTTATCATTATTTATAAATTTCAATTTTATTACTTGAGTTTTTATAATTAATTTTTAAAGTGTGTACTAATTAACTTTTTATATTTTTATATTTAATTTTTTACCTAAATTTACTGGTGCAAAACCGGTGCAGTCTGGTGCAATTCGGTGCAATTTTTACCATTTTTATATTTATTTAACATATATACTTTTTTATTATTACAATATTTAATTAAAGATTATAATTATTTAATATTTTTTTTGATTAATTAATAATTAGTATACATATGTATTTTTTTAAATAAAAAAAATTTACCATTTTTTGGTAAATTTTACCATTTTTTGGTAAATTTTTACCATTAAATGGTAAGTGTAAAGTAAATAAGTGTACTAATTTGTTATTTTTTATTGCACCGCTCATATGGTAAGTAAAAATTGTGTGTGTGTTGTTAAAAAAATAATTTCAAAAAGTCATCAGAAAAGCAAAAAAAAATCTAGTTTTGTAATAAAAAAATTGAATAAAATAAATGTTATAAAGCTTAATAAGTATATTTATCCAAATGTCAATGTATAAAAAGTCTAAAATATTACCAGTAGATAGTATTGATATTTATACTCAATATAGCAATTATTTTACAGAAGGTAGAGTTTTTCACACTAGTAGTTTTGAAGGAGTGGTAGAAAAATATTGGAAATTAAATGGAGTATTAGATGGACCATATAAAAGATTTTTTCCTAATAGAAAATTACATATTGAGTGTAATTATTCTAATGGTAAACTAAATGGAATATACAAAGAATATAATGTATATGGGGATTTAATTAAAGAATGTGCTTATCTGGAAAATAAACTAAATGGTCCATACAGAGAATTTCATCCATTTTTCCGAACCAAATATATAGAATGTTATTATGCAAATGGAGAGCTCCATGGATTATATTCTAAATATGATGATAATTACAATTCAAAATATTACGAATGTGAATATTTCAATGGTAAAAAAAAATTTAACCCAGTAAGAATGTTAATAAATGGTTTTAATGGTATGTTTGTACATAATCTTCGAGATTATCCCTCTAATGGTTCATCTGAATCAGTTTTGGTTGTGTGATGATTAATTTTGTATAAATCTAAAGTATATTTATTATAAGGTGCAAATGTGTTAGCAACATTAATTAAATTGTGTTCAATATCATCAATAAATATAATGTTGGAAATATTAGGATATTTGTTTGTGACTATATTTAATAGCTCTGTACCTTTATTTTCATTAAAATAAACTGAATCCGAATCCACATCAATTTTACAATGTGCCAAATGACTAATTGTAATATCGAATAAAAATTTACGTCTAGCAGTAAGCATAATTATTTCACAATCATTTTGTTTAGCAAGTTCAACCAAAAAAATAAAATTAAATTCATCTAATAGCTTGGGGTTAGAATTTGATATATGATTTACCCATTCTTTTAGAGCCAATTCGTCAGCCATATCATAATCTTGAGTTTGTTCGTAATATTTATCAAATGTCTTTTTCCACCAGCCTTCATCAATATCTTCAAAAGACATTATAGTTTCATCAATATCAAACACCAAAAGTGAATTTGGTAGTAATTCCACCTGATTAAAACTGTTTATACATTTAAACATTTTGCTATAGTATATATTATATGTTTAATGATATTAATAATTTAATTTCAAATTTTATCAAATATTGGTTTGTATTAAATAATTATTATAAATTAAAAATAATTTTGTATACGTACTATAGGGAAATGGCCAAAGAAATTATAGATAATATGCGCGAATATAAATATATTTCACCCCAATATGAAAATTTTTTATACCAATTATTTGATGACAAACCAATAACTGATGAATTATTTTCTCCTCTTACTGTTCGGAATATTAATATATTTTATCACTCGGGTATTTATGATACTACGTATACAGAAAGAGAGCTATATATATTTTTTAATAGTTTGTTTAAGTATTTTATCAAATACAATATTCCTATAACTAATACACAATATTTATTTACTGTATTTACTTATGTACACGATTTAAATTTTATACCTATTGCAGAAAAAATTTATTCGGATTGTTCAGATTATTCAAGATTACAAATTAATTATTTATTTATTATAATTATTTATTTGAAGATAGAAAAAATGATTAAAGCTCAAAACGAAATAACTGATGTATTAGAAATGGATGATACTAAATTAAAAAATGATTTAGAACTGATTTTTCAACTAACAAAAACATTAATTGAGAAAAAAATTATTCTTAATCCAATAATTTCAACTCAAGAATTTATAGATTCAAATGAATTAAATTTTGTATCGTTATTTGATATACTTGCATATAGTGTATATACTTCACATAATCAAGTACTTGTAATATTTTTTCTAAATTTAATAATAGAGTTGGTTAAAAACTCTGATTCTGATATAAAAGTTTTGTCTGCTAATAAAATAAATCCAAATACATTTGATTTTTTATTCAAACATTTAGATAATGATGATTATGATTTGGAAGATGTAATTTTTTCTAATGAAAAATATTCTCTGATAGAAAAAATAATTGAGGAATTTGATTCAGATTCAGAATTAAATTACAAACATACTTATAAATATGGATTTCTTCAAATACTTAATAAAATATATTTGGATTTAGGTAAAGAATATTATTTTGATAAATTAGTAAGCCAAATAATTATATCAATTTATAATGAACCGATTTTTGAATCAAATTATTTGTTATTGCTTTCTAATGATTCTGAACTTTATGATATAATAAAAATATTTTCTGATCTGAACAAAATATCCGAATCAGATATATATTCCAGATATATAAGTTGGATTAAAAATTCAACCGAAATTACTTTGTTAAAAAAAATATATTATATTAATGCATTTTTTAGATATGAAAATGACGAAACCATGATAATACATGATGGTGATTCAAATCAATATTATTTATTAGAATCAGGAAACAAATATCCAATTAATTCATCATATTATTATGACAAATGTAAATTTCAGATTTTAAATCTTAATTATAATTCAGTAATGGATTTGTTAGAAATAATGGAATTATATGTTGGCCACATGCACTCAAATTTATTAGAATTAGAAAAAATTGATGAAAATAATTTTTCAGAATGCGTAATTTGTCTAGGAGATATAAAAAAAATAAAAAAAGTATGTCTTGAATGCAAAAAATGTTTTCATAAAAAGTGCATTGTTTTATGGACACAAAAAAATAAATCATCTTGTCCAATTTGTAGAAGAAATTTAAGTTCAACAATGGAATTAAATCCTACAGAAAAACTTGATTTATTTAATATATTGATAAAAAGTATTAAAGGATAATTTTACTTTGCAAAGTAATAAATCTTATCTACTCAACATCTTCCATTTCGTGTGTAAAAATTATATGCCAAGTATATTCAAAATATCTTCCAGTATAATAAGTTAATTCTCTACTACTCATTAAGTATTTATAACAATTTACATAAAAAGTTAAAGGATTTTTTAAAATTAAGTTTTTATTTACATAAAACTGAGCACCACCACGATATTTATGTTTATCTTGATTATATTCAATTTTTAATTCTGATGTTAATAAAGTAAAAAAATCATTATTTATTTTAACACAATCTTTGTTTGTTTCTGGATCATATTTTACAATTCCTATTTCATTAATATTATAGTATGGTTTTGAAAAATCCATCAAATTTATGCCTTCATCAGTATTTGTTTTATAATGCCAACTAGTTCTATGTCCATGAACAAAAAGTGTGTATTCTGTTAGATTATAATAATTATTAATTATATATTCTAAAAAAGAAGATGCTTCATTGCCACGATTTGGAACTTGTTCATTTTTAAATTCTGATTTTGATACAATTATAAATGGGTATTGTAAATTTAACACCCATTCTAAATTTTCATTATAATGTGCAATTACTACTGTTACATTATCATTAATTATTTTTTGAGGTATAATTTTTGTTTTATTTGGAAAAATATTTTTATTATTTTCATTATTATTTTCATTTTCTATTATGCTTTCATTTATCAATTTTACTTCTTGATTCAGTAATTTAATATTTACATTTATCATGTTCATATGTTCATTTAATATTTTTAATTGTAAATTTATTTTTTCAATTTTATCAAATATATTCATTATATATTATAAACCAAAACATTGTTTTATATGCTTTAATTAAAATATTTGAGAAAATTTATTTTTATATTCTAAAATAAAATTAATTATTGTTAATAACTGGATATTTTTTATTTTTTTATCTTGATTATCACTTTTTATATAAAAATTTAATAAATCAATATAATAACCACTAGTCTTATAACATTCAAACAAAAACGTTTTTATAATGGGGGAAAAAGTTTGGTGTTCATCTAAAATAAATTTAGATATAATTGCAAGTGCAAAAATATATATTAGATGTAGACTTTCAATAAATTCATAATCATTTGAACTAAGAGCCAAATTAATTTTTAATCTATTGATCTTATGATGAATAAAATTGTATTGACCAGAATCCAAAATAAATTTAATATATTCTAATTCGTCATTATAAGGTTTTAATTTTATCATTAGGTTACTAATATAATTTTATTGGTAATATAAATTTATATAAAAATAAATAGCTATATATAAATTATAATACTTTAATGAATCAAAATTTGGAAACAACTGATGGGGTTCGCGGATGCTACCCGTCACTTGAATTTGAACCAGATGTTTCACTTATTTTAGGAAAAAGAGGTTCAGGAAAAACATTTTTTGTGATTAATGATATATATCCTCGAATTTCGGATGAGATAGAGGATATATTTGTTATATCAGATTTAACTAATACTGAATATTTACAAATTACTGATACAGTATATTTACCAGAGCATATGGATAATATTTGTAAATATCTTGATAATCTAGAAAGAAAAGAAGTAAAGAAATTATTAATTATAGATGATCATACGAACAAAATTTTTCGAAGCAACGGATTGTTAAATTTAGCATGTGTGTGTTCGGAAATTAATTTAAAAATAGTAATAATAAGTAGTTGTGCATCAGGTATATCACCTCATTTAAGATCAAGAATAAGATGGATATTATTTGGAAATGAATATAACACAGGCGAAATTAAAAGAAATTATGATTTATTCGGTGGACAATTTATAAATTATGATAATTTTGTAAACCACTATGATATTATTAAAGGATGGGAATTTATAGTTAATGATTTGGCTAGTTCTAAATTAAGTTTAAATTTTGTTAAAGCAGGTAAACAATTAAAATTAAAAAAAATTTGTAGTCCAAAAATAGAAATTAACGAAGAATCAGAATTAAATGGTTTAATCTCAGAAATCAATACCACAA
>JACCEB010128349.1_pt1 | contig 12047 bp, 21 predicted proteins | sample 7454761 | NCBI WGS metagenome assembly JACCEB01 (sample SAMN15323454, study PRJNA562643) | freshwater metagenome | isolation source: river surface water | place: USA:Blue River Watershed | collected 2017-08-18 | reverse complement strand
TAGGATCAGGCAGTTTGGACGCAATCTTGCGGTGTGCCATAAACTTAACAGCAAGACCTTCACCAACAGCACCCGAGATCAAATCGGTGAGCGTGTCAGTATCTTCCTCGTCGTCAAACAACAGCTCGGACACGAAAGTCCAAGAACGAGGAGTAGCGAACGCACGGCTTGCGGATTTAGGATCGAAGTCGTACAAATCCTTCTTAGAGAAAGTAAGGAAACCAACAACATCTTTGTGGATCTTATTTTCAACAGCCCAGCTAAAGTAGTCGTCCCAATCCACTTTCATTTCCAAGTGAACAAAACGGTTTGCCAGCGGAGCAGGCATACGATAGGTAACACCTTTGTCAGTTTCACGGTTACCTGCGGCAACGATAAGGACATTGTCGGGCAAACGGTACGTGCCTACACGGCGATTCAAAACCAATTGATAGGCAGCTGCCTGAACACTAGGAGCCGCAGAGTTCATTTCGTCCATAAACAAAATGATCTTGTCGTGCTTTGCAGCCATTTCTGCATCGGGCAGTTCAATAGGAGGAGCCCAATTCATTCGATTAGCATTACTATCAAAATAGGGAATACCTTTAATGTCAGTGGGTTCCCAAAGACTCAGGCGAATATCAATAACATGAGCATTGAGTTCCTCACCCATTTGCTTAACGATATCGGATTTACCAATACCCGGAGGGCCCCAGAGGAACAACGGACGATTGGCTTTAAAGGCACGACGAAGCGACTTTTTAGCTGCCTTCGGGCCAACGGTGCGGGAAATAACTTCGCTCATATAATCTCCTAATGTAACAAGCGGTTGAAGTAACTGTCTATGTGTCTATTATAGTACCGATAGGCAGTGTTGTCAACAACTTTTTAGGAGTTTTCTTCAATTTGGTTATCTTTGTCCTGCTTATTCATAGCCTTAACAAGTCCATATTTTCGAATGTCGTCAGAAAACAACATTAGCTCAAAACTCTTGCGCTCTGAAAAAACAGTGATACTTTGGTTGGTTAGATAGTATGGACTATCCATTGTTCTATCAAAAAATATAATAGTTTGGGGACTTAGATCAATTGGCTCAGTAAATGGAATTTCGTAGCATTGTAATTCCAAATCTGTTGTCAAAAATTCAAAACCTTCTTCACTTAATCGTAGTCCGCCAATGTCTTTTGAGCGATGACTTTGCCACCATTTATATAAATGCAATTTGACATTGGCAGCATCTATTGAACGGTCTTTTTGTTGTAAGAATATTTTGGTATAAACTTCTTTTGAAATCATTTGATAATTTCGCCAGAAGTCAATTTAACTACCTGAAAGTCAGAGCAGTTAAACATTTGATTTAATTTTTTGGCTAAATTATGAGCGTGTCCGGGATTTGAAAAACTTACTTTTTTATATTTAGGTCCAGGATAGCTAGTTAAGCTATTTGATGATTTTAAGTTGAAAGGTTCGTTTTTATAGAAGACAGCCCATATAGCATCAGCCTCTAATACTTGTTCGCTTTTGTAGTTCTTCTTGTTTAGATATTCTAAAAGAACTTTTGGTTTTGGTCTTGACATATATGCGTCCTATTATCTACGCATATATTTATCATCATTTATCTGAAAATCCGCCACCGTCCATAGTAACAGTTACTGAGCCGCCTGTGCTTGATTCTAGCCTTTTGTATAGTGTATCAAAATCTTCTACTAGTTTTGCGTTAATTTCGCCTAGACAGTAGGCTAGCATTTTGGCAGTTTTTATATCCATTTTGATTTCTCTTTGCTGAGTTAAATCTGCGGATTTTACTTGCTGAATAAATTGTTGAATTGGTACGGTGTTAATAGGTGTGTTCATAATAGTAAATCTGCTCCAGGTTCGATGCCACCAATATTTCCTTTAAGGAAAGTATTAAATGCAAGACTTATTCTTACATTGTTAGATGTATTTGTTTTTACATAATGATACATTGATGACGGAAATAATATTAAGTCAAGATTTTTTACTTCTAAATTCCATTCAATTGAATTAAAAGGGTTAAAAGAGTACGGACTAAGATTTAATAAAAACGGAGGAGCCATTCTATTAAAACTTATTGTAGACTGAGAATCTTCGACTTTTAAGTAAAGCACTCCCGAAATAATACTGTTAGTATGATTGTGCAATAAATGAGATTCATTAGTAGCAGTTACATTGAGCCAACTATTTGTAAGATATAACTGTATATCAGATGAAATAATATTTTTTTGATAATCTTCTAGGTGAGCTTCAATGAACTTTTTAATATTGCTCAGTTGTGGCTCGTTTAACAAGGTTTTATTATTAGAGCTTTTATTTCCTAATTCTTGAAAAGACAACTGACAAGACCGAAGAAATTTTTCTTCTTCGGTCGTTAATGATCTTGATAAATTGGTCCTATATACCGCAGTAGGAAATAGGCTGTGTATCTCAGGCATTATCTGTCTTTGACGAATTGAGTACTTGCTTCATTTCTAGTTCGCTTTTGAAAGGACCTTTAAACGGATATCTTTCGATGGTAATTAGCTTTGGACAGAAACTTTTAACCCAACCTTTATCAAATTTAATTGTGTAATAGCCTGCACAATATAAACTTTTACTTGCACTAGATTTTGTAAAAAGAGGCAACTTACGTTGAATGTTAAACAACGGATTATAAGGCTTACAGCTTGTAGGATAACCGTAGACATCTTTTGTGTCGTCTGCTGTAATTTTAACTTTTTCCGTAACTTGAAAAAAGTCTTTACCAAAAGTTTTAACTAGTTCATCTTTTTTTGTAAAAAAGGTTTCTCCTTGCTTGCTACTTAGCATATACTTATTGCCTTCTTTTTTATGCAAGATAGCAATTTTTTCTCCGTCCTCTTCTACAATCCAGAACTTTCCATCAACGATGGGTTTGGCTTTAATATTCATTTTTGTCTCCGAACAGTTAGATGTTTTATGAGGGCAAGTTTCATCGTATAAACAAATCATTTAGGATACCTTGCTTGAAATGGATCAGCATACAGCTGAATACTGTCTGCAATTTTTTTCATATCATACAAGTTGCAAAACTTTAATAGTCTAATACCAACCTGACTTATATTCTTAGGAGTATTAGTATTTTCTTGAATTGTTTCTTGAATAATATTTTTAATATCTTGGGGCTGTGCTTTAAGATCAATTAATTGGCGGTTGCGTTCATAATCATCTTTAACCCGATGTTCTTTACCTTCGTGGTCGGTCCACCGTTGGAGCATGAGATTATTCCACGCCCAGCCTTGTTTACTTCTGTCCTCAAAAGCTTCTTGAAGCCCTACTTTGTTTTTTGTTCCCTTAGTTCTAACACCTGGATATGCACTAAAGACATTATCACTAGAATCACCACGCATACATTTTTCAAATAAGATCCATTGTGGGTTTGGAGCAGGCACAGGTTCCTTAGTTTTCTTGTCAATAACAGATTTGCCTTTTTTATCGAAAACACCTTCGTGTGTGGTCAAAGTATCTGCTACTCCATTGTACTGTTTAACATTTGGGGCAATGAGCTGGTGGAAATCGCTATCAGTCGAAATAATAATATGGTTATCGTTTGGATGCATCTCAATGAACCCAGCAATGAGATCGTCTGCTTCTAGTTGCGGATGTCGCAGTACAGTACAGTTAGTTTTGGTTTCGATAAAGTCTTTGAATGCGTCAAAGGTTTCCCAAAACAATTTATCTTCTTCTTGTTCTTTTTGAGTCATAGCCGCACGAGTTTCAGCACGATTGGCTTTGTAAGGTTTGTAGTAATCTTTGCGCCAGCTACGACCTTCAAGGCAGAACACAACGTGACTACCATTGAAATCTTGCCAAGCCTTTTTGATACTATTAAAAGTGATATGCAATGCCATACCTAATTTAATATCAGCATCGCCTCTAACTACGTGCCTTGCACGAAAGAACGTGTTAGCAGTATCAACTAAAATATAGTTCATGAAACCTCTGATTGATTTTTATTAATTGGAATAACATTGATATAACCTGCACCTCTTGATGGATCCATTCCTTCTTCGGTTAACATATTACGTACAATGTCTCTAAACCAACGGTCTACGATTTCTTCTTCTGGGTCACCATCGAAACCATAACCGGCTTGCTTCAATTGTACTATAAACAGTTCGTTCCAGTCAAGCTCAAAAAAACCATTTCGTATGTTATCTTTATTAACGTGAGTATCGAGCACAGCTACCCAAGGTTCACCTTTTCGAGTAGCACGCTCTTTTGGAGTTAACTTAGCAAGTTCTTCTGCTTCTAAGGCAGCTTTAGCCGCTGCCTCTGATTCTGCTTTTTTACTTTCTAGATCTTCTAATGCTTTTTTGGTAATTTCTAAATTTTCTTCTAATTTATCAATACCAAATATTTTTTTAATTAGTTTCATTAAGTTCCCCATTCATTCTTAAACAGCGGTACTTGTAATCGATCACTGTAACGTAAGCCGTTTTTCATTGCTAGTTCAGCAACCCTACGATTATTAAGAGTATAAACAGACTCCACCCCACCAACTGGCATAAGATATACGGGTCCTGTAAACCCTTCGGCTCTGTAAATGTCTGCTGTTTCGATTGCTTCTTCTGCATCTTCTTCTGTTGCTACTACAAATTTAAGATATGTATATCCGTAAGTTTCATACTCACATACAATGTCAGGACGAATAGCTTCGTGCCTAGCCTCGCCTGAGCAACTTAGTTTAGCACTTACACTAAATGTTACTTCAGGTGTAAAATCTAATTGAGGCATTTGCCATTCAATTAAGAAATCTTTAAATTCTTCACTTAATGGTTGAGTACCGTTTGTTTCAAATGTAATTTCTTTAAGACCGCGCATTTTTGGATGACGCAACAAGTCTGGATATGCTCGTTGCCATCCTAGTAAAGGTTCTCCGCCAGTGATAACAAGGTGCTCGTCTTCCCATTTATGGAACGGCAATATTTCTATAATGCGATCAACAATGGCGTCGCTAGTGAGCATAGGGCTAAGGTCTTTGAAGCTAGGATGCCAACTTGCGTAACTGTCACAACCTGTGCTAACAAGAGGAAGTTCTTCGTACAGTTTAAATTTATCTGCAATTTGTGCAATTCCGTCTGCTTCAGTGCTTAGTTGCCCCTTAGGCATACCAAACCCTGCACATTTAAAATTACAGCCGAATGTACGCAAGAAAACAGAAGGCACACCCATATAGCGTCCTTCACCTTGAATGCTGTAAAACAGCTCTGCTATTTTAATCTTACTCATTGTTTAAACATTTCCAAGTTAATAATTTTTGCCACACGTTCGCCAACATCTTCTCCACTGGGAATAACGTATGTTTGAGTTTCGTGTCTATCTTTTCGCTCATCGTAGTGACGTACATTAAGGATACGCCCGCCAACTGCACTACTTAACTCAAAAGTAATACGATTCTCGCCTTCGGCTCGACTTTTTTCAATAGCCATTCCTGTTCCCAATTGTAATCCCCTTTGTGCTTTTGATGTTACTTTGTTAGTATAAACTTCTTCTTCGTAACTGTCTTTATTTTCCCAAGCCTTTTTAGCTTGACGATAAAACCAACGGTCAAACCATTTCATTGTTTTTTCCTTGTACGCTTAGGTTTGACTTCTTCAGTTGCTTTGCCTTCTACACTAGCAATAGCTTCTCGAACGTCACGTTGTAGAGCTTCCCAATCCGTTACAAATTCAACACGACCATCTTCGTACTCTGTTCTAGTACTATGACTGCCTTGTATTACTTTGGGCCATACTTCGGTAGTTTCTTCTTTCTTTTTACGTGCCATTATTCTTCTCCAGTAAATTCTTCGCCGGTATCTTCGTTGGTCAATTGAATAGGGCCATAGATCCAATGTTCAGTATCATCATTGGACCAGCCATCGCCTTCCATGCCTTCGTACCAGTCTTCGTCCCACAGTGCCTGAATTCTTTCTTGTTCTTCTTCCGGCATATCATCTGGGAACGTCCATTCTAGCCAAGAACCGTCAATCATTTCTTCCATTTCCCAGTCATACTCGGTTGACATTACATCGTAACCGTCTGGATTGTTTAAATCAACGTCAGGTTTTTCATCACTTTCGCAGGTCCAAATACCCCAGCGGAAACCTTCATCTTTGATTACAGTTACACCGTCTTTAGTCCAAAATTGACGTTCAACGGCATTCTTTTTTGTTGCGTTAGTAATTTTCCAAATAGCCATGATTACCTCGGAGCAAACTCTTGTTGCATTTTAATATTGTCAAAGAACTCTTTCTTTGTACCTGGATCATCTCTGAACGCACCTTTTAGTACAGTGGTTTGTGTTAGACTGCTATGTGCCATAATGCCGCGATTCTCACAGCATCCGTGTGTTGCTTGAATATATACTCCTAGGTCTTTGGCTCCTGTGGCTTTTTCGATTTCCCTAGCAATGTCATTACAAAGCTCCTCCTGGAGAGTACCTCGTCTTGCACACCACTGGGCGATACGGGTATATTTGCTAAGTCCGATAAGAGTTTGAGCAGCAATAATACCAATATAAGCAACGCCAACCACAGGTTGGTGATGATGACTACACATAGAGCGCAACTCGCTACGTACAACAAGCATACCTTCATAACGGTCCTGCGAATCATTTGGGAACGCTGTAGCGTCTGGTGCTGGGTCATATCTTCCTGCCATTATTTCATTAAAGTACATCTTAGCCAAACGGCGTGCGGTGCCGTGGCTGTTCGGGTCAGTTTCTCGGTCAATTAGTAGAGTATCTAAAACCTGCTCAAATGCCTTAGTTGCTTCGTTGATCAGTTGATCTTTTTCAACATCACTAACATATTCGCTGATATTGTCTCCAGCCCAGAAACGTTTATTGTTTTGTTTAAGTCTATTGCGGATAACCTGACTAAGGGGTTTACCGTCTTCTTCTCTATAGTGTAGTTCTGACATTTATTCTCCGAGTTAGTGTCGTGGATGACTTTGTATAATAATACACGATTATTTAGGTTTTTGCAACCTTAATAGTAGATTTTTCTTTATAGCAGTCTTCAATACGCTCAATTGTACGCCTAATTTACTGGCATATTTTACCAAAGCGTTTGTGTCTTTTGGAAAACACATTCCGCCAAACCCATATTGGCCATCAGGACCTGGAACCTGAGTATGACTAGCTCCTATTCGATCATCAACATTAATGAGAATTCTTATTTTCCGCCAGTCATATCCGTGTGCTTCTGCTATTTGAGACATTTCGTTCATAAAGACTACTTTGGTAGCAAGAAACGAGTTTACTATGTATTTGGCTAATGCAGCCTCTCCAATTGAGCAAAAGGCAACATTCTTAATAGGTTGTACTGCTCTTAATATTCTTTCAGCTTCTCGCTGATAGGCTAGTACTTGTCCGCCTATAATGATTTCATTTTCGCCGCTAAAATCTCTAACAGCATTTGCGGCAGTTAAAAATTCTGGAACGTGTACAAGGTTAGGATAGACAGACTGCATACGTTCATAGAATTGCGGCGGCGCAGTGGTTTTACTAATAATAACGTTTTTGTAATCTTTTAAAAGATAGAGAACACTGTTCAAAATACTAGTGTCGCAATCCCCGTTTTCTTTAGTTGGACTAGGGACACAAACAAATACAGCTTCTGCATCTATTAGATCTTTATAAGTGCCAGTTGCTTTTGTTGGGTCAACGTCTATACAAATAACTTTAAAAGATTGATTGGAATAGACTTCGTAGATTGCTTGCCCTACAAAGCCCATTCCAACGATGCCAATTGTTGGCATATCAAACATCATGTACTGATGCCCCTGGGTGTGCCCTGCATTCTTTGTTTGCGACATTCTTCTTTTACCTCTTTAGGAATATCAGGGTGCCATTCTGCCATTCCGCAATCATAAAACCGTATTTGTTCTTCCGGCATAGGAATGAAGGATAGAATGAGTATCCAAACTAATGTAGCTACAATAGCACCTATAAAATATTTCACAGTCTCTCGCTTAATAAAATTCTGCACAAACGTTCGTCTTTTTCGTTCTCAAATTCAAAGACCATATAGTCAACATATGGTCTATACATAAAACGATCACCAGGTAAACCAAATACTTCTAGAACCATGGCACAAGTTTCGTTCCACCATAAGGTTCCTTGATTATGCCAATTGACACGCACCTGATATTTAAACGACTTATCGATCGTCGTCAAAATCAACCCTTTCGTGTTCCCATTCCCACTGCAATCTAGTTAGCCTAGATATTTCGTCTTTGTACATTAGCTTTTTCTTTTTCATTTCTGAAATTTGGGTTTCAGTGTAGTTACCTTCGCTAATTTGCTTGTCTAACAAGCGATGACTTTCTTCAAGCGTCTGTATTCTGCTTTTGTACACGATAGTTTCCTTTCTCTGGTATAACGTGTCTAACGCCGCCTCGGGGATCTTGCATATCTCCAGTGCGACGAGGAATCATATGAATATGGGGATACATTATGGTTTGGCCAGCAGCCTTGCCAACATTTTGCCCGATGTTAAAAGCGTCCCATTTGCCTTCTTGGACACCTTCATAGCCGAACCTGTATGCTCCCCTCCAGCATTCAAATAAATTTTGCGAAATTTGTTTGGTAGGCACAAATAACAAATGCCCTTCGGTAACTGGATATGCATCTCTGAAGACCCAAAAGTCCCTAGTTCTGTATTCAATTTCTTTCCACGGTGCTGTTCCATCACTTAATGCCCTTTCTAAATCAGTCATTTTTTCCAAAACTCCTCCCAAGGATAAACCAACCAACAATCTTCCTCTGCTTTGTTTACTTCCCAGGCAGAGTACTGAATGTCTTCTTTGCTAGATAAATTATTTGTTAATACTGCAAATTTTACATTGTTTCCCCATACTTGTTCCCAGTTAGGATCATTAGGCAAACAACCAGATTTCCAATCTTGTTTAATCCATTTGATAGTAGCTCCGGTATCGTTAATATCGTCAACAATTAGAATATTTTTACGTAGGCTAGTATCGACGCAATCGCCTTCACTAAATTCTCGATCTTCAAAGGGTACATATCCAAAAGCATCTTCGGCCATACCACAATCACTAACAGTTTGCCCACCGTCTCTAAGACTAACTTCTAATGATCTCATAGGAACATTTAGATATTGACTAAGCATTACAGCTGGAACAGCACCGCCTCTAGTAATACCTACAATATAATCAGGTCTCCATTGATATTGTTGTAATTGTCTAGCAATATCAATTACTGCACCTTCTACTTGCCGCCAAGAATAAAAGATTTTTTTCATTCTGATAGCGCCATTGATAAATTTTTAAGATCAGTTTGATCCATAAAAAATTCATAAGTTGATTCGCTATCAATGTTACCTTGTTTATCTTTAGTACACTGAATAAAGTTTACAGCATAAAGACCTTTTGGACTTAGGCATTCCCATTTTTTAAGCCTTAATTGAAAACCTGGCGAATCTTTAATTACTACTTCAGTCATTCTTTTCTCCTTTGATAGTATCCCACATTCTATATTTTTCAAGATATTTGATATATTCGTCGTATTTCTTTTTTAACGACGGATACTTAGCTTCCATTGTAGCATCTCTTTCAGGAATCATCAAGACTCTTTCGATAGTTTTTAATCGTTCTTCTAAGTCCAAACCGTTTATAATTACTTTGCCTTTAACTTCAAGGCTTGCTGGATTTCCAACTACCTTCATAACTCCATCTGCTACGGTAAGACTTGGAGGATTACTAGACGCTGAAGTAACCCAAGAGGTTCCGTTAGATCCTGAAGTTGTTAGTATTTGCCCAGTAGATCCTGTTGCTCCGTTAAAGGCATAAGATACATTATTGTACGTTTGATTTGCGGTACTGTAGGTATTGCTCATTGTGTATCCATTTATTATTAACAAGGAATCCCCATTCCCGTTTTTGAGGTCCTGGCATAAACAGAGTCCACGCAGTAACTCCTTCTTTTAATTCAATACGGTGGTAAGAATTAGGGCTACAAATGCGAAAATGCCCAGGACCTCTCCATTTTCGAATCTCACAAGTTTTAATACCTTCTGCATTAAATTGTGGAATCCATTCGTAGTACCCACCCTTAAGAATAAGCGTAGCATAGGACCAAGGATGATCATGAACATCATCCGGATCGCTTTTTAAAAATTTATGTAGAAAAAAGTTAAAAGGAAACAGTTTTCGATCTTTTAGAAAAATATAATATCTTTCTAAGTAAGGTTGATCGTCTATTCGATCCATAATAATTCTTTTTCTGTCATTGCTTTCCAGCCAAGAAAAGAATTTATTTTTTAGGAGTTGGATTATCATAATCGTCCTTGCACATTTCATAAAACACTTTAAAGTTTTCAAAAGCTACTTTAAGACCAGGATATTTGTCACACATATCCTGTACTCTATCCCAAGATGGAAATGTGTCTATCCATTCTTTAGGCAAATTAAATGTAAAACTGCTAGAATCTAAACCTGTTAATGTAATGGTATCGCTACTTGATGCTCCTATAGTGTAGGTAGATATCGGAGCACCTGCTGAACCAGTTAATACAATATTAGGATCATAGGTAAAAGTATTTGCTGTAGTGATAGTTACATCGCTAGTGCTAACGCCAGTGCCGCTTAGATCAATAGTAAGACCTTTTAGCACATCATCAATATGCTTGGCATCAAACGTGTAATCTAAATTCTTTGGCTGAGAAGAATCGTTCATTGAGAGACTCCGTTTGTTTACGTAGCATAGGAAGTCTTGTTCGATAATTTTCCATATGCTCTATTATTGTTTTAACAACGTTTGGTCTATATACTTCATATGCTTCAAAACTTTCAGTCCATACGCTGGGATACTTAAAAGTATCAAAGTACATTTCTTTGTAACTTAGTCGATCTGGTACCATAGGAATTGCATCCACAATCGCGCCTTCATAACAAGAAATACCAAGGGTCTCTTGTAAGTTAGCACTAAACACAAGTTTAGCCTCGCCTAACAAATTATGATATTCATTCTTTGTTAGCTGTTGATCCTGACACACAACAAATTCATATTGTGGTAGATGTTGTTTTAGATCTCTAAAGATCTCAACTTGCTTCTCGGGTGCGATGCGATGCGGAAACAATATTAAATCTTTCTTGGCCATACCCTTATATGGAGTAAGTACATCATCCATATATTCCATTGGCCAACCGGTACGCACAATTTTACCGTTTTTTATGTAGTCGTGTACAGTTCCTAAATTAGTGTTTAGTAAATTATTACGAAACATTTCAATATGGAAATCTGTGGCAAAGTAATTGTGATCAATAGCGTGGAAAAAACTTTTTTCAGCGTGTCTAACCCACGGAGTATCTCCAATTAGACGACCTAGAAAGTCTTGAGGATCGTAACTACCAGCGTGCCATAATGCGTGAATCTTAATAGGAATATTAAGAAGCTCGCTCATATATTTTAAGTTTATGATGCCAGGATGCCAAGCATCAGTAAACAAAAAATGATCACCAGGCTTAACTGATCCGGATGTAAAAAGGCGACTAAATTCTTCAACTTGACGAGACTTATAGATATTAGTCCCACCAAAATTGAGAAAGGCACCAGGAGTAGTGGCAGCAGGCACATCTTCAGGACCAGAGATAATTTGAACCTGATGTCCTGCCCTTTTAAGAAGTTTAGGGACATGATCTTTCCATTGTGCTGTATAACGAGTCTCGACAGCTTCTAGGTCGACTATATAAATCATCAGTTATACCGTTGATTATTTCCACTACGATTGTATTCACCCCGAGGCCTACGATCGCCATTCCAGGGCTTGCGTGGTCTAGTACTGTGAAAATACCTATTCCAAATTTCGCTTTGTCTGTTGTACAGATTAGCTTCGTTAAACTCTACCATTTCAAAACGGCAGTAATCGTGAAACTTTTCTAAATCGTCAAAAATTTTGACAATGTCGGGACGAGATTCAAAATAACCAATATCGTTGTAGTTCTTAGCCATTATAGCTTTCCTTTTAGTACTTAATAAATGAACCATTTTCTCCGTCTTCGGAGACTTCAATCCAAACCTCACGG
>JACCEB010185834.1_pt1 | contig 12049 bp, 19 predicted proteins | sample 7454761 | NCBI WGS metagenome assembly JACCEB01 (sample SAMN15323454, study PRJNA562643) | freshwater metagenome | isolation source: river surface water | place: USA:Blue River Watershed | collected 2017-08-18 | reverse complement strand
TAGGATAAAATACAGTAGCACTTGCATTGCGGATACCTCCTTGTGAGCAACTACGCAGATCACCAAACCACTTTTTAAGGAAAGGTATCATGCCGGTGTGCATAATTTCGCCACCACGAATAGGACTGCCTAGTGGGCGCAAACGACCAATCTCTAAACCAATGCCTGCACGTTTGCTGGCATACTTGGCCATCATTTCGCCAGAAGCAAAAATGGAGTCAAGATCATCATCACTGCGAATGAGTACACAACTACTGAACTGCTTAGTGGGAGTACCAAGCCCAGCAAGAACAGGAGTTGCGAGAGTAAATAAACCGTCAGAAGCCGCATTGTAGTATTCCTTAATATAACGCATACGAGCACTATTAGGCTCTTCTTTGTGAAATACTGTAGCAGCTGCTATCATGTATCTCACTTGTGGTGTTTCGTAAATCGACTTTGTTGCTCGATTTCTTACAAGATATTTTTCAATTAACTGTTCAATCGCAGCATACGAGTATGATTCGTCTTTTTCATGGTCGATCAACTCGTCCATTTTATTCCAGTCATCCTCGCTGTACCATGTAAGCAAGTCTTTGGTATAAAGCCCGACTTCGATATTTTTCTTAACAATATCGAAGAGCCTAGGAGGCTCATACTCGCCATATACATCTTTGCGAAGCATACTTAAACGTTGTTTGCCTGCCACATACTGATAGTTAGTGTGTCCAATGTCTGGATTAGATTCTACGTCAATTAAATCAACAATAGCTCTAAGGGTTATTTCATCAATTTCCTTAGTTGTGATTCCGTCGTAGAAGTGAGGCTGGCTTTTGATTTCTATCATTGACTGACTGACGTCAGCAATACCACTGCAAACTTTTGCTACCTGAGCTTGCCACTTTTCTACAGCTAGTGGCTCTCTTTTTCCTGATCTTTTAATTACTGTTATATTTGTCATGTTCTTTCGCTCGTATTGTTGAAATGGTCTATACTTTATATTTTAGAGAGTATTTAGTGATCGTCCGAAAAACAAAAAAGCCTTATGGTAATCAGCGTTTATGCGTTGATTTTTTAAGGCTTTTGAAAAGAAATTTTGAATCACTTACCTTATCACAATAACATATCAAATAATATACGCATTTATTTAAAAGGTCAAGAATGTTTGGTACAAACTCAACCGATTAATGAATTGCTGTATATGAATATGAAATTGAACTTAACGATTCATCTGCAAGTGTGTGTTTATATCTTAACGAAATGGATGAAGGGACATCGCTGATACCATTGATTTCCATTCCTTCCTGGTTAAGAATAACCACAGAGAACTCTAATTTCAAAGCATCGTCTTCGGTTAGTCCTGTAACACTATACTCGTCAGTAAGCTGAGCAACAGTGGAATGTGTAGATGCACTTTGATCTACGTCAACTACTAGGTTAAGAACACCGTTTCTAGTAAAGTTATTTGCATTACTCTTGTATTGGTATTCAATTTTGTAGCTGACTGAACCCGACGGAGTGCCGTTTTCGTTTGATGAAACAGGAAGTACGGCAAGCAATGTCCAGTTTGACGCAAAGCCTATTGTCATTTGTTGTGTGGCATACGATTTGTATGTTACACTTCCAGTAACTTCTGGAATGTACGGAATCATAGATAGAGAGCTTACAGTTGTTGGTCTGACTTTTGGTTCATAAGTACCAAGCATTGTAATCCCAGACGAAGTTGTAAGTTGTCTAAATGTTGGAGTTACATTTATTGCATCGAGGTATGAGTTTGCAATTTTAAAGTGTGTGCTGTCAACAACAGATTGAACATAGTATGTTGCTCCAATAACAACTCCGCCGTATGTGTTGTTAAATGTTATTGGTGCTCCTACTAACAATGCACCAGTAAGGCCGTTAGTTTCAAATGCATCCGACACTGAGCTTGAACTAATTATCTCGATGGTGGTTGGATCACCTGGGTTGTAGTCTACATCGTCAATTACTAACGAATTCATTGTATCGAATGGTGCAATGAATGGAGTAACCACTGTAATGTTTGTTTCGCCGTCGTAGTCTTCTTTCAAAGTTCCTTGAACGTGTGAAACTGTTTGGAATACCTTAGAACCTTTTGAAGCAGTAATAGGCTTGTCTAGTACGATGTCAACAGTATAAAGTTGAGTTACTAAAAACTCTTCTCTGTCTGACTGATTGTTTTCGCTAGAATTTCCTGCGGGCTCGAAATAAATTTGCGGATACTCTGGGAAAAACACACCAGCACCGTCATTACCAACGTTTGTTAAAATAGAGTTACTAACAGTATTTCCTGTTCCTGTTTTAACAACAACTGCTTGACGCTTAATGTCTTCAAACTTACAAGTATCAAACAAGTTTTGTCTTGGTCCGTACTGTTCGCCTACGGTAGTTCCGTCAGCGCCTTCGCCAAACACTACACCCTGGCGTAAGTCAATAAACTTACAGTTTCTAAATGAATTCTTCTGAATATCTTGCTGTGACCATATACCAAAACTAAATCCTGAAACGGTTACTCTATTGAACACATTGTCATCGCATGTTACTAGAGCAGACACAGCATTTAAACTCATACCTTTGCTGTTAGCATTGTAAGTTCCGCCCCAGTTACCAGATATAATCAAGTCTTCAAATATACTGTTGCGTACAGCATCTAGTTGTAAACAAGTTTGATTATTAGTGTTAGTAGTAATAGTCAAACCTTTAATACTGATGTATCTTGGTTGTGTATTGTACAATGTTCCTGTAATAGGACTTGGATTACTTATTTCAGATTCATCATTGATAAATCTTACTGCTGTACTTGCACCAGTATAAGAAATAATTGTTTTATTGGCGCCAGCACCTACGATTGTTGCATAGCTAGGAATAAAAAGTGTTCCTGTAATCTTGTAAATGCCTGGGCCTAATTCTAAAACAACTCGTGTTTGCACACCGTCAACAGTTTCTAAAGACGATGCAGTAGCAGGGTTTAAAAATAACTGATCAATTGCTCTTTGTAACGCATCAGTGTCGTCAGTGGTACCATCTGCTTTTGCGCCAAAGTCTGATGCTGTAACTCTATCGTCTAATCGTTCCTGTGTACTTCTAGATGTTGGATCATTTACAGTTGGTCCAGTTTGAATGTCTGGATTATTTGATTTGTAAATGTGTTGAATTAGATTTAATAGGTTACCTTGAACAGTTAAGTCGCGTTCTGTTAAAATCTTTGTATTTCCTACAGCAGGGCTACCTTCTGCAACAGATCCGTTACCGATGTATAATTCTTGAGTATCCAAAGACCATGCCAACTCTCCACTAGCTAATTGTGGAAGGCCTGTTCCTGATAATGATTTGCCGCGACGTATTTGAATGCGGCTAATTTGCACAACTGCCATATGAATATCCTCTATATAGGATATTTATCAGTTGTTACTGTAGTATTGCTCCACCCTGTCCCACCAGCGTTTTTCCCAATAATCAAAGTCCTTGGATTCTAGTATAAACTCTTGATATTTGGGTTCTTCCGTCATAATTAACTGCTCGTTTAACTTAGGACTAACACACATTAATACTACACCTTTACGAATGTTAGTGCCATGTACTTCGTTGTGTGCTAAAGCATAAGCAGTTAATTGTAGATAGTAGTCTTCAATCCACTCTTGTTTCTTGGGTTTATTTGTTTGTTTGTAATCCAGAATGCTTTCTTCGTTTAAGTGAATTCCGCATCCGTCAGTAGTTCCCGCATATAGACCTGGAAAGTAAAGCGGAACTTCAACACCCCACACTTCGTTAACGTTTTTCAAGCCTTCGCTAATAATATGCCTAGCCATGGCGTGACTTTGTTTACTGTATGGATTTGTTCCTGGATCGTTTAGAATTCCTGAAGTAATGTAATCTTCTAGAAATTTGTGCATACGTGTTCCACGGCCTGCAGCTTCTGTTACGATTTCCTGTGCTTTTGCTTCGCCTACACGTTTTTTCCAATTTTGCAATGCTTGGATTTTTTCGATAGGTTTAGTTTTATCTAGGATAGTAGTAACGCTAGGTACTTTGGATCCGTCGGGTGTAGCATATAAGCGTCGGCCTTCAACGCTTTCTCTGCTAATAGGAGTATAATTGAATTTTTGAGTTAGGAGAGTCATGGTGCAAGTATATAGTCACTTGCACCACTTGTCAATAGATTATTTGCCCAGCTTGGTTGCACGTTTGGCCATTTGGCTTACAACGCCGGAGTCTTCTTCCCCGCCAACTTCTGGTTTTTGTTTTGCATCTTGTGTTTTGACTGTGACGCCACTGCCGTCAAACTTAACTACTAGATTATGTAGAACTTGTTGTTCAGGTGGAAGTTGCTCTTCCTCTTCCCAACGTTTTGCGAACGCATCATAAGAAATTGGAATGCCCATATTTTGTAGGGCATTCCAAGTAAGTGGTGCTTTAGTTTGTTGATTGTTGCCTGCGCTTTGAGCCGTGAATAATGTTCTTACTAACGGATCAATAGTTTCAATTACTTTTTTTTTGAAGCTAACAACATGCCTAGTCTGCGACTATATTCAATGCTTTCTCTTTTTTCTCTGCCTGCTTCTGGTGCTGGTGGAGTAGTTTCTTCTGCGCCTAAGTCTGCGCCTGGTACTGGTGGAGCTTCGGCTCCAATCTCTGCTCCTAGTCCTGCGGCTGCTTGATCCATTGGACCAGCTGATGCACCCATTGTTGGTACTTCGCCACCTGATACGATTGATAATGCACTTGAAAGACCTTGACGTGAAGTTTCTAATGCTGTGTAAATTGCCTCTAATGCAGGTTTAACAGCTTCTTGATATGATTGGGCTACGTCACTGCCCTGTGTTTCTCTTATAGAGTCTAATAGTTCTAATAGCTGTTCTGCTTTCATAGCCGCTACGTCTTCTAGCCAACCTGTAATACGGTCAACCATGTCCTTAGTAGCCATGATAGTTTCAGCTTTTGCTTCTTCGCCTTCTAAAAGCATCCAACTTGCTTTGCCTTCGTTAATGTCATAACGAACTTTTAGTTCTGCCTTTAGTTCTTCCTTGTCTGCTTCGCCTAATTGAATACGCTTTAACGCATTCTCAATCCAGCTCTCAGGAACAGATTCGCTCATTGCACGTTTACGAATGGTTGCAAAATAAACATTTTCGCCTTTTTCTTTGCCGTACTGTTTTTTCATAGAAGCCTTCATATCGGACTTGTCTGATTTCTTTTTAATATCTTTTTCTTTCTTCTTTTCAGCTGGTGACATTTCACGCTCAAGGATTTCCTGGTTAATGCAATCTAGCATTAAACGGGTCTTTTGATACTGTGGGCTTTCAAGTACAGAATCAAATGCTTCTGAAAGCTCCATTTGACTTAGTCTTGTGCGTAGTTTGTTACGTGCATCTTCTAGTTGCACATCTGAAAACTGCTCGAAGTTGATGGTGTATCCAAACTTCTTGGCTAAGTTCTCGTTAAGTACCTTGGCTGTAATTGGTTTTTGAAATTCTCTAATTTGCATGATTCTGTCCTAGAAATCTTATTACGTATTTATACAAAACTCCATTTAAACATCTTTGAAATTTCGTCCTGATAATGGGCCTTTTTCAAAGTGCTTTCTTCTAATCTATTTAACAAAATTAAAAACCTGTCATAATCTTTAGCGGTTTTAATATTGTGCTCAAACACAATGCAGTCCGTAAAGTTAGCCCAGTATAAGTTATCTAATCTTTTAATTTCGTGAAACTTTTCAATATGTACAGAGTAGTATGCTTTAGCAGCAAGTAAAGCACAAGTTTTTAGATAAAACTGATCAATTTGTTGTTTGTTTTTAAAGTTGTAAACAGCATAGTTTCCTTGTTTTGTTTTTTTAACAACATAATCTTTGTAAACAATACTACCATCGTTAAGAACTGTCAGTTGCATTGACTTGCTAAATTCAGAGTTTAGCTCCTTGGCCAGTTCTTTTAGTCTTATTGTTGGTGTTTTACGAGTTGATTTTTTCATTGGCTACTACTGTAGGATCCTTCATTCCTATTTTAGTTACCAAACTTTTACGGATCATACCCTCAATCGTGAATTGCTCGTGTTCGCCAAGGGTACTAAGTTTAACAGGAGTTTTTAACTTTTTGAGAAGCTGTGCTTCTTCGTTAGTTGTGTATATTTTAAAGTTCTCAATCATTTGATCCAAGTTATCTCTGGATCTTCCAACTGGACTATGATATCCTAATAGCTCGTGTATTTTCATAGTCCGCTCAATTTACGAATATCTTCAAGTGATTCAGCAGTCTTAGCTGCGTCTACTTCCATACCAGGTAAAATCTTTGGCATTTGCATTTGTAATTTATTGCCGCCTGCTGGCATAAGAGTTGTAGCTGGAACTGTTTTTGTTCCAGAAGGTGTAGCAATATCAACAGTACCGTCAGGTTTTACCTGCGACACTTTGCCAACCATCTGTCCTGGCATTTCTTCTTCCATCTCAACATCATCTTCTGGATCTCCAGAACCGTGATACATGTGTGCTAACTTGTGTGCAAAATATTCAATGTCTGGACGTTGAGTTTTTCCGTCTAAGAAATGTAATGCTTTTGTGAAAACTGCATCGTCGTTGCCCGAGTCATCGTCTTGTGGTGCATGTTCGCTGTTCATCCAGTCGCTGAACACACGTTGCATACCTTCTTTGATTTGTTGCTTACGTTGCTCTTCTGGGCTTTGTGGTTTAGTTGGAGCTTTAGGTTTTGCAGGCTCAATATATGCTTTTGGCTTTTGAGCATACTTCTTTGCTCTAAAACCTTTCTTATGTTCGCCTACTACTTGTTTAAGTTTCATTTTGTTCTCCAATGCTAAGACTAGCACTTTCTAATTTATCTATGTATTTACGCAACTTATCGATTTGTCCGCGAGCCCTGAGCAGTTTAAAAGCCAAGTTTTCAACGCTGTGTTCGCCGCCTGCTTCCAATCCTGCTTTTCTTAACCTTCTTAACTCTGCCATGGCTTTCTTTGCCGCTTCTAAATCATTGGATTTAAGAGCTTGATTTATTCGTCCTGCGTAATTTCTTGCTTTGCTTTTAACTTCTTTAGCCGTTGCTTTAGGTGCACCTTTAGACGGATTGCTTAACCACTTGTCTTGGAGCACACTATAAATTCCTGCGGAATGATGTTTTTGTTTATAGTCCTGTACATATAATTCAACATCGATGTCTTTAATAGTAATATCGTACTTGGAATTATAAACATTCTTTTTTGCATCATATAGCTCTGCTTTTTCTGGACTGTCTACTACTGCAACCAAATGTAAATCTAAATCACTGCTGTCATTGTAACCATAGCTGGCATTAGATCCGCTAATTGTGATATCTTTTAGGTTAAGTTTTTCTACGTTCAAGTACTCTGCAAAGTGTTTTGCAATTATTAGTAATCTATGACGTATTTCAGGAATCAATGAATTGCCGTCCCATAACTTGGGATTCAACTCATCGTTGTGTGTAATTGGATCTGGAGATAGCTCTTGAACTTTCATTCTGTATTTAACAGAATTAGAGTCCTAAGAACTTAAGAATGTGTGGAAAGTTTACTGCGTTTAGCCAACCAGTGCCAGCCGCAAAAGCAAGAGCAACCATGGCGTACATAGTCCACTTGTTTTTAACTTTTTCTAGTTCGTTAATTTTACTAGCGAGAGCGTTGTGTTGCTCTGTTTGTTCAAGGTTTAGCTTATCGGCGTGTGCATAAAACTGAGTTCTGCTCGATCTATACTCATCTAGCATACTATCTAGTTTTAGATCCAGTTGATCTCTAGTACGATCTAAACAGTCGTGCATGTCTTTAACATCAGTTTTAAGATCAACTAACTTGTCGTTAATATTTTCAACTTTTGTTTCTAGTACGCTTACACGTTCAGGTAGCGTAGCCAGTTGTGCAACTGCTTCTTTTGTGGCCATCGTCGGCGGTTCCTTTAATTAATGTGTCCAAATACGGTATTTGGTGTATGATTAATTTGCCTGAATTGATGTGCCTTTACGTTTATATTTATTACTTTTTTATAAAAATAATGTTGCAGGCCAAACCGTCTGTAACAAATACATCATAATTTTGTTTCATAGATTCGTCTAAGCCGCTTATAAATGGAATACCGTCAAAGTCTTCTAGTAGATATCCTATAGGATTATTATTATGCTCAAATAAACTATCACGCTCTGTGCTAAAATCAAACCTCCACACACGAATTATTTCATCTGTGTTAAACCCAATCAAGCTGCCCTTAACTTCAGAAACAATTGGTTTCCCTACAAATATTATGTTTGCCCTGATCCCAAGAGTTTGCAATACAGTTTGAAAGTTCTGTTCCTTCCAACGCAAATGTTCTTTGCCTGGTTCCGGTCTGTACTGTCCTGTATTTGTAATATCAACTGTTGTATATAACTTATAATCCATGTCTATATTTAACAGCCATAAAAAAAGGCCTAGTAAAACTAGGCCCTTCCTTCCCATCCCTAGGAATTAATTAAGCACGAGCTGCTACGAAACCTGCTGGCTTAGTAACTGTTGCTGCAACGCCGCCGTTACCTGCTGCGATTGCTGTTTCTAGAACGCCGTAACCGCCGTTACCTGCTGCACCGCCAGTTGTACCTTGGGCTGCGCTGTCGCCGTCCCATTGTGTATCTGTTGCGATGATTGCGTGGAAGTAGTCGTCAGTGTCATTGATTGGTGTGAACACTGCGTATACTTCAGCTGTTTGCTGTAGAGCACGAACTGACTTGCTGAACAAACTATTAGCTAATGCATGGTCAACGAAAACGTCAGCGATAGCTACTTTGATAACTTCTAAGTGACGTGTGCCGAACTGGCTTGATGGAGCAGCTTTTAAATAATTTGCTGCGACTGATGATCCGACTAATGATGGCATAATTTTTCTCCTCTAATATGCTTATCAACGCTCACTACTCTGTGAGCTTTGTATATGTATTTAGTTTGGTAGGAAAAAAATGGGCTTATACGCCCATTTTCTTATAGATATTTTTGAACCAGTCAATGCTGTTTTCTTGTACAGGGTTTCTGCCCTTTTCAACCCAGTTCTTATCCTGTTGAACATGGGCAAGTAATTCTTGTGCTTTTTCAGCAGGCAAACTCTTCATAATTGCTTCAACACTGGACAAGTTAGCACCAGTTGCTTCTGGTCCTAGCAGTACTTTTGCCATTTCGTCCCAGTCATCAGCTACAAGTTCGCCTTTTTTGTTTTCAGGTGTTCTAGCATATAAGCCTTCCCAGGCACTGTAGACATACCCCATTTGTTTAGCTAGGCTGGCAATCATAAGTTGCTTACTAACACCTTTGTAAGGACTGCCGCGAGGAATACGATGCTGATGATATTTGCTAACCTTGGCAACTTTGCGAATACATTCTAAATCAATTTGGTGTGCATTTGGGCCAAAGGGCATACGCACAAAAACATTAACACCTGCTTGGCTAGTTTGTAGCCCTAGCTTTTGAATGGCCGCTGAAAGTTCTCTGCGGGCGGCTTTTTCAACAGTATCTTTCTTGTCTGCTGGATTGGGCTGAACATCAAGTGCTTGTATGATATCATCAAGGTCAACCATGGTATCCAAGTCACTGGCCATTTCTTCTGGGTCTCTGTCAGGGTCGCTAGTAGAACCAACACCAACAGACTGTAGTCCTAGTTTGCTTAGGAACTTGTCCATCTTAGCTTTTAGTTCATCCGCATACTTCTTTTGAAAGGGGACGGTATCCGGGAATATTTTACTGCCCTTTTCAGCCATTGTCTTTACCTTCTTGAATGCGCTTTATGCCGCGTTTGAATTTAGTAGGATCGCCAGCTTTGATGCTGTTAATAAAACGACGCTCTAACTCAGCGGCTGTTTCTATATCGTAATTTTCTTTAATCAAAGTTAATAGATTGATCGCACTTTGAATTAAGTTTGATCCCCTGCTTTCTATAACTAAATCGGTATCTCTACTGATTCCTAAGTCCGAAAGTTCTTGTAATATTGATCTAGTGCTTTTACGCATAATTATTGTTTTTCCACTTGTATTTATTGCATATTACAATATTGTTTTGATAAAATCAAGTCGGTAGGCTTATAAAGATATAAATATATCAGTAGAAACACTGAGTTCTGCACACACTTACAGAGGATATCAAATGAAATACTTATCAAACAAGATGTTTAGCCTGCTAGAACGACTAGCAGAAATGTTCCCTAAACAGCATTATCAAAGCGAGTTAGAACGCTACATTTCTAACAGGCATCCACAACATGCCACAGATGTAGAACACTTTACCAAAGAGTTCGAACACAAAATCTCACAAGGAAAATTACTATGAAATCATTTTTAAAAACTATCGTTGCCTTTTTTGAAAGCATTGGCAAGGTTCGCGCAGCAACACATTACTCTCGCATGGGTAACTACGAAGCCGCACGTAAAGTAATGCAGGACTAATCACATGTCGTTTATTGAAATATATTTTATGTTTCGTCGATGGAAAGAAGAGGGATGGGAAATTCATCCATAAACTCTTGCTTTCTTATTAAAAAAGATATATACTACACATTTACACACAGGAGAATACTATGTTTACACCACACTTTTTTATCGATTCTTTTCAGAACACAAAGAAAATTGTAGCAGATCAAATCTTTAAGGATCCTGCTCTAAACAAAGCTGCACACGCATATATTGATGCACAAACACAGTTTGCCAAAATGGCTGTTAATAACACTATTGAGGTCGCTAAATATTCTGTAGAATCAGTATCTAAGGTACTGTTTCCAAAGAAGGAAGGTACCGCCTAAGGTACAAGACATACACACACAAGGAGAATATTATGTCACAATTTGAAACACCAAAACTACCAGAAGTTAAATTTAATAAAAACGGTTACGAAATCCGTACAGATATCCTAGCAATGGCAAAAGACATGGTTCAACAAGATTTCCAAGTCAAGTTTGCTGGTTGGGAAATGACAGCAGAACGCGATGAGAAAACTGGTCAGATCGTTAGCAAGGTTAACATGCCTGAGTTTCCTGGTCTAGACAAAGTTCTTGAAACTGCTGAAAAGATGTACGCATTTGTTAACAGTGGCGCTAAGAAGTAATTATTGATATTATAACCTAAACGGTTTATTATCACCCATTGGGTATAAGTAGATTGATACTATAAAAATAAGAAAAGCACCTTAGGGTGCTTTTTCTTTTATGCTATTGACTCATTGTCAAATAGCTCAGGATGTTTTTTGCCCCAGTTACGCATAATTACAGCCGCTTGTGCATTGGCTTCGTTTTCCTGTGGACTGCCTGTAGCACCTGGATCCTCACCGTCTAACTCGTGATTTAGATCTTGTTTGTAGTGGACAAGTTCGTGTGCTAATGTGCGACACACATCCATAATATGTCTGTTAACTACAGTAATATTAATATGTTCGCTGCCATAGCCACCAAAACTATGGTGCTCAACGCTGCGTTTTGTGTCAAACTTAAATTCAAACTTTGGAAGGCTTTCAAGTTCTAAATGTTCTGCCGCGAACTTAATAAAGTCAAGTAGGATTGTGTAAGTTGTCTTACGACCCATGCCTTCAGTTAGTATTTCACGTGCTTTCATTTCTTTCTACCCTGACAGTGAGCACGTTGACTGAATCCTTTTGGATTGCTACAGTTGATAGACTTTTTATACTTTTGGCTCCATTCTTCGCCAATGTTTTTATCAATACCCCTGCTACCAGTGCCACCTTTTTTACGTTTTGCGGCTAGTTCTTCAATACCGTGACGTATCTGTTCTAGATTCTGTTCTAAACCCATAAACATTCCGCCTTTAGCTTTGGCACAAATATCTTGCCATACTGCTAGATCATTTGATTCAGCGGCTTGTGCCAGTTCTTTTAACTGAGCGCGAGCTTGCATAATGCGTCCTTTGAGACTCATTGGGTTGGCCTTTTCGTGTCCGTAGATAACAGGATCATTAGGATCACCTGTAGGTTCTAAAGGAGTTTCTAACAGTTGATATATCTTCATAATAATACTTATCTTTTAATAAACCTCACGCCATTGTAAACTTACACGGGCAACTCCGTCTGCTG
>JACCEB012160152.1_pt1 | contig 12052 bp, 6 predicted proteins | sample 7454761 | NCBI WGS metagenome assembly JACCEB01 (sample SAMN15323454, study PRJNA562643) | freshwater metagenome | isolation source: river surface water | place: USA:Blue River Watershed | collected 2017-08-18 | reverse complement strand
GATTCTCGTCATTCTGCTCATGCACTGGACGCAGACGCGCACCGAGCCGGCCTTCCTGAAGCCGTTCGTCGACTGGCTGTCGCCGTTCTTCCCCAGCGTGCCCTTGCCCGCCAAGCCGCCGTTGCGGGCTTGAAACCCGGCAACGCGCGCCGCTAGCGCAGCGCCGGCGGCTCGCTCTCGCATTGCAGCGCGGCGCCGATCGGTTGGCCCGGCGGCACCTCCGGCGCAGGCGACGGGGCAAACTCGGCGGGCTCGTCGAAGTACCGCCCGATCAATCGCAGTGCCTGCGCCCGGTGCGCCTGTTGCGCTTCGGGCAACGCGGGCGCCGGCGCCCGCAGCGTATCCGCCAAAGCAGACAGCGTGCGGCCCACGACGGACTGCACCTGCGGACCGGCCGCGGGCGACGCGCCGAGCCGGAACAGCTGCGCCAGCGCGGCCATGTCGACCGTGCGGCGGATTTCGCCCGCATAGTCGGTTCCCGCCGGCTGGGCCCAGGTGGCTTCCACCACGCGCCCGAGGACCTCGGCAAGCCCGGGCTGGGCCGCATCGAGGGCATGTTGCTGCACCAGCCGGTTGGCCCGCTGCGGATGCAGCAGCAGGGAAAACGCCAGGGTCGCCGCCGCCTCCGCCGGCGCGAACGCGTCGAACACCAAGCCCGTGCGCCGCGCGAAGAGCTCGCGCGTCGGTTCGAAACCGTGCGGCCGCGGGGGCAGCAGGCGCAGCACGGCCGGCGGCACCTGCAGCCGCTCCGGCGCCACGGTCCCGAGCACCGCGTCCAGCGCCCGCCGTTGCTCCGCCGGCGGCACCGGCACCGCCGGGATCTGGCCGTCGCCGCGCAGGGCATAGGTGTAGTCCAGACCGGCCACGGACTTCACCGCCGCCTCGAGTTGGTAACGGTGCGCCAGATACACCGGCACGAGCGCCTCCTCCAGCTGCGCGAGCGGCCGGCCCGGCGGGACGACGTTTTCCCCGAAACGGGCCAGCGCCGCGGCTCGCACCGCGAGGATCCGCTGCAGTTTGTCGACGGCGTTGGTACCGTCGTCCCAAAGATGGGTCCGCGGATGCGCGCCGCCCGCGGGCCGCGCGTCCTGGTCCGTCAGGTAGTGCAATCCCCGCTGCCGCGCCGCGGCCAAAATTCGCCCGACGGCCGCGACTTCGTCGGTGCCGGGGGCGAACGGCGTGTACATCGCCGCGATCGCCACCTTGTCCCATTCGCCGATCCCGGTCGCATACGCATCCGCGAGACTCAGGGTGCCGTCGGACTGCAGCCGCGCGCGCGGATGCGGGTAGTCCATCACCGAGGCGCGGTCGGACGGACTCGCGAGAAAGTTGTGCGCCAGGCCGAGGGTGTGCCCGACCTCATGGGCGGACAATTGGCGGAGCCGCGCCAACGCCATGCGCTGCATCTCCGGCGAAGCCGGCTTGCCCGTCTCGTACGGCGCCAGCAATCCCTCCGCGATCAGGAAGTCCTGGCGGACCCGCAGCGAGCCGAGCGTCACGTGGCCCTTGATGATTTCGCCGGTGCGCGGGTCGGTGACGCTCGCGCCGTAGGACCAACCGCGCGTCGCGCGATGGACCCACTGGATCGTGTTGTAACGGACGTCCTGCATGTCGGCGTCCGGCGGCAGCATTTCGACGCGGTAGGCGTTGACGAAGCCCGCCGCCTCGAAGGCCTCCGCCCACCAGCGCGCGCCGTCGAGGAGCGCACCGCGGATCGGCTCCGGCGTGCCCGGATCGAGATAGAACACGATGGGCCGCACCGCCTCGCTGCGCGCCGCCGCCGGATCCTTCTTTTCCAACCGATGCCGGATCGCCAACCGCCGCACGATCGGCTCGGCGATCGGCACCGCGTAATCCGCGTAGAGCAACGGCAGCATGCCGGCCCGCGGATCGAAGGCCCGCGGCACATAGCCCGGCTCCGGCAATTGCACGAACGAATGCCGCGTCCGCACCGTCACCGCGCGCGGATCCGGCACGACGTCCCGCACGAACTCGCCCGGCTCGCTGCCGGCGAAGGTCAGCGTCACCTCCACCTCGGTGTTGCGGGGAAAGTTTTTTGTCCGCGGCAGGAAGAACGCGCTGCGCTTCGGATCGAGGGCAAACGTCCCCTGCTTCGTCCGTTTCAACGTGCCGGCCACGTCATGCGCGTCGCGGAGGAAGAACTCCGTCGCGTTGACCAGCACGCGGCCCGCTTCCTCGGCCTCGACCGTGAAACCGGCGAGCACCGACACCGCGAACGAATCCTCCACCGCGCGGCGTTCGCGTTCGTCCGCGGTGGTCGCCCGGAAAGCCTGGTTCGGCTGCACGAGCAGCACCTTGTTGCCGCTGCGGGAAAAGCGCACGATCCGCTCCCGGCCGAGCTGGCCGCGGTCGAGGCCGATGTCGTTGGAACCGACGCCGGCCGGCAGCGACGTGAAGTAAATGAACTCCTGTTCGAGGTGCGGGATTTCGAGCCAGCACTCCCCTTTGCGTTCGTCCCAATACAAAGGCAGAAATCCGGGGAGCGCCCGCATCGCCTTGGTTTTTCCGGCGATCGTCGCGGGACCGGCGGACGGCTCGGATTTTTCGGCGGCGACCGCAGCCGCCGCAAGCCAAGCGGCTGACAGGCAAATCAGGAGGGAGCGGAACATGATTGGAAAACCGGCACCGCCCGCGAACGAAGCTCAGGGCACGCGGGCCAGTTCGCTTTCGAGCACCGCCTTGAGCTCGCGCACCGAGCGCATCTGCTGCGGCTGCGGCGGCATCGCGGCGATCTCCGCCAGACCGGCGCGGAAACGCGCGCGCTTTTCCGCCGGATCGGCCGCGAGCAAACCGGAGCCCAGTGCGATTTTCGCCGTCTGTTGCCGGGTAGGATAGTCCTTGGCCCCGGCCGCCCGGCGCTTCCGGTTGAAGGCGTCCGCCAGCGCGAGCGTTTCCCGCGCCGCGGCCAGGTCGCCGTTGCGGGCGAATGCCACCGCTGCATCGGCTCGATCCTCGGCCAGCCAATCCAGGGCGCTGTCGGACGTGTCGTCCGGTGCCGGCCGGCCGGCGATCAGCTCGCGGGCCGCGTCGGCCGCCTCGGCCCAGCGGCCCAGCTTGAGACAGGCTTCGAGCTGCACCCGTTGGATCGTTTGCCCCAGTGCACGCTGGTTGAATTTCTCCACGCCGGACTTCGGCTGCAGCACCCGCACCCGCGCGTAGGCATCGCGGGCTCCGGCCATGGCTTGCTCGGTCTGGCCGACCCGCAACTGCAGATCGGCCCGGACCGCGTCGTTCCACACCGGCGTCATCGCCCGGTAGTAGCTCTCGGCATCGACCTGCGCCGCGCCCAGATCGCGCATGCGTTTTCCGGGGGCGAGTGCCGCCTCGATGTCCGCCACCCGGCCCAAGTCGGCCTCGATCGAATCCGTCCGCGCCAGCTGGAAGCCCACGCCGCGGATCGTGCTCGGGGATCCGCCCAGCGCCACCGCCTCGCGGAGGTTTTCCTTGGACAGCACCAGCGCCGCGTCGATTTCGCCCTGCCGCCAGAGGGCCTCGGATTGAAAGCCACGCGCCACACGCCGGTTGTTCCGCGCCGTGTCGTTGTCGGCATCGAAGCGCAGGTATTCGTTCCAGTCCTCGACCACGAGGCGGCCGAACTGCTCGGCGGTCCGGTAGTCGTAGGTATCGAGCGCCGCCTGCGCCTTGCGGCTGCGCAGCAGGGCCCGCGACCGGAGCGCGCCGAGGTTGCCCGCCTCCTTGGCCACGATCTCGTCGGCGATCTTCAGCGCCGCCTCGTTTTCCGCCAAAGCTTCCTGGCCGCGGCCCATCAGACGCAGCAGCTCGACCTTCCACGCCTTGGTTTCGCCGAAATAGATGCCCGCGCGGAGCCGGTGCACCGGATCCGCCAGCAGCCGGTTGAACACCGCCTCGGCCTGAAGATTGGCCTGCAGCGCCGGGTCGTTCTGGCGATCGCGCATGAGCACGAAACTGAGGTTCATCTGCGTCCGCCCGTACTCGAACATCACCGCCGCGGACGGCCCCGGCACCGCCGCCGGCACCAAAATGATTTCCAAGCCGCGGCGGGCGAGGTCGATCGCCAGCTGCGGCCGGTTCTGCAGGTACGCGTTGCGGCTCTGCTGGCGGAGCACCGCGGCAAGATCGACGATCACCTCCTCGCCGGCTTCCTTCTTGGCCGCGAGCCGTTGGAAGAGATCGTGCGCCTCGCGCAAAGGCTCCTCGGCCTCGAGGGTCTTGCCCTGTTGCGAGAGCGCGAGGCCGAGGCGGCTCAGGGCCACGGCCCGGTAACGGTCGCTCCGCGCATCGCGCAATTCCGGGGGCAACGCATCGAAATACGCCAGCGCCCGGCGCGCCAACCCGCTCACGATCTCGATGCGGCCCGTCGGCTCGAGTTGCCGGTGCAGGTCGTCGAGCAGGAACGTCACCAGCTTCTCGGCCTCGCCGCGCGAGACCTGCACGCGGTCGCGTTCGGACGCTGCCCGATCCTCCGCGGCCTCGGCCCGGCGCAGATTGACGTAGCCCCAGGACGCCGCGCCGATCGCGCCGACGGCGAGCACCACGCAGCCTCCGGCCACCAGCCGGGCCCGCCACGCGTCGCGTCGCGCCTGCGCCAACTGGCTCTCGGTCTCCGCGCGGCGCCGCGCCTCGGCGGCCTTGGCTTCGCGCTCCTGCCGCAGGTCGCGGCTGGCCTTCACCACGCCGCAGAGCACGTCGTGCGTGAACTCCACGCGCCGCACGTCGAGCCGTTCCTCGATGCGAAGCAGGCGGCGGTCGACCAGCCGCGCCAGCGCATCCGCGCCGGCCCCGGCCGCGGCCAGGCCCTTGCGGATCCGTTCCTCGGCGATGCTTTCGCGGTAACCGGAATCCGTCAGCAATTCGTCCTCGATGAACGCCCGCACCGCCGCCGGCTGGTCCTGCAGCGCGCGTTCGTAGAACTCGGCCAGGATGGAATCGCGCGAACCCGCCAGCAGATCGACCGAGATGGCGGGCCGCCCCTGGGCCCGGCGCACGGAATTGAGTTCGTGGCAGACCAGACTGAGCAGCGACGGCTCGACCTCGGCGCGCTCCAGCTCGGCGCCGCCCGCGACAAACCTCACGATGGCCGCGGCGACTTCCTCGTTCACCAGATCGCCGCCCGGTCCGGTCACGGCCGCCAGCGCCTGCGTTCCCGTCATCCGCGCCAGCCGCATGCGGTTCTGCGTGACCGAGGGCATCTGGGCCTTCAGCCCCTCGAGGTGCGCGAGGTAATCTTCGCGCAGCGAAATCAAAATCCGGTAGTCCGCCCGCGAAAAGTCGAAGCGCTCCAGCCCGGCCTCGTCCGCCTCGAGCCGCGCCTCGAGCGCCCGCGGCGGGCGGTTCTCGACGAGGTCGGAGAGATCCTCGATGAACTGCGCCGCGCGTCTGCGCCCGTGGTCGTCGCCCTGGGCGAGCGTGAAGATTTCCTCGAACTGGTCGAAGATGAGCAGCGGCACCAGCGTGCGTCCGGCCGCGTCTTTCAGCACGTCGTCGCGGTGGTGGAGAAACTCCCACAGCGACTCGCCGGCGGCGGCCGCCCCGGGCTTCGTCCAGTGCCCGGCCGCCTCGCTGGCGCGCAGCACCGCCTGCTTGATCTGGTCCGACGGTGGCGGCGATTCGCGGCCGTAGTCGAGCCGCACATACACGGGGCAATAGCCCTCCGGCCGCAGCAAGGGCACGAGGCCGGCGCGGAGGATGGACGTCTTGCCGAGACCGGATTGCCCGAAGAGGATCGTGAGCAGTTTGCGCTGCACGCGGCGGCCCAGTTCGCCGACCTCGGCCTCGCGGCCGCGGAAGTAGGCGCGGGTCTCCTCGGTGAACGAAGCCAGCCCCAGCCAGGGGTTTTCGGGATCGGCGGCGGCGCGGTCGGCGGACATGGGGTTCAGCGGCGGGCGCCCAGCTCGGCAAGCCGGCGGGCGAATTCGGGCGGTGCTTCGCCGCCGGGAGCACGGGTGAAATGCAGCGCCTTGAAGCGCTCGGGCACAAGGGCCTCGGCCTCGCCGGTGCCGTCGATGCACACGGGCAGAATGAAGACGCCGCCTTCGGCGATATTGCGCGCGCGGTCCACGGCGTAGCTCCACTCGCGCCGGAAGTACGCCTCGTGCCGGCGCTGGGTCGTCGCCGAGACCACCGGCAGGAAGTAGGCGCACCGCGCGATGTTCTGCCGGATCTTGCGGTCGTAGTCGTCGCCGCTCTCGAGCCGATCCATGTCGAACCACGTCGTCACGCCCGCCGCATCGAGCGCCGCCTTCAGCTTCTGCACCGCGGCCAAGTCCTCGCGGGCATAGCTGATGAAGACGGCGTGCTCCGGCATTTCGCGTTCGGGCGGGAGAAATCGCTGCGTTTGGCCGGCGCCGGGCAGGCCGGAAGCGCTGCGGCCGCGCCGCGCCTGCCAGCGTGCATGCAGCTCCGCCACGAACTTCTCGGCGCCCGAATAGACGCGCGTGCGCACGCTCACCTGCTGGAGGAACGACATCAGCCGCCGGTCCCGCGGCGCGTGGCTGTCGGCCACGATCTCGCCGACGTCGCGCGGGTCCGACAGCCGCCGGCGTTTGGCCATGCGGAGGAAGAGCCGGGCGAGCCAGTTCGAGAAATTGCTCCCGATGAGGAGCAGGTGGTTGTGCTCCAGTTCGTGGAAAAGTTTTTCGGGCGTCAGGTGCTCGCTCTGCAGCGCGCAGACGAACTCGAGCGTGTCCTCGTCGGAGAGCACATAGGTCGGCGACGCCGAAAGCCGCCCGAGCAAGTGGTACACGACCGGCCGCTGCTGGCGCTCGCGTTCTACGGTCAGATCGGCGACGCGGTTGGGCGCATACGCGATCACCTCGGTGGAGGGTTGTCCGCCGAAGCGCTCGGCGTTGAGCGCGTTCTCCAGGAGCGGGTCGAACGTCGTCGAGACAAACAGGTCGAAGTCCGTGATCTGCGCGAGCTGCCGCAGGGCGGGCGGCGGGCCGAACGTCGTTTCCCGCAGGATCGTGCGCAGCCGCGTGTAGGCGTCCTCTCGCCGGCCGCGGGACGAAAGGAACCAGCACACCACGTCGTTCAACGTGTACGGCTGCGGCAACGCGCGGACATCGACGCCGAGGCGCGCCGCCAGTTTCTCGGCCATCCAGTCGTAGAGCAACCGCGAGCCCGTGTCCGTCTCGACGCGAAGCAATTCCGGGCCGACGATCGGGATCACCCGGCGCTCCTCGATGTAATTGAGGAGGTCTTCCCAGGCGTCGTCGTCAAAGGCCGAGTCGACCGACTCGCCCGGCGCATCGGGGTCCGGTTGGATCATGGCATCCGACGCCGTCCCGCCGCGCGGTCGGCCCTGGAAAACAGAAAACGCACGGGCCCTTTGCTGAGAGGCGCCCGGCCGGGAAGCGAGCCGATTCTGGCCGACGTTGCCGGCGGCCCGGGCCCCTTCGCCGTTGACACCCCTCCGGCGGAAACGGACACATTGCGCCCCCATGGCGGAAAGCGACCAGTTGCCGGTCTTTCACGTGGCCGGCTTCACCGGCCACCGCAACGTGCGCGATCCGGCGGGCGTCGAGCGGGTGCTGCGCGAAACCCTGTCGGGGCTGCGCGCCGAAGCCGGCGTGGAATGGCTCGCGTTGTCGTCGGTGGCCGCCGGCAGCGACATGATCTTTGCCAAGACCTCGCTCGCACTCGGCCTCGGTTGGGAAGCGGTGCTGCCGCTGCCGCCCGCCGAGTTCCGCCGCGATTTCAGCGAAACCGAATGGCGCGAGGTCGAGATGCTGCTCGGCGAGGCCGAGCATGTCCGCGTCATCAGCGAGCGCGGCCGCCGCGAGGATTCGTACCTCGACGGCGGCATGGAAACGGTAAACCACTGCGACCTGCTGATCGCGGTGTGGGACGGCGAGCCGTCCCGCGGCCGCGGCGGCACCGCGGAAATCGTGGCCTACGCGCGCGAACTGCAGCGTCCGCTCATCATCGTCGACGCCCTGACCCTTGCGGTCCGGAAAGAGCATTTCGAATCCCTGCAGGTCGGCGACCGCCACCTCGCCAAGCTCAACGCCCTGCCCTCCGTGCCCGCGGGCAACCTCCCGGCGGGGGCGGACGAGGGTTTCCGGCGCGTCCAGGCCTTCCACCTCAAGGTCGACCATGCGGCCACGCACGGCGCACCGCATTTCCGGCGGCTGATCACGGCGACCGTGGGCTTGCACGTGACCGCGACGGCGCTGGCCGCGGCCAGTCTCGCTTTCCACCTCCACCATGCCGCCATGCCGTGGGGCAAACTGCTCTGCCTCTTCGGCGCGCTCGGCGTGGCGCTGGTGGTGCGCCACCACCGGCACCAGCACGATTGGGTCCGCAGCCGCCTCGCGGCGGAGATCACCCGCAGCGCCCTCGCCACCTGGGGCCTGCCCCGGGCCGTCCGGCTCTTCGACGACTTCGACTGGGCCGGCCTCGAACCCCTGCGGCGTTCGCTCGACGTGCTGCAGCGCCGTTCCGCGCGCTCCCGGCCGGCGCCTTTCGACGAATTCAAGCAACGCTACCTGCGCGAACGCATCGACGGCCAGCGCGCCTACTTCGCGCGCCAGGAATCCAAAGCCGTGCCGCAGCTCGCGCGCCTGCGGCTCGGCTTCACGATCAGTTCCGTCCTCGCGATCGTGTTCACCGCCGTCTACGCGCTGCACAGCACGCTCGCGCACCCGATCGCGCCGCCCTGGGTGGAGATGGGAATCTTCGGCTTCGGTCCGATCGTGCTGCCCGTGCTCGCGGCCGGCTTTATCTCGCTGATCTCGATCAACGACCTGCACCGCCGCGTCGCCCGCTACCGCGAAATGCACATCCGCCTCGAGGCGGCCCGCAAGGAAGCCGCTTTCGTCCAGACCTGGGGCGCGCTCGAGCGCGTGATCGCCAAAGCCGAACGCGCCCTGCTCCAGGAAGTGTTCGAGTGGCACTCGATCACCAGCTTCTCCGAGACGCACTGAGGCGCTCCCCGCGGGGGCGCCGCGCAACGCGGGCTACTTCCCGAGTTTCTTCAGCGCCTTGTTGATCTTCTCCAGGTCGCAGACCTCGGGATGGTAGTCCGGCCCGAGCCACTCGAGCCACTCGCGGCCGAGCTCCGTATGCGGCTCCTTGATACAGGCCAGCATGTCGTGGAACGCCTCGAGCCCGCCGCAGTCCTCGGGCGGCCCGGCCCGCTCGCCGGCGAGGCAAACCGGATAGGTGGCGCCCTTCTCGGGGGCCGAGGCCTTCTCCACCTTGATCTCGACCTGCCAGCCCTCGCCGAAGTGGTAGCCGTAGGTCACCCGCTCGCGGTGCTCGAGATCGAGATCGCCGAGCGTGACGTCGCGGTCGTCCTCGATCGTGAGCTCGTCGCGCTTCAGCGGGTTGCCGTACCGCTGGTTGTCGAGGTTGAACGCGTGCGTCTGGTAGTCGAACCAGTCGAAGGCGATCTGGATGCTGTCGTGCAGGCGCGAGAGCCACATCGATTCCCGCACCGCGAAGCGCCGCCAGATCCGCGGCTGGCAGCCGGTCACGGCCAGCCGCAGGGTCAGCACCCGCTCGGGCTGCTTCTTGACCTTCGGGCCCTTGCCTTCGTGCAGGGAAATCATGAAGGGCCGACGAAAACGCACCGGCCCCGACTCCGCAAGCGGGAGCTTGCCGCCGCCGCGTTCAGAAACGCCGGGCCAACGTCACGCCGACCTGCCGCGGATCCGCCCGCGTGGTGTAGCGGGTCGGCACGTAATCGGGGTCCTCGTTGCCGAAAAAGAACACCCGCTTGTCGTAAACGCGGTCGGTCAGGTTGCGGGCCCAGACGGTGAGCGTCCACGGCCCTTGCCGGTAGCCGGCGGAGGCGTGGAGCACGTCGAAGGCGCGGCGCGCCTCGTCCTGGTTGTTGGAATCGAATTGCTCGGCCCGGCCCACCCACTCCGCCTGCGCGAAAAACCCCGCCGCCGGCCGGTAGCGCAGCGCCAGCGTGTGCCCGCGCGGCGGCGTGTTGGCGAGGCGCCGGCCGCCGCCGCGGTTGCCGTTGCCCAGCGTGAACGGCGCCAGCTCGGAATCCATCAGACCGAGCGACCCGTGCAGCGACCAGTCGCGCGCGAACGTCCAGGTCCCGGCCGCCTCGAGCCCGGACACCCGCGCCCGGTTCGCGTTGGCGGTGAAGAACCGGTAGTTGCCCCCGAAACCCGCGGAGTCGCGGACCTGCGCGGCGCGGCGCTCCAGCAGGAATGCGGTCACTTCGCCGGTCACGCGGCCGTCGTGCCAATGGCCGCGGAGCCCGGCCTCCCAGTTCCACAGCGTCTCCGTGCCGTAGACGAGCGGGTCCGCGGGCGGGTTGATGCGCGCGTCGACGTTCACCCCGCCGCCCTTGTATCCGCGCGTCAGGGACACGAAGCCGAGGTGCCGTTCCGTGAGCAGGTGCTCGAGGGCCAGCTTGCCGCCGACCAGGGTGTCGTCGAACCGCGGCGCGAACGAAACGACGGGATCGAAGGTGCCGCGGCTCTTCCGGAAACGCGTGCGCGTGCCGGCGCCCGTCACGTCCAGCGACTCCCAGCGCAGGCCCGCGGTCAGGCGCGTGCGCGGGGAGAAATCGTGCGCCGCCTGGCCGTAGGCCGCGACGTTCCGCGCGGCGTAGTCGGTGACGAGGCCGCGGAGGTTCGACGGATCCTCGTTGGTGTAGCGGGTGGCCTCGTCGGTGCGCGCCGCAAAGAGGCCCAGCGTCCAGCGGTCGACCGGCCCGGCCGCGGCCCGGGCGGCGGCGGAATCGAGCCGCAGTTCCTGGCTCGCGCCGTCGCGCTCGCGCCGCAGGTCGCTGAACCCGTCGTACGAGGCCGCCGTCCAGTCGTCGTCGTAGCTGTAGCGCGATTTCGTGCCGTTCGCGGCGGTGATGCTGGTGAGGCGCAGCTCCGGCCACCCGGTGAACGTGCCGCGGAGGCTGCCGGCCAGCGACTGCTGCTCGTCGCGGCCCGGGCGGTTGCTGAACGTGCGGCGGCCGTTGTTGTCCAGGGCGAACTCGTCGTAGCCGTTGTCCGCCTCGGCATAGAGCAGCGCCGCCTCCCAGCGCCACGCGGGCGCCGGATTGAGCGTGACGCGCAGCCGGGCGGAAAGCTCGTCGCGGGCATTCGTGTCGGCGCCGAGGGTGACGTTGCGGCGGAAGCCGTCGGCGGAGCTGCGGTACAAGGCGAGACGCGCCATCAAGCGGTCCGGCCGGGCCCGGTCGAGCGGCCCGCCCAGCGCGAATCCGCCGGCGCGCAGTCCGTCGCCGCCCGCCGTGGCTTCGACTTGGCCGGTCCAGAACGGCGTGGGCGCCGCGGTGACGAGGCGCACGACGCCGCCCGCCGCGTTCGCACCGAAGGCGCCGGCCTGGGGCCCGCGCAGCACCTCCGTCTGCTCGAGATCGAAGGTCGCGCCGACGGTGCCGAGCCCCGTGAAATCAAGGTCGTCGATCAGAAAACGAACGGTCGAGTCCGGCGTTTCGCCCTCGTACTGGGAGTTCTCGCCCACGCCGCGGATTTGGAAATAGCGCGGCCGCGAGGTGCCGCCGCTCCAGGTGAAATTCGGGATCCCGTCGACGAGATCGCCGAAGTGCCGCCCCGCCCCGCCTTCCAAAGCGGGCCCGGAGAAAACACTGACACTGGCCGGAATCCGCACGAGCGGCGATTCCCAGAGGTCGGCCGTCACGCGCAGCGGCGCCAGAGCGACGGGAGGCACCGGCTGGGCACCCAGTGGCGCGATGGCCGCGGCGAGCGCGGCAAGGATGGGCAGGAATGAATTCTTGGACGTCATGTGGATGCTGCCCGCAACCCGGCCAAACGTCCGTCGGAGGGGCGCCGCGCGCCCCGATGGCGCTCCCTGCGGCGCCTGCTGTTTCCTTCGTCGGCATGATCCGTCCAGGTTCGAAGGGTCGAGCGGCCGGTCGCACCGCAATCTCAGTCCTCCGCGGAGGACACCCCTACAGGCAACGCGGACGAAAACCCGCGCGCGCCGCGGCGCAAGGTCATTCTGCGTCCGGCGCGCCAAACCGCGCGGCCGTCACCGCAGCCTTTCCGCGCTTACGGCAGATCGTAGACCTCGAGCAACGTGGAGCCCGGGGAACCGTCGCCGCTCT
>JACCEB010721661.1_pt1 | contig 12052 bp, 12 predicted proteins | sample 7454761 | NCBI WGS metagenome assembly JACCEB01 (sample SAMN15323454, study PRJNA562643) | freshwater metagenome | isolation source: river surface water | place: USA:Blue River Watershed | collected 2017-08-18 | reverse complement strand
ATTTTGTCTACATTTGTTTCGGATTTATTTGTTGTTAATACATAATTCTTTAGAAATGGTTGTTTTAAAAGATTACCACTCACAACGGGTCTATACTCTATTTTATTTTCAATAAGTGTTTCAATAACTTCATTAAATATTCTTTTACTTTTGCAAATAAAAGGAAAACAAAAATTACTACTTGTCTCAGAATAATAAATTTCTTCAAATAGATCTGGGAATTCTTTTAAAATTTGAGTATATAAAAGATAATTTTTATTTCTAATATCAATCATATAATCAAGTCTTTTCAATTGAGATATACCTAATACTGCACACATTTCATGATTTCTGAAATTATATCCATCAGTAACAAAAAGAAAAGATTTTTGAATATCTGGGTTTTCTTTAACATAAGTGTCAAAATTGATAGACTCTCTAGCAAAACCATGACTTCTCTTCATCTTCATTAGATCATAAAGATTAGAATTATTTGTGCATACCATACCCCCCTCTACGGTAGTCATATGGTGCCCAAAATAAAAACTAAAAGTGGCACCTAAACTATTGGCACCTCTTTTAATCCCGTTATTATCTGTACATCCATGAGACTCGCAGACATCATCTAAAATTAAAGCGTTCGGAAATATTTTCTGATACTCTTCATTCTGAGCAGAAAATCCTAATAGATGAGTTACAAAAATAAGTTTAATATCAGGATGTTGTTCTGCAATATACTTTAAGTTATCTAAATCAAAACTAAAATTATAAAGGTTAATATCGCAAAAAATTGGTTGAAATCCTAATTGGATGACAGGTGCAACGTTTGTCATCCAAGTACATGCAGGGACAAGTACTTTATCTCCATTCTTTAAATTATACAATTCTTTAACTGCAGCCAAAAGAAGAAAATTGGCAGTGCTACCAGAAGAAACGAATAAAGAATGTTTAGAACCTAACCACTTGCTCCATTTATTTTCAAATTCTCTAACCTTTGGTCCATTAGTGAACTGCTTTGTAGTTAAAGCAAATTTAGCAAGTTTAAGTCTATCACTAAAAGTAATAGTTTCTTTCATCAAGGGCCATCTACTCATTAAAATTCTCCAAACATTTAGTAGTTCTATTTTAAAGTTTTTTCTAAATCAAATATTATATTTTTCCAGTAATTAAAATCTAATATGTTTAGATCATACTCCTGTTCTCTTTTGTTGTCAATTAATTTTTGTAAATGTGATTTATCAAATAACTCTTCATAAGAATCCAATATAATTATTGGCAATTTAGAATAAAGTTTGGTATAAATTGCATACTCGTTTTCTTGTGGGGGAATATATGCGCTTCCGACAGATACTTTATTATCACGACAATATGAATTGCAGTTAATTGTTATAGGAATTCTTTTGCAGTATAAAGTTTCCCATATTCTATGGGTATCTATTCCATTTCCTGCTGGACAAAAATTTAATTGATGGTCTAATATTTTTGAATAATAATTATTATAACCAAAATCAGTTTCAATAGGTTCTTCATAATTTATAAAGTCAATTTCTTTACAAATATCTCTTAAAAAAGAACGATATACTAAATTAGAATTTACATTAAAATTTGCATATAAAAATTTTTCAGCAAAAGAATTGTTATTTAAATATATGTCAATAAGAATATCTTCAGAAATTTTGCCGAAATAATAATCACATCCAGATAATATATCACATTGATCGATAAAATAGTGAGGAAAACTATTCCTAAGTCCGATTGGAATTGGAATGATTTTTTCATTCTGAACCAAGCAATTTTGGGCGAACCAATACTTAACATTAGGAGGAGCATTAAAACTATTAACAGAAATATCTCCTGAACCAGTAATCAAGATTACTTCCCGATTTAAAGAATTAATTTTATCAAAAACCTGATGTAAACAATCTATATGCGAATAAAATATAGTTTTGTCATTATGAAGTGTTGCAAATTTAACTGCAGATATTGTTTGCATAGTTATATAACATTAATAAATCTCAACAATTTCATTATTTAATCCCCACGAAGAATCATTGGCTTCAAATTTACTTGAAGATACCTGTCCATTCACAAAAGAAAAATTTCTAGGATAGTCAAAGTGATAAATTTTAAATCCCATATCGTGAATATCTCCCCCATAGTTATACTTCATTAATAATCTATTATGAAATTCAATGTCTTGCCATCCCCAATATGGTAAATTTTCCCAAAATCCAGTGCTACTTTCCCACAAATCTCTATTTAAAAGAATTGATGCACCACATCCCCCAAAAGGTTCGAGAGAATTATTGACCATTTTTTCTCTCGGTAGTTCAGTGTTGTTTATATAATTAATTACCTCATCCCTAGTCTCAAAAGATGAATATTCTTCATATGAAATATTATATCTAGACGACCAATAAAACGATAAATCATTGGATTTTTTCATTTTATTGACAAATTCATATAGTTTTGAAAAAGACTCTTCTGTAACGAAACAATCAGAGTTCCAAAATATAACATACTCACCGATAGTTTTTCTAAAGGCAGCATTTAGAGAATGGACTATTGAGTATGATGCTTTTCCATTATATTTACTGGAAACTTCTGGGCTTACATAAACACATTTAAAATTTTTATTATGAGTATCTAAAGAAATTGCATCAGTAATTTTAACTTCAGACCCCCAATCACATAAAACCAACTCCACATCAGTTACACCAAGATTATTCATATTATGAAGAGTTTGCTCCAAATTCCATTTTAATGTTTGGATTGTATTTTTTCTGTGATTGTCATTTTTTCCACATACTATTATTGACAAAAGCATTCATTTTCTCCTTATATTTTAAATATAAAATTGCTCTTGCCACTTAATAGTGTTGAGCAATCCTTGTTCCAAACTTACAAATTCTTTTTTTCCAAATTCTTGAAAATATTTATTTAAACATAAACTAACCATTTTAGGATTGCCTATCATTTCATTTGTATTATCATTGGACTTATTTACTGAACAATTCATAAGTTTTCCTACATGAATAGCCAATTCGTATATAGAAATTTTTGAAATTCCAGAAACGTTATAAACAGATTCTTTTCCGTATAAAAGTATATTCCATATCATTTCTGTGGTATCAGAAATATAACAATGAGTTCTAATAGAATCTCCAGAGTCTAACAAGTTAATTTTTTTTTCTTCAAAAGATTTTTGTATAAAATTACTCAAAACTCTAGAATCACTTTTTTTGGTACCAGGACCATAACAAAAACCTATTCTTGCAATTTTGGCATTATATCCATTTTCTCTAAAAGAATGTACTATACTTTCTCCACACCTTTTAGATTCGATATAACATGATCTTGGGTGCTCTGGATTCGTATTTCCTATCATTTCTTCAGATAAATTTTCATTATATAAACCACTGTAAACTTCAGTACTACTTAAAAAAAGAAAGTTCCCACCAAAATTTAACAACTTAAATAAATTGATTGTAGTTTTTGTATTCAATAGTATGGTATTTACTTTATCTTTTGTAAATTTTTTTGGTTGCGCATATCCAGCAGAATGGATAATATAATCTACTCCATTTTGCTCTTCCGAAAAAATATTTAAAAGAGAATCAATACCATCATCTTGAGTAATGTCGCTCTTAATTACAATACAATCATCAAATAAATCCACAAATAATTCATCAATATAAGAATTTGTTAAGCAGAATATTTGAATATTATATTGTTTTTGTACAAGTTTTAAAGATGCTAATAAATTTATTCCTATTAGTCCCGTACATCCAGTTAAAAGAACTCTTTTATTTTTTAATATTGAAAAATCAACTTTTTCAATATTTTTTTTAGCATTATCTAATAAAAGATTATTCATTAAAAAACCTCATTTCTCATTGTAATAATCACCATACTCAACTAAAATTGTTGACTTATTATCAGAACGTTCATATGCCTTACAATATTCTTCAAATATTTGTTCAGGTTCTTCTAATTTAACAACATTAACTGTTGTTAACATCATTTTAAATGCATCACTAAAGTCCCCAACATGTTGTAATTGTGGATGCAAAGGTCTTTCTGATCCAATTGCAGTTCTTATAATAACTTTTGGGACATATTGACCTTCAGATATTAAAGATATTTTATCAAGATGATTTACGATTTGATTTGTTGCAAGAAGAAGAAAATTCCATCTAGGAAAAATACTAATAGGTATTGTTCCATTAATTGCCATTCCTATAGAGTATCCCATCTGAAACTCTTCAGCTACAGGCATTTCTAATAATTTTGACCTATTAACATCAGAAAGAGTATTTGTAATCGCGGTACCAGGAACTTCTACTGCCTGACCAATAAAAATTGTATTTTGTTTTTGAGAAAGCCAATCCATAGATCGCTTAAGTTCTTCAAAATATTTCATTTTTCTATATTTCATTAAAATTGAATTCTTTTGCCACTGCCAGCGTGTGGATATTTATCAAGAGCATACTTATAATACTTTACATATTCATCATCACGCCCTTCATAATTTAAATATTCACAATTCCAAACTTTACGGGTATCAGTACAAACAGACTTACCATTATCTTCTATTACAAACTTTATTGGAAGGTTGTGATTTAAAGAATATTTTATACATTCATAAGCCATACCAGTTTCTGATGTCATGTCTCCCATGAAACAAAATACCTTATTTTTTTCACCTTTAAACTTTATATCAGATGCTAATCCTACCGCTATTGGTAAAATTCCAGTAACTATTGCAGAAGAAATAATCTTATACTCACTATAACATAAACTAATAGATTTGCCAGATATGATGTCTTTTAATAACCTTTCTTTTGGAACTCCTTTCAACAAACATTGATAGTGACTTCTCCAAGAACATAATACCCAATCATCGTCATCTATTTCTTCAAAAATTTTTATAATTTGATTTTCGTTTCCGGAATATAAATGGATTGGAGCTTTAATTTTTCCCTCATTAAAAATATTTGCTACCTCTTCTTCAAACTCAATAAGATCTTTTTCAGATAAACGTTTCATAAGCATCCACCAAATTTAGATTAAAAAATTATACTCTAACATAATTATATCTATTTTTCATATACCAATCTATAGTAATTTTTAAACCATCTTCTAAGGAAGTCGTTGATTTCCAACCCAAAGAATTCATTTTAGAAGTATCTAAAGCTCTTCTTGGTGTACCATTTGGTTGCGTAGTATCCCAAACAATATCACCATTATATTCAACCAAACTAGAAATTAATTCAGAAATATACTTAATAGTAACTTCTCTTTGAGGTCCTATATTAATAATATCAGGGTCATTGTAATTATTCATCAAAAAAACTAACCCATCCGCCAAATCATCTGCAAAAAGAAATTCCCTAGTTGGACTTCCATCTCCAAAACAAGTTACAAATTTTAAGTTATTTTCTTTTGCAAAAATAAATTTATTAATTAAACTAGGTATTACATGACACTGTTCTACAATAAAATTATCATTAATACCATATACATTATTGGGCATTACTGAGATTGTTTGAAATCCATACTGTTCAGTATATTTTTTACACATCATACATCCAGCAATTTTTGCAATCGAATAAGCTTCGTTTGTTTTTTCAAGAAAAGAACTCATAAAGTACTCTTCTTTAATTGGAACTGGAGCTTGTTTTGGATAAATGCACGCAGAACCAAGAAAAAGAAGTTTTTTGCATCCATTTCTATATGAAGAATCAATTACATTAGTTTGAATTTGCAAATTTTCCCGAATAAAATCTGCAGGATTAGTTTTGTTATTAAAAATCCCCCCAACCTTAGCAGCAGCAAGAAAAACATATTCGGGTCTTTCTTCAGAAAAAAACTGTTCAACTTGAGATTGGTTTGTTAAATCAAGAAAACATTTTTGCTTTGTAATAACATTGGAGTATCCTTGTGACTTTAATTTTCTAACTATTGCCGATCCAACCAAACCTCTATGACCTGCAACAAATATCTTACTATCAAAATTCATTTTTACACATATCCTCAACTAATTGTTTAAAAGAAATTTTAGGTTTCCATCCCAATTTTTTCTTTGCCTTAGTGGCATCACCCAATAAGGTCTCAACCTCAGCAGGTCGAAAATATTTAGGACTTACCTTAATAACAGTTTTCTTGGTATTTTTATCAATACCAACCTCATCAACTCCTTCGCCGTGCCAAGCAATATTCATTCCAAAGTATGGTGCTGCTGCCTCAACGAACTCACGCACCGAGTATTGCTCTCCTGTCGCAATTACATAATCGTCGGGTTCATCTTGTTGCAACATTAACCACATCGCCTCTACGAAGTCCTTAGCGTGTCCCCAGTCACGTTTTGCGTTCAGGTTGCCGAGATATAGTATATCTTGTTGCCCAGTTGAAATAGATGATAATCCCCTAGTGATTTTTCTTGTGACAAAAGTTTCTCCTCTTCTAGGGGATTCGTGATTGAAAAGAATTCCAGAACTTGCATGTAGTCCATATGACTCTCTGTAGTTTTTGACGATCCAGTATCCATAAACTTTTGCAACTCCATATGGTGAACGAGGATAAAAAGGCGTTGTTTCTTTCTGTGGGATTTCTACAACCTTACCAAACATCTCAGAAGTAGATGCCTGATAGATTCTAGTTTTATTTTCCATACCCAGAAGACGAACTGCCTCAAGAATACGAAGAGTTCCTAAAGCATCAGTTTGCCCAGTATATTCAGGCATTTCAAAAGACACTTTAACGTGACTCTGAGCACCTAGATTATAAATCTCATCAGGTTGAACTTGCTGAATAACTCTTACAAGATTTGTTGAATCAGTAAGATCTCCATAATGAAGTTTAATTTGTTCGTAAATGTGATCAATTCTATGTGTATTAATTAGAGAAGCACGTCTAATAATACCATGAACTTCGTAACCTTTCTCTAATAAAAATTCGGCAAGATATGACCCATCCTGTCCCGTGATTCCTGTAATTAATGCTTTTTTCATTACCACAATCCAATAAATTTAAAATCAATTTTGCTCTAGAAACAAAAATAGTTCATCAAAATTTTTTTTCTCTTTGTGAAATCTAAAAACTTTTTTATCTCTTTTTTCAAGAATAGTATCAGTAAATTCAGTTCTATTTTGAATAAAATTATCCCCTATTATGACCTGATTTGTATTGCAATAATAAGCAGCTAAGTCTCCTGGACTTGTTCCCGTATTGATAAAGTTTTCAGAATTATCTATTATAGTCAATAAGTATCTTACATCCAAATATCCCACCATGTCAATATAGTTTATATATTCACTTTCTACTAAAGGAAACTTAACAAGATCATTAATAACAACTAAATTTATTTTATTTTTGATATGAAAATCAACTACTTTTAAATACAAATCAAACTCAATAGATCCTACTCCAGAATTATTAGAGTTTCCATCTTTTCCTACCAAATAATCATTTATATCTACAGATCCACAATTTCTAGTTTTCCAACTATTTTTTACAAAAAAAGTATTATATTTTTCAATATCTATTCCCTTAGTTTTTTTAAATTCTGGATTCCATAAATTAAGATTATAAAATTGAACTCCTTTTTCATAGTATTTGGAAGATGGCAAGTACCAAGTTCCATCTAATCCTTCACCATACTTATATCCTGGACCTGGCGGCCATCCAAGTTTCCAGTGAAGATCTTTTCCAATAGAGTATAAAATGTTTCTAAACTTATATTCTGAAATTATTTGTTCGTACAAATCTTCATCAAAATTTCGTAAAGTATACCAAAAAGCAATTCCTTTATCAGGTATATTTTTAAAATTACTTAAAAGGAGTTCTGTTTCTTGATTATTTTGATAGGTTTTTGTTGTATCAATAAATCCATCTAAAGTAACGAGAATATCTACATATCTTTCATAAAATATCTCTTGACCTGGGAAGCAAAATGCAATAATAGGTCCTTTTACTTCACTAAAAAAATCAACAAAAAGTTCATTAAAAAATAATGGATAGAAACCATATTCTGTCCAAATGTAATTAACTAAAGAATATTCCTCTGTAGTAATTGTATCTAGAACATTTTTAATTTCACTTACAGTTTTAATTTTCAAATACTTTAAATTTTTCACACGAACACTCACAAATTTACAATAAAAATAGGTTCGGTAATATACTCTTTTCCATCAACAAATTGAATTTTTTCTCTATACTTATTATATAAATCATCAAAAATTTGAGGGGTAATTCTAGAATCATTGCGGATATAAACTTTATATCCTTTATCAAGCAAATCTAAGCAAAGACGATATTGTTGACTTTCCGTTAGAATATCTGTTCCTTTTTTATATGCTATAGAGTCAAAATAAAATGGATTATTTTTATCATTCATCTTTTCATAGAATTCACATACAAACTTAGCATGTTGATTATTAATTTCATCAGTAACAAATCCCAAATTGTAATTCATCCCAACACTTCTAGCAAACGCTGCAAAAGCTCTATTGTCTCTTGGCAAACAGGGTCCACCATATCCAAATCCATAATTAAGATATTTTCTACCAATTCTACTATCAGTCCCTATGGCAGTTAATACATTGGTAATTTCATCACCACATCCTGCTTGATGAAGAACATCTCCCAACATATTAGCATAACTAATTTTTGTAGTTAGAAAACAATTAACCGCTATTTTGGTAATTTCAGCTGAAGTATTAGACATACAACAAACTATTGATCTTGTTGTTTGAATTTTTTTATATAAATTTTTGATTTCCTGAATTATCAATTCATTATTTTTATGCGCAGAGTGTCCCAAGAGGACCATATCTGCTGTTCTTAAATCATTAATAATAGATCCTTGAGCTATAAATTCTGGGTTATAGAATACTTCAATATTATTAGGCAATTTTTGAGAAAACTTTTCGCAGTCACCTGGATTAACAGTACATCCAACAACAAAGTACTTTTTATCCTCAACTTCCCCAAAACAATCAACAACATCCCAAACAGAAGATACATTATAAGATCCATCAGGTAAAGATGGTGTTGACACTAAAGTGTAAATAAGATCGCACTCGTCAATAACTTCCCTATTATCCGTTGTTGCTTTAAAGTTTTTTGCCATCCTAAGAAGGTTTTCTACCTCTGGCTCATTAGTAATAATTTTGCGGTTATTTAAATCATTAACATACTCTTCTCTTATATCAGAGACAAGAACATCATATCCTGCAGCTTCGCAAAGAAGAGCAAAACAAATTCCAAGTCTACCTGCACCAATTACTCCGATTTTCATATTCAACCCTCTTTATGTTTAGCAGTAATAAGTAAATGCCACCCTAATTTTTTTTCTAAAATTTTAAACATATTATCTGGCATTACATCAAACCAAGGTTGCTTTACATATTTTCCTTCTTTATATGGTTCTATTTGATAGGGAAAAATATGATCCCTTTCAATAGATATTATATCAAAATGATTTGACAATAAATCATAAATTTCTTCTTCAGTGTATGTATATGCGATTGGACAACCATATTGTGCTTCTGGTTGATCAAGACCAATACTAATCATATAATTTTTCCAAGAATTAGATGCATAAAGCATCAGTTTAAAAATACCATCTTTAGATAAGTAATTTTTAACGTGTTCAATCACTTTTTCTGGGTGAGGTGTATGGTGAATTACTCCCCAAGAATATACTAAATGATATTTTTCTTCGGGAAGGAAATCAGAAAGATTTTCTGCATTTCCTTGATAAAAATCTCCTTTTTGGCCATAAACTTCAAATCTTTTTTTAGCAAGTTCAATACTTTCAGAAGAAAGTTCTACTCCAGTATATTCTGCTCCATATCTAGCAAAGTTTATACCAGCAGTAGCTAAACCACATCCAATTTCTAAAACTTTTTTCCCATTCCATTCGTTAAATTTGGAAAAATCTTTAATATGAGGTTCAACAAAAAACTTTTTATTCTCTACTTCATCGAAATATTCTTTAGATCCAATTTCTTTTTGAGAATGTTTTACGTTACATGGTCTATTATTCCAAAAATTTTCAACATCTTTTATAGTAGGTTTCATATGATTTAAGTGTATATAAATTTAAATAAAAAATTAAAGAGTAAAAGTTGGAATAGGATTCATTTTATGTTGATTTGCTGTATTAAATTTTTTAAGAATTTCTACTGCAGGACCTGTTCCATATTCCATTGCTTCTTCAAGATCTAGATAAGTAGCACCCAATTGATTTTCATCGGTTCTACCATCATCCCAAAGACCATCAGTTGGTGCAGCATCAATGATTCTTTGATCTACACCCAAGTGTCTCCCAAGTTGCCATACTTCAGTTTTATATAAATCTGCAATTGGTGCAATATCAACACCACCATCACCATACTTTGTATAAAATCCAACACCATAATCTTCTACTTTGTTGCCCGTTCCTGCAACAATAGATCCTGTAGAGGTTGCAACTTGGTATAAAGTTACCATGCGAATTCGAGAACGTGTATTAGCAAGAGCATGATTATCTGTAGAAAATTTGCCCATTACACTTTTAAAACTCTCAAAGACATTAGTTAGATCAAATTCTTCAACAATGACATTTGAAAAATTGGTTTTTAACCAATTTAAATGAACATTGGAAAGATTTTTTTGTTCATTTTTCTGATGAATTGGCATTCCTAATGCATAAGTTGGCAAATTAGTTTTGGCGGCGAGGGTTGATACAACAGAAGAATCAATACCACCAGAAACTCCTACCACAAATCCTTTAATATTGTTGTCATTAGCATAGTTTTTCATCCAATCACTAATTTTTAGTGATAAGTCAGAATAATCTTTAATTCTATCCATTTTAATTACGAGAAAATAATTTAAAGTATTATAACATATTTTTTAATTTGAATTAACTTTACTGTTAATCCACTCATAAGTTCTTCGAATACCTTCTTCAAGAGTCAAAGAATAATCCCAACCAAGTTTATCACGAACCAAGTCATTATTAGAGTTACGTCCACGAACACCTAATGGTCCATCTACATGTTTTTTAACAATATTTTTTCCTGCAACTTTAGCTGCAATATCGGCAAGATTATTAATACTTACAATTTCTTCAGAACCAATATTTACTGGTCCAGTAAAATCGGAATTCATTAATCTGCGAGTTGCTTCAATACATTCATCAATATAAAGAAATGAACGAGTTTGCTCACCATCTCCCCAAATTTCAACTTCTCCACCTTCGACAGGAAGCTCCGCTACTTTACGACACATTGCTGCGGGAGATTTTTCTCTACCGCCAGTCCAAGTACCTTCTGGTCCAAAAATATTATGATAGCGTGCAATACGAACGGAAATATTATGATTGCGATAGTATGCAAGGTAAATTCTCTCTGAGAATAACTTTTCCCACCCATACTCACTATCAGGTCCTGCAGGATATGCATCACTCTCTTTAAGACCTGGATTATTAACATCCATTTGAGCATACTCTGGGTACATACATGCAGAGCTTGAATAAAAGATTTTAGTTTTATTTACTCCCTTTTGATCATTTAAATTTTTTTGTGAAGAAAGTACATTCAAGTTAATCATTGCAGAATTATGCATAATTTCTGAATCATTATCTCCAGTAAAAACAAATCCTGCACCACCCATATCAGCTGCAAACTGATAAATTTCATCAAAAGTATCTACAAAATCAAAAGGAACAAATTTATAAAAATTTCCAGATTCACCCCTAAACTGAACAACACGCTCAACAAATGATTGATTGGTAAGATCGCCTTGAACAAATTCATTTGCAGCAGACTGAGAATATTCAGGATATTTAAGGTCAACACCACGAACCCAATAACCTTCAGATCTCAGTCTTTTTACCATGTGGCTTCCAATGAATCCACCAGCACCCAAAACAAGTGCTGTCTTTTTATAACCATTCATAAATTGATAAATTACTCTTAGTATATATCATACAAAAAAAGAGAGGTTTATGCAACCTCTCTTTATAAATCAGGCTCGCCACCAATTCTTTGACTGGAAATTGGAAACCAGGCGGAGAAAGAAT
>JACCEB010405892.1_pt1 | contig 12055 bp, 8 predicted proteins | sample 7454761 | NCBI WGS metagenome assembly JACCEB01 (sample SAMN15323454, study PRJNA562643) | freshwater metagenome | isolation source: river surface water | place: USA:Blue River Watershed | collected 2017-08-18 | reverse complement strand
GGCTGACAAGGGGGAGCATTTTGATGAAGCTGTCGCTTCGCGTCACTGGTTCCTTAGCTTGGAGGCAGCGATTGATGGCCTGAGGGAAAAAGGGGACGTCCACAATCAATCTATCCCGTACGAAGTGGCCCACCTGATAATGAAAGATCATCTGAATCTCGCTGGTTCTCTTCTTAATATTCCCTCCGCCACCCAATCTAACGACGAATGAAAATCCTCTCCAAGCAAGGCCATCGCGAGGCCTCTCTTCACCTGATCGAACGATGTAAGGAGCTAAGCGCTCAAAAATGCAAAGATCACGACAAACTTGCGTTGGTCTCCAGCGATTCGTTGTGCTCTATGGTCGGTTCTCAAACGGCTTGGTGGAGGGATGCTTCTCCGCTGGTCAAATCTCAGGATGTTGACCTGACCCGTTTGTTTGCGCTCCGGCTTGTCGAAGACGATAAGAACCTGAGCGACTTCCGAGCCTCTTTGGCTATTTATGAGGTTTTGGGCGGTTTGCCTCCCGCAGCAGCCGTCGACTGGACTCTCTGGTCTGGATTGGCTTTTGGTCCCTGCTCTGAGTATATGAAAGCCCGCTGGCATGTCCCGGCACCGGTTGCTGCCGATCCAGATGATGCTTCATTGATTCCGGATATCTTAAATGAAGGCGACCAGGAAGATGAGGTTGAGAGTAAGCCTAAGAAGCCTCGTGATCCCGTTAGCCGAGCTCGAGGCATTCTTCTTCAACGCTGGATTGGTCGGGGTGCTGGTACTACGGCGCTTACACGTCATGGAGTTGGCCGTTTGTGGTGGATTGCTAGAGTTGCTGAGATGGCATCAAGAGAGCAGCAGGCTGGGGGTAAGACCATGACTCATTATCTTCGTATCCTTTTCGCGGACCAGAATATCCAGTGGAGTATTGTTCTTCGTCGCTACGGCGCCATGTCTAGATTGGTGAGCGTGTTGCTCGATAAGATTGCTGCCGATTATCTTGATCAATCCGGAGCTGAAGACCGTCCGTATCGCTTAGCTGAAGGAAGTTCTATCAATGAGGTTAAAGCATTCACCAAGTTGCTGAATACCTCAGCCGGTGGATCTCTATATGATCTCAAAGACTACGATGACATGATCTTGGACGTTGGGCAGTTCCAGCAAATGGCCCGAAAGGCTTGATGTCAGACTGCCCAGCCTAGCGCTGAGTTGTGCAGCCGTATTAGCGCCAGGTGACGGTCCGACGTCGACGGTCGTAGTCCTGGCGAAGTACCGCTTAAACGTGCGTATTCGGGAGTCGTCACGTCTTTGTGGACCAGAATGCGTAGTCCGTCATTGGCTAGCGTCATCAGATGCTCATCGAACAGCACGTGGATATCCGATCTTAGGAGCAGTCCGTTATCCAACGAGTTGTCGCCGGTTTTGGCGTGCGAAATGATATGGCAGGCCTCTAGAACGGTTTCCTCGTTCGTGCCGGTGAAGGCGCACCGTGAGCCGTAAAGCGTTTGGAGGGCTTTACGGAACCGCGATTGGCCTCTTCGTACTCGACGCGCGTATGCCTGACGTATGTCTTCGTCTTGGATGGGCTGGTAGTCATCGGTGGGCTCAGCTTTATCCTCGATAACGAAGGTTAGCGGGTCGCTGAACTCATGACGCGCCAGGTCATCTCTTAAAGATGGGAGGTCTATTTCCTTACGTTCGGCTTGGTAGTAATGGTCCCAGACCAAGCGGTCGACGTTCGCGACGCCATCGAAGCCTTTTGCCTCCACCCTTGGGTCGAGGGCCCGGAAGTTGGCCAGCTTGAACGAAATGCTGGTCATCAAGCGGCCGGTTTCCATAGCGGCTTTGATGACAGGATCGCTCTTCTCTATGCTTAACCCTTTGCGGCGGCACTCCTCGTAAGCGAGTAAGCACCGCATGGAGTCCGCCCGATCGAAATCGTGCCCAGTCTTGATGCTGATCAGTTCCAGCCGGAGCGAGGTGCGTGGACTAAGTAGGTGATACTCCCATTCCACAGCGTAGCGTTCTTCAAAGTTTTCGATGGTAGGGTCTTCTTTGAGCGCCGTGAACTTCAGGTGACGCTTCTTGTTGGCCAGACGTTTCTCATCGAGCTGTAGGCGGATGTTCTGTTCGTTGATTGAGATGACTTGGCCGACGGCGAAGATGCCTGCCGGCGAATCAGGATTGGCGGTTTTTTCCTTAAGCAAGTAGACTTCGTCTTCGGCCTGTGGATTGCCTCCTACGAAGTCACCGACCGGCAGCTCAATCATCTGGCCAGGCTCTGCTAGGCTGCTCGCCAGGAAATCAGACCAACGGACCTTAACAGCCCAACTGCGCTTGGGTACCATCTCAGCTCTTTTTTCGCTTTTTACTTGGCTTGTATTCTTTCTGGACTTCGTGGGCAAAGACGAGGGTTTCGTCCATCGCCTTGGGCGATATAATTACCGGCCAATAGAACGGCTTACCGTGATCAGAGTCACCCCAGCCTTGCTCCTTAAGTCCGCTCTGCTTAACTAGGATGATGCCTGGAGCGTGGGTAGCCGACTGTCGCATGCGTTCAAGGTCAGTGGAAGCGGTTTCAGGTGCGTCACTGTAGATGTTGCCTCGCTTGTATTTGCTTAGGTTTCGCGTGGCGTCCCAAAGTCCGAGAGCAAGGATCCACACTTTGCCATTCTGTCCCGGGTCTTTGGCCTTCTGGCTCATCATGGCAAGTGCCTTGCGGGTGTGCTCCCATACAAATAGTTCTGAGTCTTTGGCCATCTCAAGTGTGGGCTCAATTGCTTTCAAGATCTTGATGGCATCATTTAGTTCCACCAAGAAAGGCTTAGTGTGATCCTTGGTGGCGTTGGGGTGATTCAAAAGGATTTCATCTACCCTTTTTACGGCCGGTTTGAGTTCATCGTTATTCGCCAGATTGAAGCCGACTGGAAGCTCGCGTGAGTGGGACTTGTATGTGGAAAGTTCCGAGAGCATGACTTTGTTTGGGCTGCATGGGATTACCGTGCCCTCTTCATCAGTGGTCACGCACACGATTGGCGCCGCCGGGTCCGCTTCGAGTCGGGTTCGGAGGCTTTCATCGAACTTATGGATTTTGACAAGTGCATCACGGGTCTTGGCGCCTGTATAAAGGCGAGTGAATACAAGATCATCCGTGTCTCGGTACCCCATGATACGCATGTGTTGAAGCACCGTGTCCTCTTGGAATTTCTCGGGTTCTCGGCCGTAGTAGAAGCCGATGAGATTGGGAATCGTCAGGCCTCGATCGAGGACATTGGCGCCGATAAACACGGTCATCAGATTGCTCAGAGTAAGTTCGCCTGTGTTTGGATTTAGGAGGGCTTCGGTGTCTTTATCAGAGTTTACGATGATAGGTTGAACGAAGCCTGCTCGAATCGATGCCTTTGCCGAAAACACTACTGTGTCCACCGGTGGTATCTTGAAGTTCTGCTTTGCAGTGTCGGCCGCAAGTGTGGCGTAGGCATCTTCCAGTAGAAAATCGGCATCGGCCGATCCGTTCTTTACCCACTCGTTAAGAGTATCCAGCACTTTCCTGACGAGTCTCTCTTGCCATTCGTGCGCCAGCTTTCCGACCTGTGTATGTATAAGGAAGCTGTATTTTTTCCGGGCTTCACCGCGTTTTTCTTGGGTGAGTTGCAGGATGCTTGCGCCGACGATGAAACTGCAGATCGAGTCCCTGAGGGCTTTTGCGTTCTTGGAAGTCATCACCTCTTCAAGTGTCAGTCTGCCGCGGTTTTTTTCGCATCCCACGGCGATAAGTTCTCCATCGCTGACGTGCCTTAGGGTGTAGTATGAGGAGTGATTTTCATTTGATATATCCCCGAAGAAATAATCTGATCCGACATATCCATCTCCAGTAGGCACGAGCGACGTGAAGATGGGCCGCATGGGCTTAAAGCGCTTGTCTTGGGTCAAAATCTCTACCGGCTGCAGATAAAGGCAGTATGGGGTTGCTGTGACCTGAAGGAAAGAGCTGTCGGTGCGTATATCTCTTACGTCGTTGATCTGAGAAGGGATTTTAGTCGGTATTCCGTTCTTAAAGGAGACGCTAAAGGTATCGGCTTCATCATCTATGATAAGTAGACGCTTCTGCTTTAATCCACCATCCAGTGTGTTGTTAAAAAGGTTGAGCAGGTGGTCGAGGTTGGTCTTCTCCTTTTTGACTACTAGCACGATTTTCTGGCTGGCCTGATAGGGTGTCAGCCCCCTGTCCTTAACGTCCATGATATCCGCTGCGAAAAGTTGATCCTTGGCGACAAACTCTCCGAAATCACGGTTCACTCGCCTCAGGGTCTGAAGGGCTAGGGGAATGTTGTTTTTAGTGAGGATTATGGCTACTTCATAGCCATTGTCGAAGGCGAGAGCCATGATCCCTTCGAATGTCCTCGTCTTTCCCGATTGGATTTTTCCAAGCAACATGGCCGGACGGCGCGTGTCAGCGTTGTTGGCCAGTAGCTGACCAACGGTCTTGGTAATGCAGTCGATATGCTCAGGGCCGTAATTCTGGCTGATCTTGAAGCTTGGGAAGAACGTGCCGTCTAGCCTGGGCTGAGTGAATGGGATGATGGTCATGACTTTATTTTTGGAGGCCGATTAGTGTGTTGATTGAGTCAGTGAAGAGTTGTTGGTAATCGAATCGAAGGTCGCGATTAAAATGCATTAGTTCGTTTCTTCTCTCCCGAATATTCGAGATTATCTTGCTTACTGTTTCGGGGTTTCCGTGCAAGGAGAGTTCTTTGAACAGCTTTTTATAGATCGTCTCAAAATGATGGAGTTCCAGTTTCTTCAGGCTGGTGAATTTGTGTTTCTTATTACGCTTTAGATATTCTTTCGCTTTTTTCCTGAGAGCGTCTTCGGCGGCTTTATCTTTTTTGTCGTTAATATGCTTCAGGATGTCCTCTGCGTATTCCGTAATCATTTCCATGAAGACCGGGGCCATTTCCTCGCCGAAACTGCCGCCAATGGTGTCATCGATGATATGGTTGGCTATGCCGGATTTTTCAATCTGTCTTCGTAACTGCGCCTCTATTATGCCAAGTTGGTAGTAAGGGAAAAGATGGTGGGTGGTTAGGTGTGCGTCGATTTCTTCTTTGTTTAGCGCGCCGATGACATTGCCATAGGCGTCGGTGATCGCCATCACTCCAGTGATTTTGTAGTAGTGGTCTGTGAGTTGCTCCTCGCCAGAGGCATATGTGATGTGGGATTGCATCGCCATCGTATCACTGAGTTCAATCTTATCACCTGCTTTCCTGAGTCCTGTGGCGTAGGATTTCCAGGTAATGATGCCGTCGATTTTTTTGAAAAGGGGTTTTTGATGCTTGTCGTAATCTGTTTCATTTACCACTAGGACAACTCCTCTGCTTCCAGATTCAAGGAGCTTGCCGTAACCTCCGTCGTTTCTTTCATGCCTTGGCGTCAATACGGTCGGAGCTAATGTTGCGTTGGGTAGCTCATTTATTTTCCCTGTGATTAGTTCATGGATGGCTCCAATGCCTTTTTTTAGGTATACTGAAGTCGGCTGTGCGTACGATTTCGTGAATCGGAAACTCTTGGCTGCCTTGCATGCACGAACCTCATCTGCGGTCTTGCCGTCGAGGGGGGGTATTGTGGCTAGACCAAGCTTCTTAAGATCCCTGCAAATGTCTTTTTTTACGCCGGCGGTAAGCCTGTTAATTTGAACGCTACCTGAATAATAACCGAGCAAGTCCGCCTTTAATATCTCAACCGGCTTACCTATGGCCTTCAAATCCTCAGCGATTTGAATCATGTGGGGATTTGTTGTAGGTGATGCACCGTCTCCCCTTTGGATTTTTAAAACCTCCGCTTGAGCGAAAGCCTTTTTTTCGATCAAGGACTTGCTTGGGATTGGAGGGGATATCTTTAAGCCGAATCTTTTAAGTTCACGATTGATGAGGTATTTTCCGTCATCAGTTAGCTTCGTGATCTTAACTGGTTCGGAGAAGTATCCCAAAAACTGCTCTTTGGGGACTTCTTCCGCAGCTTCAGATTTTTTTAGCCTATCGACTAACTCATGGAAGGCTTTGGTTGGCTTATTTTTAAGGTATCGGTTGCCCATAGAATTAATTTATCTGACGCAAGGCTGCCTCGGCTGGTATGCCACCATTGATTAGTTTATGCACCGCCCGGTGGCAGCAGGGGCAGAGCATGGCGAAGTCCTCCGGCTTGGTTATGCGCATCCCGCGTGCAAGGGGTACGCGGTGGTGGGCTTCGATGAGGTCCAGGCCGCGGTACTCGTCTTCGGGAACGCTTCCGCAGGCTTCGCAGGTGAGCTTGCCGTTTAGCGACCTCTTACGCGCAAGTTCCTTGGCCAGCCTTGCGGCATTTCCGTCTCGTTCTGTGCTCAGGTGAGTGCGCAGCACTTTGCCACCCTCGGTGAATTCGAGGTCCTGCGGTGTGTCATCGCCTCCTTGCCGGCTACCGGAGGGCAGGGGGCTCTTGATGAACTTTAGCAGGATTGGTAAAAGCTTGTCTCGGTTGGTGATCTCCCTGAACAGCAGGTTATCTCCTTTGCCGATGCGGAATGCATCCTTGCCATCAGTGATGCGGCGCCAAGCGACTCCGATCTTATGCAGTCCTTCCTTCACCAGGCTTGCCCGGGTGTATTTACCATCGCGGCGCTCATAGCGTGACGTGACCGTCCCCCATGCGTGTAAGTGGCGATTTTCGGATTCTAGGAAGATTACGTCGCCAACGTTTGCCTCGTGTGCCATCCGCCAGACCTGGGCTCCGAACAGGGCGCCATAGGGCAGGAAGAGCGTGGTGGCCTTTCCTGTTTTCCGGGATTCTTCTAGGGTGAGGGGGCGCGGATCGAAGTCCGCCGGCGAGAAGCTGTAGTCTCCATTCGCCAGATGGACCTCAGGTGACGGGCAAAGCTGGTTCGGGTGGGTCGGGGCCTTGGCCAGCCAGTATTTGCGTCCGACGGTCTGTGAGGGCGGGTGCTTCATAGGGGGTCTCCCATCTCTATGAAAGTAGGCTGCGCTGTGAAGTGTAGTTATTTAAAATATGTATCTTGGGGGCATTTGCACCGTCCGGCATGTCCCGCGCCAAGTACGCTCTTTATATGATGGGGACGTAGGCTGCAATTTCAGGGGCTTCGCCTTAGGATAGGCCCCAGGTTACGAGGTGCTCTTTAAGGAGGTCAGGGTCTGGCCCGAGGTCTCTGTCGGTAGGGGCACGTAAGCGCATTCCGCTTAGCTCGGCATACTTCGAACGATGTGCCCTCTCGTTGATGACTATCCTTAAGTCATCAGGCCGTATTCCGATCACGCCGTGATCGAATAGCTTGTGTAAATCTTTGCGAAGGAGCAGGCCGTTTTGAACAAAGTTGGTGTGGCGACCGTTATATCTCCTGACATGTGCTGCGTCCAGGGCTAGTTCCAGGTCGTAACCAGTTATAGCGCAACTTCCCCGGTATGCATTGATGAGTTCCTTGCGGAAGTCTGCCTGGCCTTCGCGGATTGCTTGCTGTGTTTCACGCCATCTTCTCAGGTCATCTTCGATGTTCGGGCGGCCATGTGAAATCGTCAGCTCTTCGGTCAGTAAGGGGGCGCTCTCCATTTCAAAATAGCCCGCCTCTGCGTCATAAAGAGTTACGAAGGCGACGCCAAGTACCTCGTATTGGGTGATGCCTTTCAGCTTTTGAGCTAATTGGCGGAATACTCCGACGGGTACGGCGTCTTCGATGTTAGATTGCAGACGCAGATTCTTCCAAATGGGTCCGCCTGCGTTCACGTGCTGATACCGGTAGCGCCATCCGTCGGCAGTTTTGACCGGCTCGAAATCTTTGTATATCGAATCATCGTTGGCGTTTTGGGAGGACTTTAAGCTTAGGGCATACTTGCTGTCTTTAGGTACATACATTCCGCCTCCTGCGGGTTCGTGTAATATCGTTCCGTCCGGCAGCGCTTTAGGAACTGAAAGGATCCGTCCAGCATTATCCATGAACCATTCCAACCCCTTTCTATGCCTTGGGTCAGCCAAGCTCAGGATTCTGTCTCTACAATTCATATTACAATTAAGAGAAGATCTGTTTCGCTGATCAACTAATTAGGCCTCATGAGGTCTAAAGAGATAGCCTACTAGTCAGTAGTCGGACGACTTAACGATCAGGCATCTTAGGTAGTATGAGCGTCAGGGTGGAGTGAGCACATGGTTGACCGGCAGTTGCATCGTCAACTCAGCCCAAAGCCCGCGAAGGACGGGAAGGGCATGTCACCTAACAAACCGCCGCCGCTCCTGGACATCCCTGACCTAATCAGCTCCGGCCCGATCGCCCCGCCGGCCTAATCGCCCCGCCATCTTGTTCTGGTTTGTCCGCCTGCCTCCCAATTTTCCCAACTTTTCATAACAGGGTCAGACCCTACTATCCGCCTGCCAGGTATCTTGATAATGACGTCAGCAACGAGTAGACGGGAGTGGAAACCCCTACTTGTCATTTTAAAACAGAGGCGTGCCGGGGCTGTTGGGAGGATATTAATCAATTGCCCTCTTGCATACCTTTAATGTAATTCACTTATGCCTCACTTTTATGTCCGCCTTCTCCTTCTCCTACTGTTAGTTCTGACGGGTTGTAAAACCCCGCTTGAGAAGATTGATCAATTCGTAGCCGAGGAGGACTTTGAGGGCGCTTTGGCATACCTTGTTGAGAAAGGAGTGGCTTCGACCGTCTCCGACGAACTGGATCGGAGCGACGAGGAGGTCCAGAAGCTGCTCGTCGCCCGTGATCTTTACCGCCGCAAGATAGAAGAGCGTTTCGGCAAGGAGGCCGCTTCGGTCCTGGAGAGTGGGAAATCACGGGCGGCCCGTCGCATGGCTGACGCGGCTTTGCTTCGTTGCGTTTGGTCGGACGAGCTCCGACGGCTTGCGACGCGTGCCACCAAGGCCGTCGCGCGCCTTGATGAGGGACTAGCGGCCTATGCCCGACTGGATAAGGCCGATTTCGCTGCGCATTGGGCTTTCGTAGAGGGCTTCAAGCCTGACGTCAAAATCGCCGCCGACGACGCCGCTTTCATCGAAGCGCTTGAGTCCGTTTCCAGGAAACTTGCCGCCACCGAAGCGGCCGGATTGCGCGACGATCTTGAGCGTGGCGACGCTGAGGCAGTGAATTCCAGAATCGAAAAAGTCCGACTGCTCTATGTTGATGAGTCGCAACTGTCCCGGATGTCAGCCCTCGCGCGCGAGATTTTGGCATCGCATGTCGTCCCCCGACTCCTCGAGGGCGAGGAAATCCATGGATTCATCGCCAAACGTGCCAAATGGAGTGGTATTACGCAGCCGCAGCTCAGAGATGTCCTCGGCGTTCTGCTGGAGTCCGCCGATGGTTGGATGACTAAGTCGCTGCGCATGGCCGTCGAACGTAAGCATGATGCCAAGGGGGTAGTAGATGCCGTCGAGGAGCTTTATGTCTCCCGTGGCCGACGGAATCAGTCCGACTTTTGTCTGGCGGATCTTCATGTGATTCGTGGTACCAGGCTCGCCAAGGAAGGTGCGAACGCCTCGGCAGCCCTGTTCCACTTTGAACGGGCTCGGGAATTGAATCCCTCCGCCGACGTCTTGGATTTGATTGAGCTGGCTAAATCTACCCGCGGTAAACTCAAGCCCATGACTGTCTCACTGACGCTTTCGTCAGGTGCTGAGGCTGCCCCCGACACCATTGGACCTGTCTACTACATCAGCGCCTTGAACCTGATTGAAAAGACCCGTGAAGGCGTACGCTGGGCTTTGTCCGAGCCCGAGACCCCGGGGGCGGACGTGACCCTGTTCATCGAGAAAGCGGAACGATTCGTGCCCAAGGTTGCCGATCTATCGGTGGTCCAGTCACGTTATTTCGCCCATATGCAGTCAGTGCCTAACCCCCAGAAGGGTTATCTCAAAGGCCAGCTGAACGCGGCTGAGATGTCCTATCAGTTCGCCCTTTCGAGCTACAATTCCGCGGTCTCTAGCTTCAATATCTATCCCTCGCAGTATTCGCTCAATGCCGTCAACTACGCCGAGAATAACCTGGAGTCGGCCCGAACGCGTTACAACTCCCTGGTGAGCCTGTATAACGCTACCCCTACCACTGTCGAGGAGCCCGTCTACATGCCATACAGCTTCTTCGAGGGCAACATGCGCTGCGGTTACGTCGCCGCTGGCAAGGTCCTCGTGCAGGGCACAGAAGCCCAATTTGCCTCGCACCGTGTCGATTCCCACTATGTGCGCCTCAACACGAAGTTCACAGACATCTCGGCTACGAACCGACGGGACGTCCACTATCCTGTCGAAAACGTATCTGAGCAACTTTTTGCGAACATCGTCGCCGTCGCCGCAGACGTCACGGAGAAGGTCGCCTCAGTGCGCATCCTGCCCGCCGATGAGTTCATCGGCAATCTTTCCGAAGGGGAGAAAGCCTGTGTCGCCTATGCTATGCATCCGCTTAAGCAGCCTGACGCCGCCGGACTGGGCCTGCCGGCATGGGCGCGTAAGTTCGCGGAGACGTGCCGCTTCGTTGGCGTGAAAGTCCTTCCTCCGGAACGCTACCTGGAACGATGCGTAAGGGATTATCCGGCGGCCTTCGACGACCCTCTGTCAATCGAGCTCATGCGCGGCATGGTCTGTCGTATCGATTGTCAGTCGCCGTTCGGCGATTCACGAGGCTCCGGCTCCGTCATCTCGGCCGACGGCCTAATACTGACCGCCGCGCACGTGATCCGTGGTTCTGCCAATAAGGTGGTCTTCAATTATGGACCTAACAAAGGCGAGTTCGAAACCGAGATCGTCTTCGTTGACGACCGTAGTGACGTGGCTGTGCTCCGTGCAAAGTCTCTCCGCTCAGAGCGGTGGTTCAACGTCCGGTTTGGAGAGTTTCCTTCTCCCGGCGACCCGGTCATGGCGATCGGATATCCAGGTCGCCCCAGCGAAGGCGACGCAACTCAGGATTTCGTCACAAGGGGCATTATCTCGGCTTCCAATTCCAGCAAAGGATGGTTGGTTGCGGACCTTACAGTTGCTAGCGGCAACAGTGGAGGGCCTATTATCTCGGCCAAAACCGGAGAGATTCTGGGCGTGGTCTCTCAGGTAATCTCAGCCAGCATCAAAAAGAACTATGCGGCGTCAGGTTTCTGGTGCAAAGCATTCCCTGCGGCCCGTCTGACGGAAGCACTAGGCTTAAAAGACCATCCATGAGCCAGTAAAGGAGTGCAGGTTTCCCCTGTCGCTCAGACGATTTTTTTGGTTCGCGGAGTAGTATGAACACCAGGCCGACCAGCAATTGCATCGTCTGCTCAACCTCAAGGTCGCGAGGACGGGAAGGGGATGGTGCTGACCAAGCTGCTGCTGCTCTTGGCCATCCCATCACGGGGGACTTTATTAATTGGGTCTTAGGCTATTGCCCGGTGTAGTTTAGGGCGGACAGCTGCTGGCTTGTAGTCGGACCTTGATCAAGGTAGGCTATTTGAACTGCATCAATGACACGTTCATCCAATGGCATGACTATGAGCGGTTCGGGATTGTTTCGCTGGTCCTGGCACCCGAATGCCCGAGGCCATGGTCCGAAATCACCCTGGAAAAAATACAAGGCAGTCAGCGGCACTTACCGCGTGAGGCGGCATGTGGGGACGCATGAGTTCGTGAACTCTTTCAAGGAGCCAGAGCATGTCTATGAAATCATCGGGTCGTTCAAAATGCATGAACTGCGGAGCGCCGTGCGTTACGGGCACGTTCTCGACGATGATCAGGTTCAGCAGGAGGACGGTGTCGGCTGGGTGGTTGTCCGTGACTTCATGCAGAGAGCGCCCAGGAAAAAGGCCTCTTCGGCAAAACGACCCAGGCCCCGCAAAACTCGCTCCCGGAAAAGCAAACTCAAGCGTCCGGAGCGAGTTAAGCGCGGCCGGAAAAGACCCAAATACAAGACCAGGTAAGTGGAATGCACGAAGGGTTCAGGCTGCTGGGCGGCAACCTGTCTCTCCAAGATTAGGCACAGCTCATCACAGAAGGGGTCAGGCTACTAGCTAGTAGCCTGACCCCTTCAAAACACCCGTGGTGCTATCGCTGGAAGAAGTAAATC
>JACCEB010535133.1_pt1 | contig 12063 bp, 10 predicted proteins | sample 7454761 | NCBI WGS metagenome assembly JACCEB01 (sample SAMN15323454, study PRJNA562643) | freshwater metagenome | isolation source: river surface water | place: USA:Blue River Watershed | collected 2017-08-18 | reverse complement strand
GGGGTTCGGCGGCGCCTATGCGGGGCCGAGGAACGCAGGTCGACAGGGGCCGAAGAGCGAGGCATGTTTGAGCCGCTGCAGGCGGCGAGTTTGCCTCGCGTGCCCCTGGCGACCGAGTACCGCAGGGGAGCCCGAAGGGCCCCCGCATCGAAGCCGCCGGGCCCCTGCCGCACACCTGGCGCGCTCCACGCCAACGCCAAGCACCACCAACCACCAACCACCAACCACCTCAAACGCCGACCTCCCCACGAATGAGAGAATTCACGCATGTCCCAAGCCGCCGACTCCCTCACCCTGGTCCGCCCCGACGACTGGCATCTGCATTTGCGTGACGGCGACGCCCTCGCCACCACCGTGCCCCACACCGCCGCCCAGTTCGGCCGGGCCATCGTCATGCCCAACCTCAAGCCGCCGGTCACCACCGCGGCCCAGGCGATTGCCTACCGCGACCGAATTCGCGCCGCCGTCCCCGCCGGGGTCGACTTCGAGCCGCTGATGACGCTGTACCTCACCGACAACTTGCCGCCGGACGAAATCCGCCGCGCCAAGGCCGCGGGCGTCGTCGCTTGCAAGCTCTACCCGGCAGGCGCCACCACCAACAGCGACGCCGGCGTCACCGACATCCGCAAGACCTACGCCACCCTCGAGGCCATGCAGCGCGAAGGCCTGCTGCTCCTGGTGCATGGCGAGGTCACCTCCTCCGAAGTGGACCTGTTCGACCGGGAGGCTGCGTTCATCGACGAACAGCTCATTCCCCTGCGCCGCGATTTCCCCGGTCTCAAGATCGTGATGGAGCACATCACCACCCGCGAGGCCGCCCACTATGTGCGCGACGCTGGCGCGCTCACTGCCGCCACCATCACCGCCCACCACCTCTTGTACAACCGCAACGCCATCTTCACCGGCGGTATCCGGCCGCACTACTACTGCCTGCCGGTTCTCAAGCGCGAACTGCACCGCCTGGCCCTGGTCGAAGTGGCCACCTCTGGCAGCCCGCGCTTCTTCCTCGGCACCGACAGCGCCCCGCATGCGGCCCACCTCAAAGAGCATGCAGCCGGGTGCGCTGGCTGCTACACCGCCCCGGCGGCGATGGAGCTCTACGCCGAGGCCTTTGACGCCGCCGGCGCGCTGGACAAACTCGAGGCCTTTGCCAGTTTCCACGGTGCCGACTTCTACGGCCTCCCGCGCAACACCCGCACCCTCACGCTCAAGCGGCAGCCCTGGGCTCTCCCCGAGGACTACGCTTTTGGCCAGGCCCGCATCAAGCCCTTGCGGGGCGGCGAGACGCTGGGTTGGCAGGTGGCGGGCTGAGGCCCGGGCCGGCCCTCCACCGGGTCCTTGCCGCGCGTCACTGGCTTGGCCATGCCCGCCCCATCGACCGACGCGCCCTGGCCCGACATCGCCTGGGCCGATCCCTGGTACCGGCCCTGGCGCGACCTGGGTGAGCCTGCGTATGCACGGGTCGCCCGGGGCCAGGCCGTCTGGCAGGCCTTGGCAGCGGGCCCAGCGTCTCCGGTGGGTTTTGTGTCGCAGGAATCCCTGCCGGAGGGTGTCCCCTACGAGCGTTTCATCTTCGAAGCCCGTCAAGTGCCCACCCGCGAGGGCCTGCATGACTTTTTCAACGGCCTGTCCTGGCAGGCTTTCCCCCTGGCCAAGTCACGCTTGAACGCCCTTCAGGCGGCCGAAATCGCCCGCGATGGTGTGGGGGCAGTGCGCGGCCCGGTGCGGGACGCGATCACCGTATTCGACGAGAACGGCGCCCTGCTGCAGGCGCCACCTCCCCTGTGGGAGGCACTACGGGCACGCCAGTGGCAGCGCCTGTTCGTGACGCTGCGGCCCCTGTGGCGGCACGCCCGCCTGCTCGTCTTCGGCCATGCCCTGCTCGAAAAGCTGGTCGCGCCCCGCAAGGACATGACCGCCCATGTCTGGTGCGCTGACGCCCCCCTGGGTGGGCTTGCCGACGCGCCCCCGGGCGGGGTCCTCCCTGCCGGCCTCATGTCTGGCCTCATGGCCGACCGCGCGGCGGCAGACGCCTGGCTGGCCCAGGCCTTTAGCCCCGAAGCGCTGCAGGCCAAGCCCTTTACGCCGCTGCCCTTGCTGGGCCTGCCCGGTTGGTCGTCCGCCAATGAGGACCCCTTGTTCTACAGTGACGCCCGCGTGTTCCGTCCGCCGCGCGGCGGCGACCCAGGCACCCCGGCGGGTGCCGGGCCAGACGGTCGGTAAGTCCCGCCATGCCGGTAGCAGCACCGTGGGCCAAGTCTTCTTCGTGAAGCGGCAAAACCCCTAGAAAACGGGGCAGTTTGCTTGCAATCTGCCGGGCCAGCCTTATCTTCTCCCGGGGTGCGGCCCTTTGACCGCATGCTTCTGTCGGAGACCGAATGAAACGCATTCTTCTGTTCGTTGCCACCAACCTCGCCATCGTGCTGGTGCTGGGCATCGTCGCCAGCCTGCTGGGCGTGAACCGCTTCCTCACGGCCAACGGGCTGAACCTGGGCGCCTTGCTGGGCTATGCCCTCATCATGGGCTTTGGTGGCGCCTTCATCTCGCTGCTGCTGTCCAAGCCGATCGCCAAGTGGAGCTCCGGCGTGAAGCTCATCACCGGCGATGAGGGCGCTGACCAGCGCTGGATCGTCGAGACCGTGCGCCGCTTCTCCGACAAGGCTGGCATCGGCATGCCCGAGGTCGGCATCTTCGAAGGCGAGCCCAACGCCTTCGCCACTGGCGCGTTCAAGAACAACGCCCTGGTCGCGGTGTCCACAGGCCTTTTGGAAGGCATGACCCGCGAGGAGATTGAAGCTGTCATCGGCCACGAGGTGGCCCACATCGCCAACGGCGACATGGTCACCATGACCCTGATCCAGGGCGTGATGAATACCTTCGTTGTCTTCCTCTCGCGCGTGATTGGCTACGCGGTCGACAGCTTCCTGCGCCGCAATGACCAAGAGAACACCGGCCCCGGCATCGGCTACTGGGTGACCACCATCGTGCTGGACATCGTGCTGGGCTTTTTGGCGGCCATCATCGTGGCCTGGTTCTCGCGCCAGCGCGAGTTCCGCGCCGACCGCGGCGCCGCCGAGTTGATGGGGCAGCGCCAGCCCATGATCAACGCCCTGGCCCGCCTGGGCGGCATGGTTCCCGGCCAGCTGCCGCAAGGCCTGCAGGCCTTGGGCATCACCTCGGGCGTGGGCAAGCTGTTCTCCACCCACCCGCCGATCGAAGAGCGCATCGCTGCGCTGCAGCAGCGGGGCTGATCACTTCAGGCCGTAGCCCATTGTCTGCGGCAGCCACAGCACGATCTGTGGAAACAGGGTCAGCGCCAGCAGCAACAGCAGCAGCATGACCAGGAAGGGCCACCCTTCCTTCATCATCTCGCCGATCGGAATGCCTGTGAGTGCCTTGGTCACGAACAGCAGCATTCCGAACGGCGGATGGATGAGCCCGATCATCATGTTCAGGACGACCAGCACGCCGAAGTGCACCAGGTCAATCCCCAGTGACTTGACCGCGGGCAGCAGCATGGGCACAAAAACCAGCAGCAGCACCGACACGTCCAGAAAGCAGCCCAACACCAGGAAGAGCAAGTTGACCAGCAGCAGGAAGCTGGTGGGCGTCAGTTGCATGCCCTGCACCCAGGCGGCCATCGCCTGCGGCACGCCCTCCGCGGTGAAGGCGTAGTTCAGGATGAAGGACCCGGCCAGGATCATGGTGATCACCGCGCTTGCGCGCGTCGACTCCAAGACCACGCCCCAGAATTTGCGCAAATTCAGTGCGCGGTAGACCACGGTAGCCAGCAACAGGGCATGGACGGCGGCGACCGCGGCCGCCTCGGTGGGCGTGAAGGCGCCTGAATAAATCCCTCCGAGCAAGACGATCGGCATCGAAAGGGGCAGGGCGCCGCGAAACAGGATGGCAGGCCATTCACGCAGAGGCACTGGTTCGTCGCGCGGCATGTTGCGCTTGACCGCGATGAAGTGCACCACCACCATCATCAGCAAAGCCATCAGCACCCCGGGCACCACGCCGGCCAGGAACAGTGCGCCCACCGACGCGCCCGAGACCAGGGCATAGATCACCATCGGGATCGAGGGCGGTATCACCGGCCCCAGGGTGGCCGAGGCCACGACCACAGCCGCTGCGAAGCCCCGGCTGTACTCGGGCTTTCGCAGCATCTGCTTGATGGTCACCAGGCCGGGCCCTGCGGCGTCGGCGATGGCGCTGCCGCTCATGCCCGAAAACACCACCGACACCAGAATGTCCACCTGCGCCAGTCCGCCGCGCATCCGGCCTACGAGGATGCGGCAGAAATCGAAGATCCGCTCGCTCACTGTCCCCGCGTTCATGATGTTGGCGGCAAAAACGAACAGAGGCACCGCCAGCAGCACATAGCTGTTGTACAGGCCGTTGCCCACCTGCTCGGCCATCAAGCCCAGGTCCTGGCCCTTGGCGATCAGGTAGCCGATGCCAGCGGCCAGCATGGAAAAACCGATCGGCATGCGCAGCAGGATGCCGCCGGCCAGCACGCCGACCAGGATGTACAGGGGCGTCATAGGCGCAGCTCGGTGTCCAGCCCTTGTCCGCGCAGCGCCTGCCAGATTGCCCAGGCCGATCGCAGCGCCAAAGCCACCAACAGCAGCACGAAGGGCATGAAGACCCACATGAAGGGTAGGCCCAGGACCGGTGTTCCTTCCCGGGCCATGAAGGTCACGTAGTCCCAGGTCGCCGGCAGGGCCCAGAGGGACAAACCGCCGATCACCGAGTGGCCGACAACGGTCATCGCCTGCCGCCCGCGGCGTCCCACGCTGTTCCAGAGCAGGTCGAACACGACATGCTCACGCGCGGGCACCATCACGGCGGCGCCCCAGAGAATCACCCAGACATACAAGACAACCGCGGCCTCGTCGGTCCAGGCCAGCGGCTTGTTGAATCCGAAGCGGGCCGTGATCTGCACCAGGAACACCACGAACAGCGCCAGGAACAGGCCGCCGCCCACACCATTGGCGAATCGTTGCAGCCAGGTCCTCATTCGGGCGGAGTGCTTGGTGCCGAATCAGCGGGTGTTGTTGATGCGATCGACCAGACCCCTGGGCCAGACCTTGGCGTATTCGGAGTTCTGGTAAGTCGCCTGGACCGCCTTGCGGAAGGCATCGAGGTCGGGGGTGGTGACTTGCAGGCCTTCCTTCTTGAAGAAGTCCACGATTTGGGCCTCTTCCTTGATGCGGTTCTCGTTGTTGTACTGGGCTGCCGCATTGGCGGCAGCGGTCACCTTGGTGCGCTGAGCCGGCGTCATCGCGTTCCAGGCCTTGTTGGAGACGGCGATGAAGATGCCGTCGACCAGGTGGTTGGTCAGCACCAGCTGCTTGGTCACTTCGTAGAACTTGGCGGCGCGCACGGTGGGCAGGGGGTTGTCCTGGCCGTCGATGGTGCCGGTCTTGAGGCCCAGGTACACCTCGCCGAAAGCCAGCGGCGTGGGCGTGGCCCCAAGGGCCTCACCCAGGAACAGCCATTCCTTGGAGCCAGGCATGCGCAGCTTCACGCCCTTGAGGTCGGCCGGCGTCCTGACGTTGCGCGCCTCGCGCAGGTTCACCTGGCGGGTTCCCAGGTAGATGGTGGACAGCGGGCGTACCTCCATCTTCTCGACGACCGACTTGAACAGTTCCTCGCCGATCGGGCCGTTGAACACCTTCTGCTGGTGGGCCGGGTCGCGAATGATGTAGCCCGCTGTGAAGACCGAGAACTCGGGCACCAGCTTGGCAATATCAAAGGCCGAGATCGAGGACAACTCGAGGTTGCCGCGGGCCATGGCGGCCGGCTCCGTGCCCTGCTTGAACAGGGTGGCGTTGAGGTTGATCTGCACGTCGAACTCGCCCGGCGCGCTCTTGTCCAGAGATTCCTTGAACACCGTCCACATCTTGGCGTGCCAGTCGTCCGGCACCGCGGGGGTCGAAATGCGCAGGACCATCTTTCCAGCAGATTGGGCATGGGCGGCGGGCAGGCCAGCGGCCAGCAGGGCCAGGCCGGCTGCGCCGGCGAGCAGGCTGCGGCGAACGATATGCTTCATGGAGTCTCCTGTTCTTGGGGGGGCGGAATTTCCGGTGGACACGGCGCGCCAGTGCAGGCCGTCAGTCGGGGTTTGGCGCCAAGATCGTAGGCCCACCCGCGGCAGATTCCCATTGGGCCAAACCCGCGTGGCGATCCGGCCGATTCACGCGAGGATCGAGGCCTTCCCCTCTCAGACCCCCTTCATCCCGTGACCGTGAACCGCCCACCGATGACCGGCATTTGGCCGGCCCTGATGACACCCCTGCGTCCCGACCTCTCGGTCGACCATGCCACTTTCGTGGACCATGCCCACGACCTGATCGCGGCTGGCTGTTCTGGCGTGACTCCGTTTGGTACCACGGGGGAGGGGCCCTCTTTCTCGGTGCAGGAGCGCATCGATGCCGTCGACGCACTGGTGCGCGGTGGGGTGCCGGCCGCCCGCATCCTCGTGGCGACGGGCTGCGCCGCCTTGCCGGATACCGTGACCCTGACCCGCCACGCCACCGACCTGGGCGTCGCCGGATGCCTGATGCTGCCGCCCTTCTTCCTCAAAGGCGTACCCGACGCAGGAATCGTCGACGCCCACCGGTGGGTGATCGACCGGGTGGCCGACCCGCGGCTGAAGGTGATGCTCTATCAGTTGCCCCAGGTCACCGGCGTCACCTTGAGCCATGACGTGATCCGCACGCTGCTGGCGATGTACCCGAACACCTTCATCGGCCTCAAGGACAGCCAATGCCAGCGTGAGCCTTCCCTGGCCTTTGCCCGCGCCTTCATGCCGCCGCTGCAGGTTTGGGTGGGCAATGAGCCGGACATTCCGGCTCTGGCCGCCGTTGGTACCCTCGGCGCCGTGAGCGGCATTGCCAACCTCATGCCGCGACTGGTGCAGCGGCTCGTGGACGACCATGCCAGCGCCCAGACTGCGAGCCGGCTTGCGCGTGTGCAGGAACTTCTGACCATTCTGGGCGGCTACAACATGACCGCGGCCTTCAAGGGCCTCATGGCGCTCAAATCCGGCCACGAGGGCTGGCTGCGTGTGCGCCCACCGCTGGTGGCGCTGGACGCTGCTGAATTCAAGCGCTTGCAGGCGCAGTGGCAGGCCTTCGGCCTGGACCCGGCGCTGGAGTAATCGCCCGGGCGCTCCTCAGGCGGCCACCGCCAGTCGTTCGCGTGCCACCGCCTCGCCAACCTTGATGCCATCCACCCCCGCCGAGAGAATGCCGCCGGCATAGCCCGCACCCTCACCCGCAGGGTAGAGGCCGCGCAGGTTCAGGCTCTGGTAGTTCTCGCCGCGGGTGATGCGCAGCGGCGCCGAGGTGCGCGTCTCCACCCCGGTGAGCACCGCGTCGTGGCGGTCAAAGCCGGCGATCTTGCGGCCGAAGAGGGGCAGGGCTTCGCGCATCGCTTCGATCGCGTAGGCGGGAAGTGCCTGATGCAGGTCGCCCAGCTTCACGCCCGGCTTGTAAGAGGGCAGCACCTCGCCGAATTTGGTGGAGGGCCGGCCGGCGATGAAGTCGCCCACCAGCTGGCCCGGGGCCTCATAGGTCGAGCCGCCCAGCACATAGGCGCGCGACTCGAGCTCGCGCTGCAGGCGCATGCCCGCCAGCGGGTCATCTCCGGGGTAGTCGCGCGGGTCAATGCCCACCACGATGCCGGCATTGGCATTGCGCTCGTTGCGCGAGTACTGGCTCATGCCGTTGGTGACCACCCGCCCGGGTTCGGAGGTGGCAGCCACCACCGTGCCACCCGGGCACATGCAAAAGCTGTAGACCGCGCGGCCGTTGCTCGCGTGATGCACCAGCTTGTAGTCGGCCGCGCCCAGCAGCGGGTGTCCGGCGTGCCGGCCCCAGCGGGCGCGGTCGATCATGCCCTGCGGATGTTCGATCCGAAAGCCGATCGAAAAAGGCTTGGATTCGAGGAAGATGCCGCGCGCGTGCAACTGCTCGAAGGTGTCACGCGAGCTGTGGCCCAGGGCCAGCACCACCTGGTCGGCGCGCAGTTCAGTCACCTGGCCACCCGCCTCGCCGCTGGACTGATCTATCACCTTGAGACCGCGCAGGTGTCGATGTTCACCCTCACCCTCAATCATGAAGTCGATCACGCGCTGCTGAAACCGGACCTCGCCGCCCAGCGCGATGATCTGCTCGCGCAGGTTCTCCACCACCTTGACCAGCTTGAAGGTCCCGATGTGCGGGTGGGCCTCGTAGAGAATTTCTTCTGGTGCGCCAGCCTTGACGAATTCGTCCATCACCTTGCGCCCCAGGTGGCGCGGGTCCTTGATCTGGCTATAGAGCTTGCCGTCGGAGAAGGTGCCCGCTCCGCCCTCGCCAAATTGCACATTGCTCTCAGCTTGCAACAGGTTCTTGCGCCACAGGCCCCAGGTGTCCTTGGTGCGCTGGCGCACCGCCTTGCCGCGTTCGAGGACGATGGGTCGCAGGCCCATTTGCGCCAGCACCAGGGCGGCAAAAATGCCGCAGGGGCCAAAGCCCACCACCACCGGGCGCGGTGCCTGCGGGTGGTCCAGTGCCCACCCGGCAGCGGCGTCTGGGGTGACTGGCGCGTGCCATGCCATGTCGGGCGTCATCCCGATGTTCGGCCGGCCCGCCAGCTGCTGCAGCACCGCGGCCTCCTGCGACGGATCGGCCAGGGTGATGTCGACGATGAATACCGCCATCAGCTCGGCCTTGCGGGCGTCGAAGCTGCGCTTGAAGACATCGATATCTGCCAGTGCCTCGGGCGGTAGCGCGAGGATGCCGCAGGCAGCGGCGCGCAAGGCGACTTGTGTGGATTCGGGCGACTCGGCCTGGGCCAGGGTCAGCTTGATTTCGGCGATGCGGATCATGGATCTTGCGGGCGTGTAGTTATCACGCCAAAGCTCATGAGGGGAAGGCAGGGATAATACCGCTCGTGGAGCCCGCCAGACCGCCGCTGGTGCAAGGCCCGAAAGGGCGCACTGGAGGAACGTCCGGACTGCAAAGGGCAGCGTAGCAGCTAACGGCTGCCCACCGTGAGGTGAGGATCAGAGCAACAGAGACGAGTCGCGTCTGTTTGCCCCCCGAAAGGGAGGCGGTGGGTGCGGGTGAAACGGGCAATCTCTACGCGCAGCAATACCAAATAGGCCAGCGTTGACCTGTGTCCCGGGGAGCTGGCGGGTAGGTAGCATCGAGCCGTTCCGGCGACGGGCGGCCCAGAAGAATGGCGGTCACGCCGTGGGCAACCACGGCGCACAGAATCCGGCGTACCGGCGGACTCCACACTTTTTTCGGCGTCGCTCTGTCCTAGCGGTGTAGGCCCAGCGCCTCAATGCGCGCCACATGCGCCATCAGCGAGCGGCGCGCCACCGGCCACAGGGCCTCGGGTGTATCCGCATAGGCCATCGGCACCCACTTGTCCGGGCCGCCCTCGGGCTGTGCTCGCATCGCCTCCAGCACCCGGGCCTCGCGCGCGAGGCGGTGAGCCTTCAGCCGCGTAATGGCGCCCGCTGCGTCGGCCATCACATGGCCATGGGCCGGCAGGATGAAGTTCAGGCCCAGCGCGCCCCACAGGGCGTGCAACTTGTCCAGCGAATCAATGTAGGCGCTCATGTCTCCGTCGGGCAGCCCGACCACCGTGGTGCTGCCATTGAGCACATGGTCACCCGAAAACAGCAGCCCGTCTTCTTCCAGCGCCAGGCACAGGTGGTTGGCCGCATGGCCCGGCGTGTGTACCACCCGCAGGGTGTGGCGATGGCCGCCGCCCTCTAGCACCAGTTGCTCGCCGTCGGCCAGCTCGCGGTCGGGGGTGAAGGCCCAGGCGGGCAGGGCGGTGTCGCGCGAGGCCAGGCCCAGCACGGGCGGCCGGCCCGCGCACAGCGCCTGTAGCGGACGTGCCCCAGGCGAGTGGTCGGTGTGGGAGTGAGTGCAGACGATCAGCCGCACATCGCCGCCGGTCGCAGCAACGATGCGCGCAATATGCCCGGCGTCGTCCGGGCCCGGGTCGACCACCAGCCAGCCGGTATCGGCTCCGCCCACCAAGTAGGTGTTGGTGCCTGGGCCAGTCATCATCCCCGGGTTGGGCGCGGTCAGGCGCTGCAGGTGGGCCAGCAGGGGCACTGGTCGCTCGGTTTGCCAGTCAAGGTCGTGAACGACCTGACCGTCGGGGCTGACCAGGGCCAGTTCACCAAAAGGCAGGTCATGGTCCATGAAGTGCTGGCGCTTGCCCTTGACCTGGCCGGGCCGGGGGCAGACGCTCCACAGCGGCTCCTCGCTGGCGCAAGCCGCCAGCACTGCCTCGGCGTCGGACTGCTTGGCCAGCCATTGCAGCGTCCGCACGGTGGGGAAGATCATCGGGAATGTGCCCGCCTGGTGCCGCGCGAGCGCGTCTGCCGGCCGTATCCAGATCGGCTCGAACTGCTCGGCCTCGTCAGCCACAGGCTCTTGGTCTGGCGGCATGCGCGCCACCAGGAAGAAAGCGTCGAAGCGCTTGGGGTTGTCGCGGGTGGTGATCCAGCGGGCCAGCAGGAAGACCTCGTCGGCTGGCAGGGTCAGCCCGCGGGCGCGACACTGCTCGGCGAAGGGTGCACGCCGGTCCATCGCGAGGATGTCTTGGGCGTTCGCCGCACGCCCGTCCGGGTGACGAGCCAGCAGCACACCGAGCTCCTCGAAACTCTCTCGGATAGCGGCGACCGCGTGGGTCAGGGCTGCGTCGTCCTGCCCGGGCCGGCGTTGGACGATGTCATGGCAGGTGGCGTCTTCCGGGTCCACCGCCCCGCCCGGGAACACATGGACACCGGGCACGAAGCTGGCCGTCGCGGAGCGGCGCGTCATCAGCACCTCCAGCCCGTCGGGGCCGTCCCGCAGCAGCAAGAGTGTGGCGGACAGGCGCGGCGCGACGGGTTCGCGCTGCGGATGAAGCAGAAGGTGAGGCCGGACCATCGTGGAATTACATCATGGCTGCCGGATAATCCCGCCATGCGAATCCGCTTCACCAAGATGCAGGGCGCGGGCAACGACTTCGTCGTGCTCGACGAGACGGGTGGCCGCCTCGGCCTCACCCGTGCCCAGTACCGCTGGCTGGCTGACCGCCACTTCGGGGTCGGGGCCGACCAGATCCTGAGCGTGCGGCCCTCGCCGTCGGCTGGCATCGACTTCGAGTACGTGATCCACAACGCCGACGGCGGCGAGGTCGAGCATTGCGGCAACGGCGCACGCTGTTTTGTGCGCTATGTGGTCGAACGCGGCCTCACCGACAAGCGCCGTATCGCGGTCAAAACGGTCAACAACTTGCTGCACCTCGAGCTACTGGCCGACGGCCGGGTCACCGTGGACATGGGCGCACCGCGCTTTGGCCACGCAGACATTCCCTTCGACCCGGCTGCCCTGCCCGCCGCCGCCCGGCAGGAGGCACAGGGGTGGCAGCAATGGACCATCACCCTGGACGGGCAGTCCTGGCCGGTGGCGGTGCTCTCCATGGGCAACCCCCATGCGGTGCTGCTGGTGCCCGACGCCGAGGCCGCGCCTGTGGCCCTTGTGGGTCCTGAGATCGAGCGTCACCCCGCATTTCCGAAGAAGGTCAATGTTGGCTTCCTGCAGGTGCAGGGCCGCGGCCAGGCCCGCTTGCGTGTCTGGGAGCGCGGCGCCGGCGAGACCCTGGCCTGCGGCACCGGCGCCTGCGCCGCCGTGGTGGCCGGCATCCGTCTGGGGCAGCTCGATCGCCGGGTCGATGTGCAGACCCATGGAGGCCTACTCACCATCGAATGGGACGGCGAGGGCAGCCCGGTGCGCATGACCGGCCCGGCCACCACCGTTTTTGAGGGCGAGGTCGAGGTTCCGGATGCGGACGCGACTCACCCCGTCAATCCTTAAGCTCGCGCCCTGCTCGATCCGCCACAACCTGAACCCGCTCGAACCCGCCCGAACCCGCCCCAACCCGAACACCCTTTGCCCCGACCCCTCCAGACGCCAAGCCCCCACCACCTGCGACCCTGAGGCGACACACGACATGACCACCGACCCGAACGCGATGAACCCGATCACTGAAGACGTC
>JACCEB010934501.1_pt1 | contig 12064 bp, 10 predicted proteins | sample 7454761 | NCBI WGS metagenome assembly JACCEB01 (sample SAMN15323454, study PRJNA562643) | freshwater metagenome | isolation source: river surface water | place: USA:Blue River Watershed | collected 2017-08-18 | reverse complement strand
GCGTATTCATAAATTTGTTTACATTTTGGTGGAGGAACTGGTTTGGGGCATACTGGACAAACTGGACATTCAGGACAAGTTGGACATGTTGGGCATGGAGGAATTTCACTCTTTTTAATATATTGATTCATATCAACTTTTTCACAAGCCTTAATTTCAGATTTTAAAACATAATCCTTCAGGTCTGGACAAGAATTCATTTGATTTTTTGCAACAAAGTTCGACATATCAGGACAAGGTGGAACACTACTTTTCAAAACATATTTATCAATATCTTTATTATTTGTAATATCACAAGTTTTACATACTTCATCATATTTTTCTTTTTTATATCCACCACAACCACAAGGAGTTGTATTACAAAAATTGCAAGTTGTTGTTGCAACAGGTCTTGAGCAACTAGAAACAGGTCTATATTCTTCTTCATAAACTTCTTTTGGTAACCCCCAAGCATAGTATTCTGAAGCACCAGCGGCTTGTTCAGCAACATCTGACCTACTTACAAATGTTTCAATTGCATTTTCAACATCGTTCATCTTTGCTTTAATGGCTTCTCTTTCTGATTTGTCGAGAGGAGTTTTATCACTTAAATAAAGCCCTAAAATGATTAGTAAAATAAAAATCAATAAAATCCAAATAAATATATCAGTAGTAATTGTTTTACTCATATATACTATTATTATGAAATAAATTTTTTTCATAAAAAGTTTATAAAAAAAGAAATCTGAAAATTAAATATTTTAATTTTATATAAATTTTATTCTTTAACTTTCATTTGAACATACTGGTTTTTCTGTTTCTACATTGCAACCCCAACATGGAATATTATCTTTTTTAATATATTTATAGAAATCTGGATGTTCTTCTATATCATATGTATTTGGTTTACACATATCTTTAGGGTTTTCAAAGTATCTACGAATCTTGACACATTCTTCCTTATCAGCATTATTTGGATCCCAGCAATAACACATATCATCTACTTCATAATTCATATAACAATAATTAGAAACTGCTTTCTTACATTTATCATTTAAGTGTAAATCTCTAACATTTTTTACATTCCAATCAACACCTCCACAAATATTTGATAAACAAGGATTGTATTCATCAACAACAAAAGGACAGTTTTATAAACTTGATTTTCCACCATATGGTTGTAATTCTTTTGGTAATTTACAATCAGGAAAATTCATTCTGTATATTTCACGAACTTTTTTAATGTCTTTTCCGTAATTTCTATCTCCACTAAATTTTAGTCTTTCTGAATAAGGACTGTTTGGTGGAATGTAAATCTTGTATTTCCCATCCTTCATATAAACCTTCGGACAAGATGATTCAGGGTCATCACCTGGTTTTACATAACAGTATCTAGTATTTTTATTTGCATCATCCTTGCAAAACTTGTTGCAAGATGGAATAACATTTTTACAATTTTGAATACAACGAGAATATTCATCAAATTCTGGATTGTCAATATCTTCTAGAAATCCTCTACACATATTTTCACATTGATTTTTGCAATCCGTTTTTAAATTACCTTTTCTTCCACCTACTTTACTTTGCCAATCACCACCTGGACTCCATCCTCCACCAGTTAAAGTATTACCCTGAAATGAAGAAGTATATGTACTGTCTGAATAAGGTTGAACATAATTATCTTGTGAAATACCAGTATAAGATACAGTATTATCTAAATAATAATTATTAATGTCGTGTGTTGTAAAATTTTTATTCATTGATTTCATAAAATAATTACTAATATCTTTTGACTCGTCTAATTCAATTTGTTTGGTAAAAACTAAAACTGCATAGTAATTCATTTCAGAATTACGATTTCTATTCAAAATCCATTTGTTTTTATTAAATGATACTTTTAGAATTTTTTCATTTAATACTTCATCACCATTTACTCGAATAATTATTTGTCCTTTTGAATATTCAAATTCTAACAATGATTTATTATATAATGCAACTTGTTTCTTACTTTTAATTTTACGAAATGGAGTATATAAATAAATATAATCATTGACCCATTCAATTTCGAAAGCATATCTTTCATTCCCAGGAATCGATAAAATCATCTTTTCAGCATTTTGACTGGAACTTTTATTTTGATTTTGGAAAGTTTCATAATTATTCGTAATATCATTATCGGCATTTTCAATCATTTTTTGTGATTTTTCAATAACCAATAAAAATGTGAAAGTATCAGTTAATAGGTTTGTAGAAAAACCAGTACAACTAATATTATCTGATTCTAAATATCCTTGACTTGAATCAACAATTGGAATTTCACTCCAAACTAAATCATTACCATTTCCACTTAAATCATTCCATATTTTACTTGTTCCTTCAAAATGGAAACCATCAGTATAACAAATAAGTTTATCATTGTAAATAAAATTTTCAGCATCCATTAAAACACGAAACAAAGATAATCCAGTAAAATACATAAAAGGTGCTTGTAATTGGTCAGTATTATTCACATTAATTGTCATTTTTTCATGAATATTAGCATTTGATGAGAAAGTGAATTTTAATAAATACCATATTGAGTCATCAGTGTTCAAAACAACTTTTTGAATTACTGAATAAGACATTTGAGGATAAAAATTAGTAAAATCATCATTTTTCATTCTGACTGAAATCAATTTTGCAACATCTATTTTTTCAATTTCAACCGGACTTGAATCTTCATTTCTTGCACTAAACCAAGTTAAAAAAATATACTTACTATTTTGAGCAGCATCAGTCATTAATTCATAAAAAGTCATAGTACCAGTTTGTTTCTGTTCAAGAGCAAATGATGTTTTACCAGGATTTTTTACATTAACAATTTTATTGTATCCACTTTGATTAATATAGTTTGCTGAATTTGAACCATTTTCAAAATAACCATTTTCAATTAAATTAAATGGAGTTGGAAAATTAGTAAATTTTTCTATTCTTCCTTGAGGTTCTCCATAATTTAATATAGATGAATTGATAATATTATATTTAGGTAATGAAACATAATTTAAAGCAAGAAACATCATAAATAAAAGGATAACAAGTAATATAACAACTAAAATGTTTTTAGAATTTAATTGACCTTGCATGTTCATATCTCTTTCTATTAATATAAAAAGATATATTTTTCTAATTAAAAAAAGTTTAAAGAAAAAATCAAGAATCAGTATTCACATTTATAGATATGAATAAATGTCTGAAAATGGTATAGTAATTTCAGTATCAATCTTTGGAGTAAAAACTGTTTTAAAATAAGTCATTTCATAAGTGTTTTGCATAACTTTCTCAACTGAATCAAGTTTAGGATATTCAATCGTTGAAGCAAACATTGAGTTAGAATTATTTTTAAGTCTTAATTCAGATTGTGAAATTGAATTTTTTTTAGAATCCCCAAATTGATAAATAGTATCTTCTTTTATGATTTTATAAAAATATACAATTGTTGATTTAGGTTGATATATTTCTTCTAATTTGTTTGCTAATTTATCAACCATTAAAGGATTTATTTTTATATTAAGAGGTATTTGTCCGTCTTTAATAGCAGTTAATTGAGTAGGAGGACTTGTTCTCGTTTGTATTTCTTTACCATTGGGTGTATGAAAAGTTCTTTTAATTGAGAATTGAATTATTTCTCTATAATTATTTTTTATTTTATCAAAAGCACTTCTTTGTTCAGAACTTGTTGGTGATACTCCAAATTCAAAACGAATATAGTTTTTTGGGAATACATAGTTTCCAGTAATTATGTCATAAGCACGTAAATTAAATAATTGTTTTGGTTCTAAAATAATAAAACTTTGAGAATAAATAATACGTGAAAGTTCTGCACCGGCTAGATCGTTAAAAATTTTGTATGAAACATATTTAACTCTTAACTTTTTATTTGAATAAACATTTACAATACATCTTGGTTCATTCTTATTAGCGGTGAACATAGGATTTACAATATCATTTCTTTCTTCAGTAAAATTATTTAAAAATTTTATCATTATAAACAAGTTTTTGTTATTTGGGTCAACACAAGTTAAAACATCGTTAAAAATATTATTAATATTCATAATTGTTTCAGAGTTAAGTCCCATATCTTCATTTTTTGGAAAAGTAACAGTTCCAAAACTTGAATTATTAGCACCGTCTAAAGTAGTAATATCAATTTTCATTAAATTAGAAACTTTACCTTTTTCATCTACTGTAGAATTCATTGCTGTCCAAGTACCATTTGCATATTCTTGTGTAAATTGTACATTTGTTCTGAAACTTCCCATGATTGCTTCTAAATCTTTCATTGGATCATTTGATTCTTCTTGGGTCCTAAAATTTTCTATTTGATTGTAAAAATGCTCTTCTTTTTTCCCCATTAAAATTGCGTAAATAATACAAAGTGAAAAAATAATTATTAAAAATGGAATAAGATTCGTACATGATTGATTATTTTTCATCCTATATTTACTATCGAGATTTATTTTTACCAAATGATTTAGTTTAACATAATTATTTTATCTAAAAGAGAAAATAATAAAAGTAAAAAAATAAATAAAAAATTAAATAATAAATAAAAAAATAAACAATAAAAAAAAATAAAAACATTTTTATTAAGTTTTTATAATGAATTATTGTAAAGCATCTTTAATTGTTTGTTCAAGTCTTCTTCCATTATTTGCCGTTAATCCAATGACTAACCAAAATCCCTTCTTCTCAGGTTGAGATTTTAATGAGACAATATTTGACCTATTTCCAAATCCCATATTACTATTGTTTCCAGGTGCTAAAAACAATTGATTCATTGGTCTTAAATTACAAGCAATTGCAATATGTCTTTCATCACCACGAAGTTTAATAGGACTTTCAAAGAAAAGTTCTTGACTTACACCTCCCTTGAATAAACTCATACTTGTACTACCATCAGAATTGAATTCAGCAAATTTTTGAACTGTGTTGTCCAATACATTTGTATTCAATGTGTATAAACATCCATTTGAAGTATAAGACTTTTGGAATTGCCATAAAGTTGTTTCAATACCAGTTGCTGGAACTTTTCTATGACTGACCCTCATTTTGTCTTCAAGTTTTAAACAAATTTGGTCAAATGTTATTCCACTTGTTTCAATACCATATGATTTAGCAATAAAATTAACCTTATCTCTTTCAGAATCAGTTAATTCACTTGGTGTTTTAATTTTATCTTTCACCTCTTCTAATTGTTTTTTAATAACATTTTGATAAATTAAATTAGTAAATTTTGTATGTTCAGTGGTTAAACTACTATCTCCCCTTTGTGTTCCAAAAAAGTCGTACCCTAATGAGCGAATATCAAATTTAGTTGGATTATCTAAATTCTCAACATAAAATACTAAAAATACATTGAATCTTGATAATTCTGAAACAACATTACAAACATATAAATCACTACCTTTCATAGTAGTAAGAACATTTGTTGGCATTATATTATTAGAAGCAAGTTTTACATTCATATTTAAATCACTTTGAGTACATCCAGGAATAACTCTTTGTAATCCAGTTTCTGGGTCTGTCAATGTTAAAGGTTCATTTGCAACAATACAAGAAATATTGTTTAAATCGAAATTATTATCTGAACCATCATATTTACAGAACTCTGAACCTTCTTGTTTTATACCACAAACTCTTGCATCAACACCTAAACCAACATTCCTTAGTCTACAAAAATCTTTTTGACCTTTGCAAGTTATTTCAAATGGTTTTGACTCCTCTAGAGGAATTGTTGGTAGTGGATTTATGAAAGAGGATGATTTTAAATATAATTCACTCTCACCAGTTGTATTTGAAGATGTTTTAGTTAATGTTCTAACTGGATAATTAGTACCATTTTTAGAAGATAGAATGTGAATTTTTACCTCTTCAAAACCTTCTTCATTCGATACAACTTTTTCAACTTTTCCTAAAAATGACTCTGGTTGAAGATTAAAATCATTTGTTTCTAAATTATTACACATAATATCAATTAATACGAAACCGTTTCTTTTTTCATTTAATTGGCACAACCCAACAAAAATATCAGGAACACAGTTGTATTGACTTTCTACACTGTAAGGTTCTTTTTGAGGGTCTTTTTCCAATTTATTAATAGAAATAATTAAGTTATCATTATTTTGGAAAAGTTGATAATTATAAACTCCTTGTTGTTCTGCCCATGTTCCATTAAAGAATGGTTGTTTGTTCCTATCAAAAGAAATAATTCTTTCTCCTCCAAAAATTCCTTGAAATTTATTTTCAATTGATTTCATGTCTTGATCTATATTATTCTTATAATATGGACTTGTTGTGTCATACCAATTTCCAAATCTTTCAACAGTATTTAATTCTTTTTTTGTTTGAGTTGAGAAATAATAGATACATATAAATATAATAATGATACATAAAAGGATTAAAAATATGTCCATATCTATATATAAAGGAAATAAAAATAAAAATTCAAAAAATATAAAAATATAAAATAAAAATATTAAATATAAAATTTTAAATCTAGAAGACCAAGATTTAATGAAAAATTTAAAAAATGAATGTAAAATTCTTTAACTACTAATATCATCTCCACTCATATATTCACTCCAACTATTATTTACCATCATTGGACAAACATTTTTTTGTTCTCTATAATTCATTTTTGCATAAATTTCATTTTGTGCTTGAGAAATACTTTCAACATTTTGTTGATTACCTATATTTTCTAAATCATTGTAAAAACCTTGATTATAAAGGTTGTTTCTGTCATTCGGAATTTTATCATTCTTGTCATTTGGAATATAATAGTCTGGTGAATTTGTCCAAGCCATTGAGCCATACATCCAATCATTGTCAGGTTTTACACGACTTTTATAATTATCATAGTTATAACCTTCAGTATTAGAATCACAAGAATCAGATTTATTATTTGAACTACTTGTAGAGCGATAACCATTTTGATTAGGTGCACTCCAAGAACTTGTTGGACTTGATTTTTTTGAAGTTGATTCTGAAGTAAAACCATCTGATGTACCGATTTCATTGGAACTGTTTTGACTATTATAACTTATATGAATATTTAATGGTCCATAGGCACTTCCAGTAGTTGGTGCTCCGGATAAAACATTATCCATTACATGAGTAAAAGTTGTTGGTCTTTCTTCTTCTTCTTCTTCGGAAATTGTTAAAAATATATTTCGTGGTTTTGAAGAAGGTCTAGGTTTATTTCTTCCTTCTTCCTCTTCAGTTATTTGATTTTTAGGTTTTTTGGATTCTAAAGGTTTTTTAGGTTCTTCTGTTTTTTTTACAATTGGAAGAATTTTATTTTCATCACCTTCTTCTTCTTGCTGTTGTTTTACTAAAGGTAATAATCTGTTTTCATCTCCTTCTTCTTCTTCTGACAGCATTTCTTCAAAAGACCTAAAATGTTCTGAAGAATCTTGTGGTTTTCCTAAATAATAGAATATGGTGAATAATACAATAGTAATTAAAACAAATCTTGTGTAAAATGACATATCTAGTTTATTTGAAATGAAGTAAGAGATTGTAAGTCCTAATAAAATGCTTATAAATAAAAAAATCATTTCGTGACTTTTTAGCATATTCCTTACTTTATATTAAGATTAAAAATAGAATATTTTTTTTATAATATGTTATTAAGTGTAAAAAAACATGTCTAAAAAAAATAATAATGAAAAAAAGAATTACGAAAATAACAATGAAAAAAATATATATGGTTCTGAAAAAGGTATTCCAGAATTAGTTTTATCTGATTTTATTTATAAAAAAAATGAACTTTTTGTAAAAGGTTTCCCCGAAAATAAAGGGTTAATTGTTTTTTATGCTCCTTGGTGTTCTCATTGTATAAAACTTTCTAACTTAATGTTTGACCTTGCATATTCTTATATGAATGTTTTTACAATTTATGCAGTTAATTGTGAAAATATTGATAAAGAGAATGATAAATTATGTTATTATGCTGAGATTGAAAAGTATCCAACAATAAAATATATTACTCCAGATGGTATGATAAAAGAATATACGAATCATATAGATCCAGATAGTCTTATTTTTTTTATTAATTCTCAACTATAATATTTTTTTTCAGTTGTAATAAAACATTTTTTCAATTGTGATATAAAATTTTATTTATTTTTAAGTTGAAAAAATGTTTTGTAAGCCAGACATAAAACATTTTTGGTGTAATTATTTCTTGAAATGATTTTTTTGATACTAAATGTGTCAATGCTTTTCTTACTTTTTTATTTGGATATAATTTGCTGAATGTGTTAAAAAATTGATATAAACCATCAAATCTTGATATACTCATAGAATTAAAATTTTCTGCTTTAAAAATGTCCTGAACAAATGTAAAAATTTTTTCATTGTCGGGTTTCTTATGTTTTATTATTACTTTTTTGAAAGGATATTCATTCTTTTCTAAAAAATCATTTACAATATTATGAAAAACATGCATATAATGAATTAAGTAATCTCTATTTATTTTCTCTTCTTCTAAAGGTAGATGGACATTAATAATATCTTCATAATGTTCTGAACAAACTTTACAAGGTAAAGAGTACTGAAACGAATGATAAAATAAATAATAATTATGTTTGTCTTCTTCTTTAACCGGTTTCATATTATTGATACTAAATGTGTGGAGTAAATGCCACGCAACAGGACCCCATACACTTCGACTAATAATTCTTATTTTAGTTTTATCAATTGAATCCATATATCTTGTTTAGGAAAAAAAGTTTCAAGAAACATTTTTTCTGAAAAAATATATAAAATAAATAGTAGTGGTAATGGATATATGTAATGATTCTGTTTTATCAAATGAATCAACTTTTTTTTTCCTTATGAATAAATCCCTTTTATTAATTCATCATGTTGATAAGAAAACTCAAAAAGAATCTATACAAAATCTTCAAACTTTTGTTCAAAAATTATTGGAAATCTATCAAGATGAAAAAAATAATCAACCGAATTTAGAAAAAAAAGAACATAAAAAAAAATTGCTTGATGCAATGAGTTTTTATTTTCATAAATTTATTGAAAAACTTGTTGCTCAAATATCACCATCTAAAGATATTCTTTTAAATATTGATGAAATTTGTAAAAAAAAGTGTGAAGTTTTTTTGAAAGATAAATCCTTACAAAAAATTGAGAAAACAGTTCAAGACCAATTAGAGACATCACAAAAAAAAATGAATGAAGTTTTACAAGTAGAAGAACCAGTTTTACAAAATAATAAACAAGAGATTTTTCAACTTGAAAAAAAAATATTTACAACTGAACAGAAAATTTATGATAAAATGCGAACTATTTTTTTAGAGATTGAAAATAATGTTAAGCAATCTCTAAAAGATTATGTGTCTCATTATGAAAAGATTGATAAAGATTTTGACAAAAAAGTTGAAGCAAAACTTCAGGCTAACAATATACTACTTGAAAAAAGGCTAAGTCAATTATGTTATGAAATGTGCAATGAAAAAGTTGATTCTATTAATTTTGAAGAGCAGATGCAAAGACTTTGTGAATCTTATATGGAACAAATTTGTCAAAGTATGAATGAGTATATTGAATCTAAACAAACTAATTTGGAACTGAGAATTCAAGAGAAAATTCAGTCTGTCATTTTTTCACAACAAGAATCAGAAAAAGATTCTAAAGAGAGACAAAACGATATTGCTCAAAAAGTTCAGTACCTAACGCAGTTTTTATTAGAAAAGAAAGATACTATTTTTGGTGGGAGAGGTTTGTCAAATACACAAGTTCAAGAGATAGTAGAAGATTATTTTTATAGTTTTGAAAAAAAAGAACAAAGAAAAAGAGAAGAATTAGAACAGAAATTTGATAAGAAACAAAGTGAAATAAAACAATCTGTTCAACAAAGTTTTGGTGATAAAATAGAACAACTAACTAAAATTTTAAATAATCATTTTCAGCAAATAATTGAACAAAAACAAGAAGAAATGAAGGAAACGCAAATTAACGAAAAAGATGTCGTGAAATGGATTGATGAATATATTAATGTTATGTATAGTAAAAAATCACCTTTTCAGATATTATTTGATAAAGAGTCCAATGATATATGTTTATTTTATAATAGTCAATTGATTTCTAATACGAAGTTAAACATAAAGGGATTAATTGGACCGAAGGGACCTCAAGGACAGAAGGGAGAAAAGGGAGACACACCAATTATAAGAAATATTCATATAACGGGAGATAACAAACTAAAATTTACTATTCAAGATTCAGAAAACATTTATGATGTTGTATCTGCCAATGATTTGCCTAAAGGACCTCAAGGAATTCAAGGAGAGAGAGGTTTGCCGGGAAAAACAATTGTTGATTTTCAATGGAGACAACAAGATTTTATGAGATATGATGAAGATCAGAAGGAAAGTGTTGTTTTTTTAAAATCTATGTGTGTTGGTGAAAAAAGTATTTGTCTTAAGAATGATTCTTTATCTGTTGCAGGGGGCACAACTTATCAAACTCATTCTATGGCTTTAGGAAATAATTCGAAAACTTTGGGATCTCATAGTATTGCTTTATTTGGCAGTACAATAGGAAATAATGCTTTTGCATATAGAGCAGATAATGTAGATGAAAATTCAGTTCAATTTGGTAAAAAAGATAAAAATGTTTATAATATCCAGAAAACGAATTTCAATTCTAAAGAAGTTTCTGTTGAATGTGATACATTTCATTTAAATGCTAAAGAAATTTCAATTCCGAAAATGAAAGAATTAGAAGAAAAAATTGTTTTACTTGAAAAGAAGGTTTTTGAACTTTCTAAAAAAATATAATTTATAAGAAAATATTTTTACCTTTGATAAAAAAATTTCTATGTAAGTAATATATAAAAATGGTTCTCTATCTTGATAGTGAAGTCGGAAAATTGAAAACTTGGCAATTATATGTTGGATTTGTATTACTTCAATTACTTATTGGTATTGTTGTAACTTTACTTGTTGGTATCTTTGACCTTGCAGGTATTCGTGGAGCCCTTTCCCAAATTGTCAGACAAATCGCTGTTGTCATGAACGCCCAAGCCCCACAAAAATACATTTCACCAATTGCTTCTGAATTGAAGGAAGGTAAATACATTTAACGAAGTTAAATACATTTAACGAAGTTAAATCCATTTAAACGAAGTTAAATCCATTTAAACTTTTTAAACATAATTAATTTTTTTTTCAATAATATCATTTATAAAAATGATATTAGAAATAATATTTTTGTATTCTTAAAAATTTATTTTATTGAATATGTACTGTAAGGAACGCCTTTTATATGGAATATCAAACCAATTGAATTACAATATGGGTTATAAAAGTTGGAAAGTTCCTCAGCAAAATCGTATGGTATCATTTCATATAAAACAAATATTTCTGGTTGAATTGATTTGTTATAACAGTTTTCATACCTAAGAGGAGGAAGTGCTTTTGTGCATATAGGTATTCCATCTTGAAATTCAATAACATTACCAGCGGCAAGTGGTTTTTCAATTCCTTCGAAATAAACAAAAACAAACGAATTGGTACTAAATAAAGATAAAATAACGTGACCATTTGGTATGTGAATTGTGTTTGGGTGTTTAACCTGTTCAAAAAAGAGTTGTCCTTTACGGTGAGAATGGAATATACCTTGTTCATCAATTTTGAAGAAATAATTATCAATTGTTTTCATAAATTTTATAATAACAACGATTATTTTTTTGTGTTTATTATAAAATTATAATAAAAAATAAGTTTTATTAGATTAAAATTCATAATAGAGAATTTCTCTGAAAAAATAATTATCAAAATATACTGGTTTATCATCAATTTTATTGGACTCATATTCTTTAAGAACTTCTAATTTGTGAATTTTTGAAATACGTTTATTTTCTAAAATTTTTATTAAATTTAGTTTGGCAAATAAATTTTTTATTTTTTGTATGTCTTCAATTTCTTTAGTTTCATTTCGAACATAAGTTTCGTCATATCCTTCTTTATCAATTGTAGTATTGTTTGTGTTATTTAAAAATCTTGTATAATCACTTATAATATTT
>JACCEB011386385.1_pt1 | contig 12065 bp, 11 predicted proteins | sample 7454761 | NCBI WGS metagenome assembly JACCEB01 (sample SAMN15323454, study PRJNA562643) | freshwater metagenome | isolation source: river surface water | place: USA:Blue River Watershed | collected 2017-08-18 | reverse complement strand
GGCTCGGGAAATCCTGTTGAAGGATCCTGAGTTCTCGAAGAACGGTCTGGCTATCGCTTGTCGCTCTGGCACCGTCAAGATCGACCAGGTCTTGCAGTCTGTAGCGTTGCGCGGTGATCCATCCGAGGCTGACGGCTCAATCTTTGAGACCCGTATCGCCCACGGCTATCTTGAAGGCTTGACGGACATCTATGAGTTTGCTTCTGACTCTCGGTCGGCGGTGAAAGCACAGAGTAGTACCGAAAAGCCCATCCAAGACAACGACTTCATGTCGCGGCGCTTGCAATTGCTGGCGTCTGTCGTGGAAAAGATCGAGGGCGACGACTGTGGGGCCGAAATGGTAGAGTGGCTGGTGTCGCCTAAGGAATACGACGGCGATGGCAACCTGCTGTATCCTGGCGGCATCAAGTTCATGCCAGGCAAGATCTATGCCGATCCTGAGACGGGTGAGATTAAGGAGGTCCAAGGCGACGAAGACCACCTGAACGGTCAGTACATTCGGATGCGGTCGGTGTTGAACTGTAAGGCGCCCAACCCACATGCGGTGTGCCGTACTTGCTTCGGCGGGCTGTGGCGTAACATCTATGACCACACCAACCTCGGACACCTGGCAACCGTAACCCTTACCGAGAAGATCATCCAAGCCACCTTGTCTATCAAGCACTTGGTAGGATCGGCCCGAGGCGAGCGTGTGAAGCTGTCGACAGTGATGTTGACTTACTTTGACGACAACCCGAAGGACCCCTCTGCTTACTATCTGTCCAAGCGGATGGTCGGCAAGAAGGTGAAGGTCACGGTGAACCGCACGGAAGCTCTGAAGTTGTTCCAGCTGATGTCTAGCCTGGCTAGCATGGAAGACTTGCGACTGAACAAGCTCACAAGGCTGACACAGATCCGCATGCAGCACGAGCATAAAGGGGAAGTCATGTTCGACATCTTCGATATCTCGCAAGCAGGTCACCCAGCGTTCATCACGCAGGAGTTGATCGACTTCCTGCGTACCAGCCCGATGAAGATCGACAAGGACAACAACTTCGAGTTCAGTCTGGAAGGGTGGAACACCACCAAACCGTTGTTCGGCATACCAAAGATGGAAACATCCGCGGCTCAGCACGGCCAGGAAGTCGGCAAGATGATCGAGTCCAACATGGAAAGCATCAGCGACCGTCAGGAACCGGAGTCACCGCTCCGCACGCTGCACGAGTTGTTCGAGCTGGTCACGTCTAAGCTCGATGTTCCCTTGACGGCCTTGGAGATCCTGCTGTATTCCTTCATGATCCCGGCAAAGAACAATAAGGCGATGGCTCGGGGATGGGACAACCCTATCCTTGGTGTTACCAGCGATCTGATGACCAGTCGTTCGTTGTCTTCCGCCTATGCGTTCCAAAAGCACGTCGACTTCATGCTCAGTGCCAAGTCCTTCTTCCCGCATTTCCGTCCAGACATCAAGATGGACGTGTTCTTTGCGCCAGAAGAAGTATTGAAGCGTTATCCGAAGGTGACAGAAACCTAACGGCCAAAACGAAGGGCTCCCTCTGGGAGTCCTTCTCATTCTAGGATCTTTTATGGCCATTGTTGATACCGCGCAAGTGCGCATCTTTGTAGGGACACATTTCTTTGCGATAGTACCACTCGAAGTACGTTCTCGTAACGCTACCTATGAAGTTCTTGGCACCCGTGTAAGCACTGAATGGGCCTATGACCCCAACCAAGGGCGTAACGTCCGTGTGCAAGGTAAGGTCTGGGGCGGCAGGCTGAATGACAACAGCGTCTTCCGCATGCCTATCTCGATGCTTCCCGAGATGTTGAGGAAGCTGAAGCAAGCTACGGTCTCGGAAGACTTCATCAAGATCGTCAACCTACCGACCTATGAGCCTCTCACGGCCGAGATCAAGCTGAACCCGGCGTTCGCCCTGTATGAGAAGCAAGAGGAAGCTTTGAAGTTTGCCCTAGACAGCAAAGCCCAAGGCTACCCAAGCTGCTTGTTACAGATGCCCACGGGCACCGGCAAGACTGTTACGCTATCGGCGGTTGCAGCCAGTCTGGGTCTAAGGCTCGGCATCTTTGTGTCCCCTGCTTACGTTGAGAAATGGAAGCAGGACTTGCAGAAGTACCTCATGATGACGGAAGACCAGTTCTTCGAAGTCCGGGGCCGTAAGTCCATACGGAAACTGTTTGAGGAGTCAGAGGCTGGTACGTTCGATAAGGACGCGACTATCTTCTCTTTGGCTACTCTGACAGAGTTCTTCAAGGAGTACGAAGAAAACCCAGAGAACGCTGTAGACATCTACGGTGGCTCTCCCTTTGACATCTGGAAGGCAGCAGGCATCGGGTTCCTAGGCGGTGATGAGACCCACGAGCGCTTTCACCAGGTTTACTGGCTGAACACGTTCATCCATGGTCCGTTTCACTTGGGGCTATCCGCCACCATGCTGCACAACGATCCTTTCATCGAGGACCGTCAGAAGGAGATCTATCCGCAGTCCATCCGGTTTACAAAGATCAAGATGAAGAAGTATATCCACTTCGTTGAGTTCTCGTACACCTTCAAGGACATGGAACGATCCAAGATCAAGACGAGCTTCCCTGGCAGAACCACGTATTCGCAACACGCTTACGAGATCTCCATCGTCAAGAACAAGGAAGCTTTCCACAACTTCCTGGAGATGATCCAGTTCCTGGTGGACGAGTACTACATGAAGGACCGTAAGGAAGGCGAGAAGTTGGCCATCTATTGCTCACGCATCGAGATGATCAACAAGGTGCTCAACTTCCTAAAGGCCACCTATCCTAAGCTGGACATACGGCGTTACGCTGAGAACGATCCCTATGAGGATTGCATCAATGCAGACATCCGTGTGACCAACCGTGGTAAGGCTGGTACTGCAGTGGACATCCCTGGTCTGACCAGAGTGATCGCCATCGACAACGTAGAATCGGCCCAAGCCGTGCTACAACTGGTTGGACGCTTGCGGGAGGTCAAGGGCAGAGACGTCGTCTTTATCCAGACTTACTGTACAAGCGTCAAGAAACATGTGGCTTATAAAGAGTCACGTCGGGAGTTGGTAGAAGACCGTGTGGCTGGGTTCACTGAACACCGCTATAACAGGCATCTCTGACACATAGAAGCAAACACCCCTAGGAGCCTCGCGGCTCCTAGGAGGTGCTTCATTTTTTTCCTGCTTCAGACTCGATGATAGATTTCGCGCCCCTAGCTGCTTCCATTCTTTCGCGGTCCTCGATAGGTCCGAGGTATTTAGCCCCGATATCGTCCAGGACTCTGGTGATCGGCATAGGCAAGGCGATGTACTCTAGGAAGTTAAGCTTGTAACGCTCCCAGATTTGGTTCGTCTTGTACCGAAGGGCCAGATCCTCTAACAACGAATCTGCCAAGGGGTTCTCTTCAGGGAAAGCCCTGACAACAGCAAAAGGACTTTTGGCGTCGTTAGCTGCAGCTCGGTGATCAAAGAACCCGTTAGAAGTGTTGTACAGCGCATGCATCAGGTAGGTGGCTTCCACCTGAGACATGGGCTTGACGTTCTGGATCAGGTCACGAAAGAACGCGTTGGGATCGAAGTCCTCAAAGAACTTCATATCCCGAACGTGTTTGCTTACCGACTCATTACGTCGACTAGCCGCAGACGGGCGAGGCTGAAAAAAGTTTGTACCACATCCAAAGCGATGGCTTCCTTGAAGTGGTCGTTCTCACGAACTTCCTTCTGCGGATTACCGCAAGCAGGGCAGTTGTAGTTAGGCAAAGCAGCGATGCCGATAGCGCTGTCTTCGATGTATTCGCCGATGGTCTTGTACAGCGTGTCACGCAGTGTGCCGTGAGCCGTCACTTGAGCCAATGTGTTTTCGACGGACTCGATGTTCACGATGGCGGCACCGTTCACATGCAGTTCCTTGATCCAGTGCGAGTATTCACGGAGGATCGAGGCTTTGGTGTACTGATAGAAGGTTTCGTCACGTTGACGGGTCGTGGCATCTTGCGACAGCACGCGGTTGACCATCTCAGTGATCGAGTTCACCCAACGGTTACCGGCCAACACACGTTCTTCGGCAGTAGGCACACGCAGGACAGCAGAGATCTCGGCCAACTCGTTGTTTACGATCTGGACGGTGCGTTCCTGGGAAGGCAGCAGCGTGTCTTGGTATTCCTTGATCTGGGCTTCGGTGACTTGGCCAGGACCATTCCGGGACATGTGGGCCAGGTGACGCTCTTCCAGACGTGCGGTGTTGGCCACCAACAGCAGCTGCAGATCCACGGTGTCCGAGACACGCTCCATGCATTCCTTGATCTTGGAGGTGCAAGAACGAGCGATCGGATAACCAGACGAGTTACAGGCGGACAGGAAGGCCAGCAGGAACGTGTTGATGTCAGGATCACGCAACAGACGCAGATAGTTTTGACGCCCGCTGGAAGGGGTGCTCTCGAACTGGATGTTTGTAGCGTAGATATGGCTGCAAGCAAAGTCCAGGGCAGCTTCCAAGAAGACTGCATTGATGTTGGACATCGTCAGGCCACTGATGCGTCGAGCAGACAAAGCCGTCAGGCTGGACAGACGGTTGTTAAAAGCCACCCATTCATCATCCCCGGCGGGACGGAACGTCACCCACCAGCCGGAGCTCCACAGAGGAGTCGAGACAGGCAGACCCAAGCCCAGCGCGCCCATGGCGTACATCACGGCGTTGTTGCTGGTCAGCTCTTGGCCTTCGGCGCGACGCATCTTGGTCACACCCATCACCAGCTTCTTACCGTTGTACTCAGGTACTTGGGTGAAGTGGGAGCCTTCGGCCGCCATTGTTGGGATGTAGGCGTCGTTGGTTGTCAACAGAGCGGAGCCATCGTCCAGGGTTTCAGCCCAGGCCAAAGCCTTGGAGTCGTTTCCGTAGTTGATAGCCAGCAGGTCTTCAGACTTGGAAGACAGGCTGGCCATAGAAGTCGACGGGAAGTTGATCTCGGGGCGCTTGTCGTCCTTGTCACGAGGACGCACGGGATCCTTGTAGAAAGCAGCGTGACCGTACAGGCTGCGTTCCACACCGTCAAGACGCATGCGTGCGGCCAAACGGAAACGACGGTAGTCGGTCTGGTTCTTGGCGGCAGTGTTCTCGACGGGGGCAGGCTGGGGAGCTGGCGCTGGCTGAGACGCAGGAGTAGGTGACTGGGCAGGATCGGGCAGATCGGGGAAGATGCCGGAAGAAACTTCTGGCTGATCCACCGGCGGTGTAGAAGGCAGTTCGGGTTTGATTTGATCAGACATTTGTTTAAACGCTGGTGTTGATGACAGGGGCTTGCTCGGCTTGCTCGCGCAAACGGAGCTGGACTTGATATTCCTGGAACAGCTCCGAGAAGCGGCTCACGGCCACACGGGTGTTCAGCAGGAATTCTTCCACAAGCTGGATGTACTCGGAACCGCAGGCTTGGATAGCTGCATGTTCGTTGGCATCCTTAGGGATACCGGTACGACCGCTATGGGATTCGCGGTTGGCGCGCCAACGAGCAGTGGCCGCGTTGATTTCCCGGAGAATGCCCAGGTAGTTGACAGCGATTTCCCCGGTCAAACGTTGGTCGGCACGCAGGATTTCTGCGGGTTCTTCGATACTGACCACGCAGTTGGCGATCTGGGTACGGGCGGACTCAGACAGGTTTGTCAGATAGTCCCAGCTGTTCTCATCAACAACAATGCCGTTTTTGTGAAGCATTCCGGCCAGCAATGGCGATACACTCATGATTTCTCCTGGTTATAGCAAGGTGCTATACCATGGACACCTCGCATTAAAAATTTGTACGGGGCGGATGGTATGACCGTTTTCAAGGAAACTCCTCATGGACATCGTAAATAACTTCATAGACGCCTCTTATACGGCGGAACTGGCTTCTGAGCTTTATCGTGCTATCGGTTTGATGAACGTCTTTGGACAGAACGACGTGATCATGGTCCTGCAGGAGATTGTGATGACTGAGCAAGAGCAGCATCGGGAAGTAATCATCGATCAAGTCGTTGAAACCATCGACCGCGGTCTTGACCGCCTCTTCATGGCACAACGCGTCAAGCTGATTGATGAGACCCCTCTGCAGTTCAAGAACGAGATCCTGCAAGCTCTCTTCAGCTTCAACTACCGGGAAGATTACCTTCCTTATATTAGAGTGTTGGAGAATCCCCAGCTGTCGGCCGAAGAAAAGCTGTGTGAGATCCTGGAAGATCTGACTGGCATCTCACAAGACGAGTTCAACGTCTACATCGACGAAGTCTTTGACGGCTCTATTGCCCGCATGAAGGAATACGCCCAAGGCGGTTTAACAGAAGAGCAAGAATCGGAAGACCTGGATCTTCTCCGTGAGATCCGAAAGTCTCTTCGTGCTTACCAAGAGGCGTTTGGTCTTCCTGCGGCTGTCGCCCGTCTGTCTGAGTTTGACATCGCCAAGGGTCTGAAGTTTGATACTTACTTCCAGTTGTTCGAGTCTGAGGTGTTTGACCTCAACGACCTGGAGTCTACCGTCTTCAATCTTCTCTACCTGGCACTGATCTCTGAGGAAGGTCACATGAACCCTCAGAAATTCCTCATGGAACAGACAGATCACTTGTTCAACAACATCCAAGACGCCCAGAATTTCCTGCGCATGCTCCAGAAAGCCATGGGGCGTCTTGAAGACATCAAGGCACATAGCAAATGAAACGTTTTGACTACCTCAAACAGTCTCTGAAGATCGGTAACTATAACAAGCTGGCCTGGTGGATGACGGCCTTCGGTATCGTGGAAGAACCCGCCGATAGCTGGAAGACAGATCCTTACGAGGGTCGTATCGTCCGAGAGCCATGGGGGTTCTCCGTGGTCATTGGAGGTCAGCTGGTCAAGATTGATGATGCCAATCCCAAACAACCTCTTTTCCACATGCTGGAGGAAATCCAGATTGATCGCGACTGGATCGTTAACTGTAAAGGACCTACCGCGACGTTGGTTGGGGCTCTGCTGGCTAACCAGATCTTGATCGCTGACAACTTCGGTGCCAAGATTGATTACGTGCCTGAAAACATCTCGATCAAAGCCATCGAAACCAAGATCCTTCAGCTTAAAGCAGACTACGTGGCCGGTAAGGAAAAGGATCCTACCAAGATCTATCCTGACGACTACCTCAACATGGCCAAGGGCGTTGAGTTCCTTAAACAGACGCCTACTCTGTCGGTGTACTCGCTGACGGAACGTAACATCTTGCCTCCGGAAGGACTGAAGGCCAAAAAGAAGGAGCTGTTGGAGAAGTATGCGGGTAAGCTGGACGATCCCGTTCAGTTGGCTGCCTTCGAAGCAGAGCTTCTGGCGTTTGACACGGAATACATGAAAGGCGATCCTAGCTTCGGTAAGTTAGTGTCCGGCAAGATACACAAGAACGCTCGTCGTAAGCTGTTCTTGTCGTCCGGCGCTGAAGGCGGCCTGAAGGGCGCTATGGTGCCTGTGACCGAGTCTTTGCTGGAGGGTGTGGAACTGACACCGGAGAAGTTTGCTGCTCAGGTAAACGGCGCCCGTGCCGGTTCTTACTTCCGTGGTGTGGACACGATCAAGGGAGGCGTGTCGGGTAGTATCTCTATCCGTGTGTTCTCTACATTTGAAGTGAAAGAAGGTGACTGCGGATCTACGACAGGCGTGGAACGCATCTATACGAAACCTAACCTGTCTAACCTGGTCGGTCGCATGATCGTCGGGTCCAATAAACGTATTGAAAATATTAGCGAGGCTGGCAATTATCTGGGAAAATTAATCCGAGTGCGTTCTCCCGCCTTCTGTTTGGAAAAGGGCGAACGTTTTTGTTCGGCGTGCGCTGGCCCATCGTTGTCGGCTTATAAGAAGGGCATGATCATTCCTGCCACGAACATGACGTCGGCGATTATGGCAGCCTCGATGGCAGCCATGCACAAGAACACAACCACCACGGCAAAGTTTGCTCTTGACAAGGTGATTAGCTAAGGAGCTTCAGATGAATGAAAGCAAGAACCCGTATGACCTGCAAGGTCAGCCGGCTTCCGGAGGTGACTACGGTCAGCGAGGCGGCGGCGGATACGGAAACAACAACGGTGGCGGCTATGGAAACCGCCAAGGCGGAGGCGGTGGTTACGGCAATCGCCAAGGCGGGGGAGGCTTCGGCAATCGACAAGGCGGCGGAGGCGGTAACCGCTTCCAAGGTCGCCAAGGCGGCAACTCTTTCCGTAAGGAATACACTCCTGAAGAACTGGCCAATGCCCGCATGGCGGTGTCGGTTGTTATCTCTGGCAACGACCAGCCTCCCGAGAACGTGTCTTTGACGATCGTGCGTTTGGCACGTTTGCTGCGCGAGCGTAACATCGTGGTTCGCACTGGCGCTTGCAAGGGCGTGGACGAAGTCGTGATGAACGCTATCCCGGATGCCGAATTGCACCTGCCATTCCGCAATTTCAATCAGATAGAGAACCCGGCTTCGTACTTTTCTGATGAGAAGTGCAAGGCTTTGGCCAAGTCCGTTTGGCCTACTCTGGACAATCTCCAGGGTGTGGTAAAATCGTTGTATGAGAAGAATCCTCGGTTGATTTCCGGGAAGAACTTCAACTCCACCGCACAGGCAGTCATTGTCTGGAGTGAAGATGGTGTGGAGGATGCTCACAACGTCACCAGTCGGTCCAACATCGCAGGCCATCTTGTAAAGTTGGCGGCGGCGTCGGGTATCCGTATCTTCAACCTTGCACGCCCCGATGCGGAAGCACGCATCATGGCTTACCTGGACACCATCTATGTCGAACCGAAACAAGGCGAATCGGCCCGGAACCCTGCTGGGAACCACGAGCCAAACTACTACAACAGCAACCCAGGATCCTACCACGGAGCAGCTGGCGGAAACAACGGAGCAGCTCCAGCAGGACCAAACAACGGAGCAGCTGAACAGCCCCGACCAAACCCAGACGCAGGAAGCATCCAGTACGGAAGCCCAAGCGGACCAGCCAGCAGCGGAAGCTACGGCGGAAACGGATACAACCCAGGAGCCAGCTCCGGCCCCAACGGAGCAGGAGCAGGCTACGGAAATCAACAAGGCCCTGGCCACCAGCCAACCGGCTATTGAGCAGATCGACGGTCCTGTTGTGCAGGATCCTGTCGCCGTCAATGTGGCCAAGAAGTCTGAGCCTGTCGGCCGTGACCTTGGTTACACCCTCGATGTCCGCGAATCTTCTTTTGAAGACATCGTGGCAGAAGCAACCATCTCTAACAAGGTCAACGTCATGATCGTTTCCGAACAACTGCAAACCTTCGTCAAGCGCTTCTCTCCGCAAACGGCTTCCAGCATGGACCAAGCCGCCAAGGACATGGTCGCGCTGTACTCTTTCTTCCTGAACCTTCTGAACACGGATCGTTCGCTGGAAGAGTTCAACGCACAATGGCGTCTCGTGACTGAAACGTTCAAGGCCCACCAAAACGGGGCTCTGAGCGAAGCTCGTCTGTACCGCGGTGTGCAGCACTGGTCTCGTTCGCACGAAGACATGAAACTGTACCAGTCGATCCTGAACCTGATCCGTGTTGGCAATATGTACGACACCGCTGACCTGCACAAGCAAATCAACTTCCGTAATCTGGAAGTCGCCGCCCTGACCGACCAAGGTCGTGGCCGTCTGATGCAATACTACAGTTAAGCAACAGCGTTAAACTCCAGGGACCCCATAAGGGTCCCTGGAGCTAACTATGTATGCTGCTAGAGTAAAAAACCCCCTGGGATAGCGAACCACCCCAGGGGAAAAGCTTCCTTCTCCGGAGCCTCTTACCAAAAAAATGGACAGAGGCCATCTTATCTCTTAATGTTTTCTTTATATCCCTTAAAAAATAATGGTCTTCCCTGATACCATGATCATTAAAGGAACAACCATGGCTCTGTACGACCAACTCACCGCCAAACATTTTGAAGTTATCATTAAGAGCTCCCTCACTAAGCAGCTCTGGTCTCTCGCAAAGCAACTGGACGGCGTCCTTTACGGCTGCCATCTGGAGATCGATGCTGTGGCTTATGGGACTTTCCTTAAAGCCTTTGAAGTAAAAGGCATGGAAAACATTTGCTCAGAGGCTTGGGCTGACACGGAAGTAGCAGGGCATCTGCTGATCAAAGAAAAAGAAGTGCTTGGGATCGTCCTTTACTTCCGGCAACTGCACATGCTTTGCTTCCAATGGCTTAAACCCAAGGCCTCTGACTTTGCCAACGGCTTCTTTGACAGAGCGCCAGCGCCTGTCGGTGTGACCAACACGTTCTTCCATGTCCCTCAGCTGATGAGCCCACGCGTCAAAAAGGACTCTCTGACCTTGGACTACACGGAAAAGCTGTACGGTTTCATCAGGCGGCTGTTTGAAACCCCTATCGTGGTGTCAGACGCGGAAACATGTGCTAAATTGAGGCCCTCCCCCGATTGTGTCGAAGACACCATCATCGTCTCCACACAGATCGAAGCTCGTGGGTCCAAGGATTCGCCTATTTTCGTTACCGGCAAACAGGTAGAAACTCTGACGTTGCTTGGTGGCATCAGTCGGTTAAAGATCAAAGACGATCTCTACCATGTCTCGCGTTACGATAAGGATCTTTTGGAGAAACTGGTCGGTGCTCCCAAAGACTGAACATCTTTCGTCAAACCGATTGTGTTACTGGTGTCTAAACTCACCGAAGACTTGGTAACTAAACTTACACCTGAGTAAAAGGATTGATTCATGGATATGCTAGCCTTTAACGTGGCTATAGCTTTGATTGTAATGATAGCCAACGTCGTGATGGTGCCGGAAGGCCTTCAGGAAGCTCTGACCACCAAGATCCCTACAGCCAAGATGCATATCGTGGCAGTAGACGCCATCATCGCGATACAGATCATGGTTTCGTTTCTGATGGAGCGTAAGCTGTTCTATGTCGACGTAGTGGAAGGGAAGCGGTTCAAGGCTGTCTTTTACTTCTGGGTCTGCATCATCGGGTCCTATCTGTGCATGACCTACACGCAACAGTCGATCATTTCTGCGCTGATGTCCTTAGCCATCATCGAGTCCTTGAATCACCTGTTGGTGACCTTGTTTGTCTTCCTGGTTGCTCGCTTGGCTTTCCTCCATTACGAGATTAAGCTTACCTGCGGGCGGTTACGAAGTTGGTTTGTTTGATAACTGACAACACCAAACATCATCTCCTGGCTCAGGCCAGGAGATGATTGCCCTTGTTTATAAAAGATTTCAGTCATATATACTCATTATGAGGGTCTTCAGCGATCCTTCTACTGTAAGTGACCTGGTTCAGTCTTTGCAGTAATTCTTTTAACGAACTATTGAGGATTATCATGGGAATGTTTTCAAGCTTGATCGAGCGTCGTTTTGAATCCGGTGCTTTCCGTGCACCCACAGAAGAAGTGTGCGACACACACTGGAGACAAGAACGGCAGGCTGTCCTCTCCATGATCGGGGAGATTGACAGCATTGGCGCAGAGTACGTCAACATGTGTGTTGACTGCGTAAAGAAAGTGTTGAAGCATCGCTACCTTCATGAACAGGCCATAAAGGAAGGCCGAGCCATCAAGTTTGGGTACTGCGACGAGTGCGGGTGCGACGTGTGTGAGGAAATTCTTACCTACGTCGAACCCGAGGATCGTTCTAACCGAAAAGACCTGTGTCCCAAGCACTATGCCTTGGAAAAGGCAAAAGACGCTGTTGCTAATGCCTACGACCTCTGGCAGTTCGAAGAAGAGTGCAGCCAAGAGGATGGCGTCCCCAACAGTCTCGGAACCTACGAGGCTTACAAGGAGAAACTGCAGGCAAAAAGGGATAAGATAAACGCCACGCCGGATCCGCGTCCCTATGATGATTGGGAAGCAGAGCGCGCTCTGCTGAACGCCAACAGCTTAGCTGGTTCTGTTCAGACGCTGAAAGACCGGTTGATGGCCAAGTACGGTAACCGGCTAATGGCTAAGTAAGAAGACGCACACCATCCAGGAGAGCCTAGGCTCTCCTGGATGGATGCTTTCTTTTTTTAAATGTTTACGACTTGCTTGCCGTGCTGACGTTGGTAGAGTTGGTTCAGTTCCTTGAGG
>JACCEB010822090.1_pt1 | contig 12073 bp, 10 predicted proteins | sample 7454761 | NCBI WGS metagenome assembly JACCEB01 (sample SAMN15323454, study PRJNA562643) | freshwater metagenome | isolation source: river surface water | place: USA:Blue River Watershed | collected 2017-08-18 | reverse complement strand
GTCTTGAAAACCGTGGTGGCTACGACATGAAGACCGCGCGTCGGTCTTTGAACTTGTTGTTTCTGGAATGGGCGAATCGTGGTCTAAATCTATGGACCATTGAACAACGCCAAGTTTCTATGGTGTTTGGGCAAGCGGAGTACACATTGCCTGCGGACACGGTCAATGTTTTGTCTGCGGTCATTCGCACAGGTAGCGGTCAAACGCAGCAAGATATTACGATTGATCGTATTAGCCAGAACGAATATCTGCATCTCCCTGACAAAAATACACAGGCACGTCCTGCGCAGTATTACGTTCAGCGCACTACCTCTCCTAAGCTTTTTGTTTATCCAGCGCCTGATAACAGTGAGCCGTATATCTTTAGGTATTACGCTGTGCGTCGGATCGAGGATGTTGGCGCATATACCAATACCTCCGATGTTGTGTTCCGATTCCTGCCTTGCTTGGCCGCAGGTTTGGCGTATTACCTGTCGCTCAAAAAAGCGCCAGATCGCACGGTAATGCTGAAGCAGTTGTATGAGGAAGAGTTTGCACGGGCCGCGCAGGAAGATCGAGATATCGCGAGTGTGTATCTCACGCCTGATTTAGGGTATTGATATGGCTGGTTATGCAGTAGGCAGATACTCGTTAGCTATATGTGACCAGTGTGGTCAGCGGTATCCTTATAAGGTATTAAAGAAGGAATGGACAGGATTTAAAGTTTGCCCGGAGTGCTATGAACCAAAGCATCCGCAGTTGGAACCTAAACGAGGCATCAATGAGCCGATTGCCATATATGAACCAAGACCGGATGTTATTTCTACTGTTCGGGTTTCCCTTTGGCAGGGTGGGGATTCAACGATTGCTAGTGTGGGGATGCAACCGGCAGCAGTTGCGCAGGCATTGACGGCCGCAGGTGTGTTGAACAATGTAACGGTAGTCATATCATGAATTACACAGAACTCACCGCTGCGATTGAGAGCTATACGGAGAATGATTTCTCTCCGACAGAGCTTTCCACGATTGTAAAACAGGCGGAACAGCGCATTTACAATGCGGCCCAGCCTGCCAATTTGCGCAAAAATGTGACCGGGGTTTTAACTCCAAACAATAAGTATTTGTCATGCCCGACTGATTTTCTATCGGTCTACTCCATGGCGGTTATTAAGAACAATGAGTACATCTACTTGATGGATAAAGATGTCAACTTTATCCGTGAGGTGTACCCATCTGCTACATCGGTAGGAACGCCAAAATACTATGCGTTGTTTGGTCCAACGGTAGCAGGAACCACGATCACCGATGAGTTGAGTTTTATCGTTGGTCCAACGCCTGATTTAGGCTATACCATAGAGTTGCACTACAACTACTATCCGGAATCCATCGTGGATGCGGCGGATGGCAGGACATGGCTTGGTGATAACTTTGACAGTGTGTTGCTTTATGGCTCTTTGGTGGAGGCCTATACCTTCATGAAGGGTGAAGCAGATTTGATGCAGTTGTATGATGCAAAGTACAAAGAAGCATTGATGTTGTACAAGCAGTTGGCTGATGGCAAGCAGCGTGGTGATACATACCGCGACGGACAAGTTAAATATCCGGTGAATTGATGGCGATTACGCAGACATGGGTGACTAGTTTTAAGCGTCAGCTTTTCTTAGGAGAGCATGATCTTGATACGGACACGCTAAAAATTGCGCTGTATACCAGTTTGGCCACATTAGGTCCGGATACCACGGTGTATTCTGCTACTAATGAGGTTACTGGAACTGGATATACCGCAGGGGGTGAAACCTTGACTAATGTAACGGTAAGTCAAGGCAACGGCATTGCTTATGTTGATTTTGATAATCCAACATGGGTAGGCGCTTCGTTTACTGCTCGAGGGGCTTTGATTTACAACAGCAGCAAAGCGGACAAGGCAATGTTTGTGTTGGATTTTGGGATGAATCAAACAGCGGTCAATGAGAATTTTGTGTTGGATTTACCGGCGAACAATCCAACTTTTGCATTAATCAAACTAGTGTAGAGGAATACCATGCAGATCGAAAAATCCAAAGCTGAAGACGTAGTGTCTAGCACTGTCGAGCGGCGCTCCTCCGTTTCCGCAGGCGCGGCAGCGGGAGGGGTTTTTCGCATGGAGTGCTTTGACAAAGACGGTAACCACAAGTGGACGGAGGAGTTTCCGAACTTGGTGGTAAATGAGGGCTTGAAGGACATGAACGACAAGTACTTTGCTGGTGTGACCTACAGCGCCACTTGGTATCTCGGGCTTGTTCAGGGTCCTGCGGCAAGTACGTCTTTCTCTGCCAATGACACACTGGCCACACATGGTGGTTGGACAGAAGATACGGCGTACAGTGGTAACCGCAAAGCGGTGACCTTTGGTGCGGCGACTACAGCGGATCCTTCGGTGATTAGTAATAGTGGTTCTCCTGCTCAATTTACGATGAATGGAACCACCACAATTGCTGGCGCATTTTTATGTAACGTCGCAAGTGGCACGTCAGGTATTTTGTTTTCTGCGTCTGATTTCCAAGCTCCCGGGGATCGTTCGGTGGTATCGGGGGATGTGCTCAATGTTACGTACACCTTCAGCTTAGACGCAGCGTAAGGAGAAAGTCATGTTTAAAAAAGGCGACGTAGTAAAAGTAAAAGCCGTTGTGCCAGAAGGTCCTGTGATTGCACTGCGTATGGATGAGGATGGTGTGGTGTCTTATCTGGTGCAGTGGGCAGATATTAACGGTGTGGAACAACAGCGTTGGTTTACTGATGCAGAACTCGTTACGGAGTAATACGTGGCTGAAGGCGGCTGGAGCAGCGGCACGTGGGGGCAAGCTGGATGGGGCTGTTCGGTCTATGACCGGGATGCTTCAGAGACGGCTGCCGCGTCCGATGCGGTAGCAGCAGGGGTTGCGTTTGGTTCTGTTGTAAATGAGACAGTTACTGGAACAGATAGTGTAACGTCGCTAGTTGTATTAGGGGCTTCGGTTGCTGAAGCAGCAACAGCAAGTGAACAGGCGACTGCACAGGTTGAGTTCTTTGCTGCGGCGGCTGAGACAAGTACGGCAGCGGATAGTATTAGTGCAATACCGGAATACCCACGCTCAATTAATGAGTCGGTAACGGGAACAGAAGTAGTTGCGGGGCAGGCATCTTTTGCCGTAACTATTTCTGAGTCGGCAACGACTAGTGAGCAGGTAGTTGGGGGCATTGTTTATACGTCCTCGATAGCAGAAGAAGCAGATGCTGTAGATGCAACAAGTGCAACTGTGGCATTTGGGGCAGTGGTGGCAGAAAGTGCCACCACATCAGATTCAATCGCTGCGCAAGCAGCGTTCCGCGCTTCGATCAGCGAGGCGGTAGCAGGGATGGTCGCGGTTTCCGCGCAGGCGCAGTTCTTTGCGTCTATAGAGGAGTTAGCAACTGGACAAGATTTGTCCAATGCCTCGGCCGTGTTCCTCGCGTCTTTATTGGAATCGGTCACGGCGACTGATTTGATTTTGTGTCGGTTCTTATGGGAGCTGATTGATGACAATCAGGCATCTAACTGGCAGAATGTAAACAACACGCAAGCGGTGACATGGGTCGAGATTGATGGTACTCAGTCGGCTGATTGGCAGGCGATAAGTAATGCACAAGGGTCAGGTTGGACGGATGTGTCGAGTACGCAGACGCCGACGTGGCAAGAAGTAGAGACGATACCGTAAGGAAAGATCATGCCTAGCACATATTCCCCGAATTTACGTATTGAACTGATTGCTAATGGTGAGCAGTCGGGTACATGGGGCACGACCACTAATACCAATCTTGGTACGTTGATTGAGGATGCGATTGCTGGGTATGTGTCAGTCAGTATTACCTCGGCAGATCAGGCCTTGACTGCAAATAACGGCGCAGCGGATCAATCGCGGAACATGGTCCTTAATTTAACGACAACGACCACTGCGCCCTTTAATGTGTACATCCCACCGGCGGAGAAGTTTTACGTTGTTCGTAATGCTTCTGCGTATAACGCAACGATTTATTGCTCGACAGTGTTGGGGAATACGACAGCGGCGGGTTTAGGTGTAACGGTTCTTGCTAATTCAACGACGATTATTTTCTCGGATGGCACGAATGTTCGGGTAGCGATTGATTCGTTTAGCGCGAGTTCGTTGGTAGCAACTAGTTTGACAGTCAATGGTAATACCACGCTAGGCGATGCGTCCACCGACGCGGTGACGGTGAATGGGTACATGGGGGTGGGGGGTGCTGGCAGTGCTTCAGCAAAGATCGTCTTAGCTGCTACCCAGACGACAACAGGTTCCGTGCAGTATGGAATCAACGGCGCTCCGGTATTTGGTTCAGACGCAACTTCAGTAGGTGCGGTTTACTCAGCGCAGCCAAGAACCAGTGCTGCGTCTTACACAATTAACCAAGCAATTGGGTATCGTGCGATTGACGTTGTTCAAGGGGCAGGATCGACAATCACGTCGCAGTACGGCGTCTACATTGAAGATCAGACTAAAGGCACAAACAACTTCGGCATCACCAGCCAAGTCTCCAGCGGCTCGAACAAGTGGAACATCTACGCGAGTGGCACGGCGGCGAACTATTTTGCGGGGAATGTGGGGATTAGTGGGGTTGCATCGCTTTACCCCCTAGAGGTAGCAGGAACTAACGCAAATACATTGGTTCTGCGAAACACAACCGAAGCCGTTGCGACTGATGTTCTTGGACTTAGATTTGCCACCGGAACATCTGGTTCAGCATTGTCTTCAGATAACGCTTTGGCGGGTATTGAAGTAGACATTACGCAAGCAACCCCAAGCGCTCTTCAGTCGGCACTGACGTTCTCAACTAACGCAGGTGATTCTTTTACCGAACGCATGCGTATCACCTCCGCAGGTAATGTAGGAATTGGTACGACTGCTCCTCTTGCAACCACGGATGTTGCTCCTGCGCTTTCAGCGGGCAACATAGTGGATGCGCTGTTTGTTCATCAGCTTTCAGGTGTTAGCCCAACAGTTGGGCAAGGCGTTCGGATTACGCTGTCTGCCAACACCAACCTTACCCGCGCTGCAACAATCACAGCGGCGCACGAGTCGGGAACAAACGCGCACTATCTTGCGTTCGGTACTTCAGCTAACGGCGCAGCACCAGCCGAACGTATGCGCATCGACAGCGCAGGAAACGTAGGGATTGGGACGAGTTCGCCGGGGTTCAATTTAGATGTTACAGGCGCAGCGTCAACAAGCGCCACCGTGCGCGTAACCGGTGGAAGCGGAGCGAATACAAACGCTGTGCTTGACCTAACGGGCCGAGGCTCAGGAAACCAGTTTAACAACACCGAAATTAGAAGCATTGGCGCGGCGGCTAACGGCGGCACTTTGACTTTCCACACGGACGACACAAGTGCGGTTTTACAGGAACGCATGCGCATCGACTCTTCCGGCAACGTGGGGATTGGCACGAGTTCGCCGGAATTTAAGCTAACAGCGTTTGGGGCTTTGAGTTCTTTTAACGCAAGAAGTTTGATTTTTAAGAATACTTATGCTGGGCCTTATTCTGCCGGGTTTTTTGCAAATTTAGGTGCTACTACAGCTCGCCCCGGTTTTGAGTGTCGAGGTGGTTTTGCTGGTGAATACAATGGTGCTGGATGGGAAATCAACGAAGGCAACATTCTTATTTTCTACTCCGGCACTAGCTCCGAACGGATGCGGCTGGATGCGAGTGGGCGGTTGCTGGTCGGCACGACGAGTGGATTCGTATCAACGATTACCGCTGCAACTACGGACGGCTCTGCACCAACCAATACATCAGGAAACAATGCACTTCGATTAAGGTCTACGGCAACTGCTGCTGTTGGCGCAGGGCCATCGATTTTGTTTGAAGGCCAAACAGGAAACACAACGGCACAGTTTGGTTTTGCGGCGATTCAAGGGTTTAAAGATTCAGCCGGCGTTAATGATTACTCCGGTGCTATGGCGTTCTATACGCAGAACAGCGGAGGTTCTACCGCACTGACTGAACGCATGCGCATCGACAGCGCAGGCAACCTCGGCTTGGGTGTTACGCCGAGTGCGTGGAGCGGAGTAAGCAGTATTGCGGTATTGCAAACTGGCACCGCAGCGATAAGTAGCACTCCCGGCGGAGGCACCAATACAACTTCGTATAGCACTAATGCTTTTTATAACGGCACTAATTGGATTTATCGCAATACGGCAAGCGCAAGCCGTTACGATCAGTTTGGTGATAATCACCGTTGGTTCACCGCCCCCTCCGGCACAGCAGGAAACGCTATCACCTTCACCCAAGCAATGACGCTGGATGCGAGTGGGCGGTTGCTGGTGGGGTTGACCTCAACTAACACCGCGTTTGGCGGAAAGCTACAAGTTGAAGGTACATCAGATGCTTTTGCAAGTCTTGTACGTTATAGCTCTAGTGCGGCGAGTAATCCAGCTTTTTACTTTGGTCGTTCTAAGAGCGCAACGCTTGGAACAAACACAATCGTTGCGTCTGGTGACGCATTGGGCGCTATTGTTTTCTCTGGCGCAAACGGAACTGGGTATAGCGATGCCGCTTCTATCCAAGGACTTGTAGATGGCACTCCCGGTGCTTCTGCCGACATGCCCGGTCGCTTGGTGTTTAGCACATCTGCTGATGGTTCTGCTACACCGACTGAACGTATGCGTATCGACTCCTCCGGCAACATCAACATTGCCACGGCAGGCGCTCGCATCACTGGCGACTTCAGCAATGCGACGGTGGCTAACCGTGTGATGTTCCAGACGAGTTCTGCTGGTAGCAACTCAGTAATTTCTGCGATACCTAACGGGGCAGCAACGCAAGCTAGTTTTGTTGCGGCAGGAAACTCAACGCCAACCAATGCAAGCTACATTCAAATGCTTGCTAACGGAACAACCGATACGCGACTTATTTCTAGTTTTTTTGGCACAGGCACTTTCCTGCCAATGACCTTCTACACCGGCGGCGGCGAGCGTATGCGAATTGATACGGCCGGCAACCTTGGGCTAGGGGTAACGCCGAGTGCTTGGGGCAGCACTTGGAGAGCACTTGAGGGATCGTTTGGGCAATCTTGGTTTTATTCAAATACAAACACTATTACAGGTCTTGTATCAAATGCACATAACAATGGCACAAACTGGATATACAAGACTAATAATGCTGCCGCCCGTTACCAATTAGGAGCTAATACAGGCGACCATCAATGGCTCGTTGCAGGTGTTGGCACAGCAGGAAACGCTATCACCTTTACCCAAGCAATGACGCTGGCTTCAAATGGGTTTTTGGGGTTGAGTCAGACCAATCCGACGCAGAACGTCCATGTTGGAGGGCCGACTCCCACAGTGCTTGCGGCAGATACAAGTGTTGGTTCAACTGGCAACATATTCATGCGCCATGTATACGGTAGTTCGGGGTACATGGGAATGACAAGTGGAACCGGCGACTATGGATTGTTTTTTTCATTCGCTGGCACAGCTTTAGGCGTAGGTACGTATAACTCAGTGCCGCTTTTGTTTGGTACGGCTAACACCGAACGCGCCCGTATCACCAGCGGTGGTGATTTGCTGGTTGGAAAAACTGCTGCAAATGTTGGCGTGGATGGTTGTGAAGTCGGAACTAATTACTTAGCGGTAAGCCGTCCGGCAGCTCCTCCTCTTATTGTAAATAGAAATACAGACGATGGTACGTTGGTTTCGTTTAGACAAGCTACAGTAGAAGAAGGAACCATTTCCGTATCAGGCACTACCGTGTCCTACAACGGTGGTCACTTAGCCCGTTGGTCGCAATTACTTTCTGGTCAGCGTGACGAGTCCATCGTTAAAGGCACAGTCTTATCTAACCTTGATGAGATGTGTGAATGGCTTGACGCAGAAGGCAATCCGCTGCCAAACGAGCAGCTAAACCGCACAAAGGTATCTGACGTTGAGGGCGATACTAATGTCGCTGGCGTGTTTGTGAACTGGGATAACGACGATCAAGACAATCACTACGACATGAACATCGCTATGACAGGCGACATGATTATCCGTATCGCTCAAGGTGTCACGGTTCAGAAAGGCGACCTGCTGATGTCTGCTGGTGACGGTACTGCCAAGCCGCAGGGTGACGATATTGTGCGGTCAAAGACGGTTGCAAAGGTCACATCAAACCACGTTACCTGTACCTACGATGATGGTTCGTACTGCGTACCGTGTGTATTGATGGCTTGTTAATAAGGGAAAAGATGAAATTCGAACTAGACCAAAACGAAGCGCAGTTTATCGTACAGGTAATCGGCAACCTGCCAACGCACATTTAAAGGAGCACCTATGAATATCACATGGTCAATCACCAACCTAGATCGCAACACAGCAGATGGGTTCGTTACCACCGCACACTGGACAGTGACTGCGGTAGAGGGCGAACACTCCGCGTCGGCCTATGCCACCGCCTCATGGAGCGGTGAGCCTACAGTATCCTATGACCAACTGACCGAGGAAACCGTACTGGGTTGGGTGTGGGAATCCGTGGATAAAGAAGCAACAGAAGCTTCGCTTGCCGCACAGATCGAAAAACAAAAGAATCCAGTAACGGCAACAGGATTGCCGTGGATGCCACAAGAAGTAGTTGTTTAATCACCTAAGGAGAAAGTAATGAAAAACACACCAATCAAACTGGAATTGATTTTGGACGAAGTCAACGGCGTTCTCACCGCTCTTGGCCAACTGCCTTATGCCCAAGTGGCCCCTTTGGTTGAAAAAATCCGCGATCAAGCTACCCCACAAGTACCGGTCAACGTGCCAAAAGCCGAAGATATCGTACCTGTAGAACCAAGCGACACGGTTCAGTAATACACAACCATAGGTGGAATACAATGCCGCTACAGCCGCTACAGTTCCGTCCGGGCGTAAATAAAGAAGTTACAACGCTTGCCGGTAAAGGCGGCTGGTATGACTGCGACAAAGTTCGCTTTAGATCGGGATATCCCGAAAAAATCGGCGGATGGGCGGCATTGTCCTACACCACATTCCTTGGCGTCGCGCGGTCCTTGTGGAACTGGGTGACGCTCAAGGGATTTAATATCCTTGGTATTGGCACCAACCTTAAGTTTTATCTTGAGGACGGCGGGGCTTTTTACGATATCACCCCAATTCGCTCGGTCACCGCAGCAGGGGACGTGACGTTTTCTGCGGTAACGATTGCACCTTTTTCTTCCACCATCACAGTAACGGACACGGCGCACGGTTGTGTAACCGGGGATTTTGTGACGTTTAGCGGGGTGGATGCCTCTGGCTTGGGGGGCAATATTACGCAAGCGATATTGCAACAGCAGTATCAAGTCACGGTATTGAGCGCGAATACGTACACCATTCAAGCGCGTGTAGTTTCTTCTATTGAATCTCCGGGGGCGGCTGTTTTATCCAATGCGTCAGACAGTGGCAATGGTGGTGCTTCCGTAGTGGGTACGTATGAGATTAATACGGGCTCTGCGTTATATACCGAAGGTACAGGTTGGGGAACGGGTACATGGAGCCGTGGCACGTGGGGCTCGGGCTTTACTGTGGGATTCGGGAACCAGTTGCGCCTGTGGAGTCAGTCTAACTATGGGGAACTGTTATTGTTTTCACCAAGGGGTGGTGCGCTCTATGTGTGGAGCCCCGGCTCAGGGTCTGTTCCTGCTTATGGCACACGCGGCACTCTGGTTTCTGGCGTAGATATTCCAAGCAAGATCAATCAACTGCTGGTATCGGATGCCACACGCATCACGATTGCCTTTGGGTGCAATGATTATGGGGCGTATGACAGTACGCCCCAAGATCCAATGTTGATTCGTTGGAGTGCGCAAGAAGATTATCAGGATTGGACGCCGTCAGCGACAAATCAGGCCGGTAGTTATCGCTTATCGCATGGTTCTGAGATTGTTAGTTCGTTGCAGACGCGTCAAGAAATTTTGGTGTGGACAGATTCCTCGCTGTACTCCATGCAGTATTTAGGGCCGCCGTTTGTGTGGGGCTTTAACTTGCTGGCGGATAATTTATCCATCATGAGCCCCAATGCTATTGCAACGGCAGTGGGGATTACCTTCTGGATGGGGGTGGATAAGTTTTACATTTATTCTGGCCGGGTCGAGACATTGCCGTGCTCGGTGTGGAAATACATTTTTGACGATATCAATATATCGCAGTCGTACCAGTTTTTTGCTGGGACGAATGAGCGGTTTAACGAGATATGGTGGTTCTATTGCTCTGCTGATTCAAATGTTATTGATCGTTACGTCATCTACAACTACATTGATCAAGCATGGTATTACGGCACGATGCCAAGAACGGCGTGGTTGGATAGCCCCTTGAGGGATTACCCACAGGCGGCCACTACGGGGAATATTATTGTTGTACATGAGGCAGCGGTGGACGATGGCACGACGAACCCGCCAAGTCCGATTACGTCGTACATCCAATCCTCTGACTTTGATATTGGCAATGGGGATAAGTACGGCTTTGTGTGGCGCATGATTCCTGACATTACGTTTAATGGATCGATGACACAGAACTCTACGTATCCGCAGGTGGAGTTCAAGATGCGTCCGAGGAAAAACCCCGGTGCACCGTACAAGGTATCGAATGCGCCGACAGTGACTTCAACGCAGAACTATGTGACAGAGAAGACGTATAACGTGCAGGAGTTTACGGAGTTGGTGTATACGCGAGTGCGTGGTCGTCAGATGGCGTTTAGGATTGAGTCAAATTTATTAGGAACACAGTGGCAGTTAGGTGTGCCTAAGCTTGATATCAGGCCGGACGGTGGTAGATGAGTACGCAGATTGTTACAACAGACGTTTTATCGTTACTGCGTACAAGGGCTCCGGCATTACCCTATGCCCCTTTGGACTATGACAGGCGATATCAGGATGAGCTGAACAATATCCTGCGGTTGTACTTTAATACGTTGGATGCTTTTATAGGACAGCTTATGGCTTCAGGGTCTCCCGTTGGCGTGTATGGTGCAGGAGTAGGGGCGGATGCCTTTGGTCGCCTGCGAGTTTCTAGTCCGTATACATTATTTGATAGCCAGAATCGATACGCTAAAGACCCGCACTTTAGTGAAGAGCTAGTTACAGGTGGTACAGCGACGTTTGTGTCCGATCAATCAAGTGTTGCGCTTGCTGTGACGACAAGCTCGGGCAGTAAGGTTGTGCGGCAATCCTTCCGTGTGTTTCCCTATCAGCCCGGTAAAGGGCTGTTGTTGCTGGCGACGTTTGTAATGAACGCCAAAAAAGCTGGATTGCGACAGCGAGTAGGATATTTCAACCCTAGCAACGGCGTGTTTTTGCAATTATCTGGAACAGGAGAGCCAGAGTTTGTCTTGCGTACTAGTACGTCAGGTACGCCCAGTGACGCGCGCACCGTGGCTCAGTCTTCGTGGAACGGGGACAAGCTTGATGGGACAGGCCCTTCCGGCAAGATACTTGATCTAACCAAGGCTCAGATTCTGTGGATGGACTTCGAGTGGTTAGGCGTGGGGTCTGTACGCTGTGGGTTTATTATTGACGGGCAATACATCATCTGCCACACATTCAATAATGCTAACGATCTCGACAAGGTTTACATGACCACGGCTATTCTGCCGGTACGTTATGAGATTGAAAACACAGCAGGGACTGCATCCGCTTCTACGCTGACACAGATCTGTTCTACCGTTATATCTGAAGGTGGATATGAGCAAAAAGCCTCGCTAACTTGGGCGCGAATGATTAATGCGACAACGGTTTCTACAGCCTTTGAGCCGCTGGTATCTATCCAATTAAAGAGTACGACTCCGGGGGCGGTGGTCATCCCTTCCATATTTAATGCAATACCGATTGGTTCTACCTTGGACTATGAAGTAGCTCTTATCAAAAATGCCACACTAACGACACCGACATGGACAAGTTTAAACACCCATGTTGAGATGGATACCGCGTCTTTGACCATGACGGGCGGCACGATTGTTCAGTCCACCTATGTATCGGGTAGCAATCAAGGCTCGGGGTTGGCATCAGGTGATTTAGAGTACAACTTTGCTAACCAGCTTGGTATGTCACTTGCCGGGGTAAGTGACATTT
>JACCEB012068325.1_pt1 | contig 12076 bp, 8 predicted proteins | sample 7454761 | NCBI WGS metagenome assembly JACCEB01 (sample SAMN15323454, study PRJNA562643) | freshwater metagenome | isolation source: river surface water | place: USA:Blue River Watershed | collected 2017-08-18 | reverse complement strand
GGTGGTGACGCCGTCGGCATTCATTTCGAAAGCGCCGGGAATCAGGGCGGCGCCGGAGGGGACGAGGGTGAGCAGCACGGGCGAGCCGCCGACGAGGTAGCCGTTGAGGCGGATGACGGTGTTGCCGCCGGAGACGAACGCCGAGTAGGTGCCGGAGTAGAGGGAGGCGTTACCCTGCGCGATCGGCATGGTGTAGGTCGTCGCGGTGAAGGTGATCGTGAAGATGCCGGTGCCCGAGAACGGGGCCCGTGCGGAGGTGGCGTTGAGCGTGAGCGTGCGGCCCGGCAGGGCGGACGGCGCGATCTCGGCGGCCGTGGCGGACTGCGCGGCGGCGCGGGGCGCAGCGGCGAAGCCGAGCAGGGCGGCGGCCGCCACCAGGGCGGGGAGCGGCCGCAGTTGGACCGCGAGAGCGGCAGCAAGTGAGCGAAGGCGAGGGTGGAGCATCATGGTGAAGCGACCGGGCAGAGTATCGGAGAAAACCCCCAGTGTCGTTACGCGGGTCTGCGTAAGGGGGCGGCGCCCAGCGCCGCAGTGACGAGTGACATGTGACGAGTGACGAGTGACGAGTTCGGGAGGGGGAAACGACGGCGCCCGCCTCGGGTGGGAGGCGGGCGCGGGGAAATCGAGTCGTGCGTGAAACGTGCGGACGCGGTCAGCGCGAAGGACGAAGAATCTCGGCGGTGCGGAGGGTGAGCGTGGCGCGGTTCTCGACGCCGAGGCGTTCGAGGATGCGCTCCATGTGTTTGTCGATGGTGCGCGGGCTGGTGGCGAGAATGACGGCGATCTCGGGGTTGGTTTTGCCCTGGGCGACCCAGTAGGCGACTTCGGCCTGGCGCGTGGTGAGACCGAGGGCGAGCAGGGCGGACGGACCGGGCGGGGCATGCTCTTCCTCGAGCGCGAGCATCACGAGATCGTCGCGGCCGGGCTCGGTGAAGCGGCGGGCGTGGAGCGCGGCGTCGCCGTGGGAGAATTTTCCGCCGGCGAGCAACGTGGGCGGAGCGCCCGCCGGGAAATATTTCGCGAGCAGGTCGTGGGCGAGGCGGGTGGCGAAGAGGAGTTCGCCGCGCGGACCGTAGACGAGGACGGCGCGATCGAGCGAGGTGGCGAGTTGCGCCTCGGCGTCGTGGCGGAGCGCGACTTCGGCTTCGAGCTGGGCGTTTTGCGCCTCGAGTTTGCGGCGGGCGGCGCGCAGCTCGAGCTGGACGCGGACGCGCGCGACGAGTTCGGCGACGTGGACGGGTTTGGTGACGTAGTCGACGGCGCCGGCGGCGAAGGCGCGGACTTTTTGTTCGGGCTCGTCGAGGGCGGTGAGAAAAATGATGGGCAGGGCGGACCAGCGCGGATCGGCGCGCAGCGAGGCGCAGACGGTGAAACCGTCTTCCCCGGGCATCATCACATCGAGGAGGACGAGGTCGGGTGTGGTGCGGGAAAGGACGTCGCGCGCGGCGGCGCCGCTGTCGGCGAGGAGCACGCGAACGCCTTCGCGGCGCAGAGCTTCGCACACCACGCCGAGGCTGGCGGGGGTGTCGTCGACGACGAGGACGGCGGGGGAGGTGGCGGAATTGGGCAAGGCGGCGAGGGGGAAGGCGAAAGGCGGAAGGCGAAAATCGGAAAAGCGGGAAACTTGGGAGACGGGTGAGACGTGGGAGTCGGAGAGGCGGCGGACGGGCGGGTCAGTCGAGGAGGGTGCGGAGGCGGGAGAGTTGGAAGCCGGCGGCGGCGGTATCGAGTTCGTCCCAGAAGGCGGCGTGCGCGGGGTGTTCGGCCCGGACGCCGGCGAGGGCGGAGCGGAAGGCATCGAGGTCACCTTGCGCGAGGACGTCGCGGAGCGCAGCCAACGCCGCCGGAGGAATCGGGACGGTGGGGCGGGACGGTTCGAAGGGCGCGCGCGAGGCGGGGCGGACCTCGTGCCACGCGAGGGCGAGCAGCGTGCCGAGTTTCGCGATGAGATCGGCGGAGCGGAACGGTTTCGGCAAAAAGTCGTCGCAGCCGGCGGCGCGCGCTTCGGTGGCGTTGAAGCTGATGACCGACGCGGAGGTGAGCAGAATGCGGAGGGTCGCGCCGCGGGGCTGCGCGCGGAGGCGACGGGAGAGCTCAAGGCCGTCCATGCCGTCCATGCGCAGGTCGATGATCGCGAGGTCGGGCCAGGGTTCGGCGCCGGAAGCCAGGCGGACGAGGGCGGCTTCGCCGGAGTCGGCCTCCGTGCAGTCGAAGCCGAGCGGACCAAGCAGATCGGAGAGGAGGCTGCGGTTGACGGCGTGGTCGTCGACGATGAGGACGCGGCGGCGCGGGCCGTCGTAGCCGGTGACGGCGGGGGCCGCGGCGGCGTGGGCGGGGGCGGCGAGGGCCGGCAGGGCGACGGTGAAGGCGAACACGGAGCCGGAGCCGACCTCGCTGGTCACGGCGAGGAGGCCGCCCATGCGTTCGACGAGGGCGCGGCTGATGGCGAGGCCGAGGCCGGTGCCGGGCGCGGCAGGGCGGGTGGCGCGGGCCTGTTCGAAGGGTTGGAAGAGGCGGGCCTGGTCGCCGGCGGAAATGCCGGGGCCGGTGTCGAGAACGGCGAAGTGCAGCACTTCGCCGGGCAGTTGAGCGTTGAGAGTTGAGCGTTGAGAGTCGGCGGAAGGCGCGGGCCGAGAGAGGGGAGCGGAGCGGGCAGGGCCGGAGGACGGAGCGGCGCGCGCGACGCGGAGCGTGACGGCGCCGCGGGCGGTGAACTTGACGGCGTTGCCGAGAAGGTTGTCGAGGACCTGGCGGAGTTTCTGGGCATCGCCCTCGACCCAGGCGGGCAGGTCGGGCGCGAGGTCGCGGTGGAAAGCGAGGCGCTTGGCGGCGGCGGCGGGGGCGTGGGCGGCGGCGACGTCGGCGAGCAATTCGGCGAGGGCGAAGGGCGCGGGGCGCAGCTCGATTTTCCCGGCCTCGATTTTGGCGAGGTCGAGCACGTCGTTGATCATGCGCAGGAGGTGCTCGCCGCTCTGGTGGACGATGCGGAGGCGCTCGCGCTGGTCCTGCACGAGGCGGGTGTCGTTCTGGAGGAGCTGGGCGTAGCCGATGACGCCGTTGAGGGGCGTGCGCAGCTCGTGGCTCATGGCGGCGAGGAAGGCGCTCTTGGCGCGCGAGGCGGCCTCGGCCTGGTCGCGGGCGGCGGCGAGGGCGCGGGTGCGGTCGGCGACGAGGGCTTCGAGGCGGAGGCGCTCGCGCTCGGCGCGGCCGAGACGCCAGCGGAGGAAACCGAACATCACGCCGAGGGCGGCGACGACGTAGGAAATGCGCGCGGCCGGCGAACGATGCCACGGCGGCGCGACGCTGAACCGGAAGCGGAGAGGGGTGCTCTCGGTGCCGGCGGCGTCGGTGGCGACGGCTTCGAGAGTGAACGGGCCGCCCTCGAGGTTGGTGTAGGTGATTTCCGGATGCGGCGACGGCGCGCTCCAGGCGCGGTCGTGGCCGACGAGACGCGTGCGCCAGGTGACGGCGCCGGCGTCGAGGCGACCGGGGTTGAATTGGAAAACGAGGCGTTCGGAGGAGGCGGGGTAGACGGGCGGCGCCGCGGGGGCGAGGGCTTGGGGCGTGCCCGCGGCGGAGACGGAGTGCAGGCGGGGCCGCCAAGATTTCGCGGGGAGCGCGGCAAGGCGGGCGGTCTCGAGGCGAACGACGGCTTGGGCGGATTTGCCCCAGAGCACGTCGCCGACGGGATCGCGGTAGAAGAAAATAAAGCCGCCGGCGCCACCGAGCGGCTGGAGCGCGGCGGGGGCGGTGTGCCAGCGCGCGGCGGGTCTGGGGGTGCCGGCGGAGACCTCATACCAGCCGAGCGGGCGGCCGCTGCGGCCGTCGAGATGGCCGCCGGCCGCCCAGAAACGGCCGTCGCGCGCGAGGGTGCCGGGAAAGCCGTGGTGCGGGCCGTCGGGGAGTTGAAAAGCGGGCTCCGCGCTGAAACGGCGGCGGGTTTCGTCGAGCTGCCAGGTGCCTTCGGCGGTGTAGAACGCGGGGCCCCAGGGCGCGGTGTAGACCAGGGTGTAGCCGCGGGTCGGCGGGAGACCTTCGTCCTGGCCGAAGCGTTCGAGGACAGGATTGCGCCAGCCGGCGGGACCGGCGGCGGCGCGGAGCCGGACGAAGTGGCCGGCGCGCGTGCCGACCCAGACGGTGTCGGCGCCGACGGGCGTGATGAGCTCGGAGTAGCCGAGCGGGGCTTCGTGATCGATGACGAGTCCCGAGGCCTCGAAGCGGGCGGCGACGAAGTGTTTGTCGCCGCCGAGGTAGACGCGGGCGGGATCGTCGGGAGTGGTGACGACGACGGTGAGGTCGTCGGGGCGCTTGAGCAGGGTTTTGAAACCGGTGTCGGGCCGATACTGATACAACGTGTTGGTGGCGGCGACGAGCAGGCCGGACGGATGCGGGGCAATATCGTTGATCGTGGTGCCGGTGGCGGGGAGGGCCTCGAAGCGGGCGGCGGCGCCGGTGGCGGGATCGGCGGGGACGAGGCGGTGGACCGCATCGACGACGCCCGTGTAGAGCACATCGTCCTGCCGGGTGAACGAGCGCATGCCGCCGGGTCCGGGGCCGTTGCGCTCATCGAAGACAGAGGCGGGTGTGGCGAGGTCGACGCGGACGAGGCCGTTGGTGCCGCCGGACCAGAGGCCGCCGTCGCGGTCGACGACGAGGCCGTAGGTGGTGTTGGCGGGAAGCCCGTGGGATTTGTCGAGCCGGGTGAGGGCGGCGCCGTCGGGCGTGACGAGGGCGAGACCGGAGGAGCGGGTGAAGGCGGCGATGCGGCCGTCGGGCAACGTGAGCAGGCCGAGCGGGCGGAGCCCGAGCAAGGTGGCGGCGCCGGGGCCGGTCCACGGTGCCGCGGTGCTGCCGTCGGCGCTCAGGGCGACGAGGCCGGGCGGGGCGGTGAGGGCGAGCAGGCGGTTGCCCGGCAGGGCGGCGAGGCCGGTGACGGTCGCACGGGCGAGCGGCGTGCCGGCGGCGAAGGGTTGCCACGCGGAGCCGTCCCAGCGGAGCAATCCGCCGCCGACGGACGCGGCGTAGAGCGTGTCGCCGACGGTGTGCACCAGCGTGCGCCCCGGGGTGGCGGGTGGGGTGAAGTGAAAGCGGCCGCGTTGCCAGACGAGCCAGCCTTTCTCGGCGGCGAAGGCGACGGTGTCGCCGGAGGCGCGAGCGCCACGGACGCTGCCGAGCGGGAGGGCCTCGGCGGGAACGTCCGCGACCAGCGAGCGGTAGACGGGGCGGCCCTGGGGGTCGTCGGCGTAGTAGCCGATCTCGTCGTCGCCCGAGACGTAGACGCGGCCGTCCGGGGTGGCGACGACGCGCCAGGCCCAGAGGGCGGGATACGGGAGCCGCTCCCAGCGGGCGCCGTCATAGCGGTGGAGGGCGCGCTGCGAAGTGCCGTAGAAGCGGCCGTCGGCGGCGATGGCGAGGTCGTTGATCTGGTAGTGGCCGTGGTAGGTGTCGGGCAGAAACCGCTGCAGCAGCGGCAGGCCGCGTTCGGGGTCGAAGAGCGGGGCGGCGGCGCGGGCGGCGGGCGCGACCGGGAGCGCGGCGAGGAGGGCGACGGCGAGTGCGGGGAGAAGAGAAGACGGAGAGACGGCGAGACGGAGCGACGAGGAGAAGGGATGGCGGAGCGGGAAGGCGTGCCGGTGCCGGCCGGGCGCGGGCCGGGCGGGCGCGGTAACCGAAAGTTGGGGACAGCTGGAGAGTCCGGACGGCACCGAGCGACCACACGGGGGGGCGGGGGGCGGGTCAAGGTAGCGCGCGGCGGCTTACGTAGGATTGCGCAAGGGACGTTGGGGCCGAGGGGCGGCGGTGCAGCGGGGAAAAGATGGCGCGAAGGTGCGAAGGGCGACGCGCGGCCGAAACCGCCGGGGTTTTTTGACGGAAGGGGGAAGTGTGCTCCTTTCGGTCATGCGACCTGCCGTCCACGCCTTGCCCGGAACCGACCGTCCCGCCGTCCGCCGGCGGACCGCCGGTTGGATGATCGGTTTGATCGTCGGGGCGGCGCTGGCCTTGTCCGGTTGCGCCACCTCGATGCCGCCGCTCCCGACCGTCCGAAATCTCGATCTCAACCGTTACATGGGGCCGTGGTATGTGATCGCGGCGATCCCGACCTTCATCGAAACGGAGGCCTACAACGCGGTGGAGACCTACCGGCTCGAGCCGGACGGGACGATCGACACGGTGTTCACGTTTCGCGACGGCGGCTTCGACGGTCCGGAGAAGCGCTACAATCCGCGCGGGTTCGTGCGGGATCCGGTGCACAAGTCGACGTGGGGCATGCGATTTGTCTGGCCGTTCAAGGCGGAGTTTTTGGTCACGCACCTCAACGCGGACTACACGCAGACGGTGGTCGGGCGGAACAAGCGGGACAACGTGTGGATCATGGCGCGGACGCCGGAAATCCCGGCGGCCGACTACGACCGGCTGGTGGCGGAACTCGCGGCGCAGGGCTACGACGTGGCGAAGCTGCGCAAGGTGCCGCAGCGTTGGCCGGCGAACGCGGCGAAGTAAGTGGCTGCGGGCGGCGCGGGGTATCGACGGTCCGGTGACGGCGCGGGGCCGGGCGCGTTCAGTCGAGGCCGAGGGAAAGCTGGTCGGTGGCGGCGACCGGCGGCGGCGCAGCGGGGGCCGGGGGCGGCACGGGATCAAGCAGGTCGGGGCCGTCGTGCCGGACGCTGTTGACCTTGGGCGAGACGGGCGTGGCCTGCATGAGTTCGCCGGGGAGCGGGACGAGGAGCGGCTCGAGCGCGGCGGGCTCGCGGACCGCGGGGTCGAGCCAGCGGTCGAGAGCGGCGTCGTCGGGCAAGATCACCGGCATGCGGTCGTGCAGGCGACCGACGACGGGGTTGGCGGCGGTGGTGATGAGGGAGCAGGTTTCGACGTCGAGGCCGTCGGGGCCGCGCCAGTGTTCCCAGAGGCCGGCGAGAGCGAGGGGTTGGGCGTCGCGGCGTTCGAAATACCGGGGAAGCTTGAGGCGGCCGGCCGTCTGCCACTCGTAGAAGCCGCTCGCGGGAATGACGCAGCGGCGGCGGCGAAAGGCGTCGCGGAACGCGGGGCGGCCGGCGATGCCTTCGGCGCGGGCGTTGGCGAGGCGGGCGGCGCCGGAGAGATCGCGGGACCAGGCGGGCACGAGGCCCCAGCGGAGCGCGGCGGCTTCACGGGCCGAGCCGGCGCGCGGGGCGCGGATCGCGGGGACCACGGTGGTCGGCGCGATGTTGTAGCGGCTGACGAACTCGGCGGGGTGGGCGATGCCGAGGCGGGCGAGGAAGGCCTCGAGATCTTTGCGCTTCAGGACGTAGCGGCCGCACATGGGAGAGCGGCGAGGTTGGCGGGGCGGCAGGGGTGTGGCCAGATTAGAGACGCGGACGACGGGTGAGACGCGGAAGACCTGGAAGACGGAGAGAGGGAGGGACGGAGAAGAAGGAGGAGCGGAGAGAGGGGGAGACGGTGGGGATCGGATGGCGGGCGGGAAGGGTCAGTCGAGGAGGTCGAGGCGGAGTTGTTCGCCGGGGCGGCGGATGGCGGCGGTGGAGAGGGTGACGCCGTCGCGATTGAGACCCTGGCGGCGGGCGCTGACGGCGAAGAGATCGGCGAGTTGGTCGGCGAAGATGCCGTCGCCGCGCATCCGTTCGCCCCAGGTGCTGACGTTGAGCTGGCCGCCGCGGAGTTCGCGGACGCGGGCGAGGACGCGTTCCTTTTTCGAGGGGGCGTGGTCGTCGAGCCAGCGGAGGAAGACGTCTTTCACGCCGTAGGGCAGGCGCATCACGAGATAGCCGGCGTGGGTGGCGCCGGCGGCGGCGGCGGCTTCGAGGATGGCCGGGACCTCGTGGTCGTTGAGCCCGGGGATGACGGGGGCGACCATGACGCCGACGGGGACGCCGGCGGCGGTGAGTTCGCGGATGGCGCGGAGGCGGTGGAGCGGGCGCGAGGCGCGGGGCTCGAGTTTGCCGGCGAGCTCGGAGTCGAGGGAGGTGATGGAAAGGTAGACAACGGCGGCGCGGTCGGCGGCGAGGCGGGCGAGGACGTCGATGTCGCGCGTGACGAGGGCGTTCTTGGTGACGATGGAGACGGGCTGGCGGAACTCGGCGCAGACCTCGAGGCACTGGCGGGTGAGGCGGAAGCGGCGTTCGGCGGGTTGGTAGCAGTCGGTGGCGCCGCTGAAGGTGATGGGCTCGGGCTGCCATTTTTTCGCGAGCAGGGCGTCGCGGAGGAGGCGGGGGGCGCGGAGCTTGACGAGGATCTTGGTCTCGAAATCGAGGCCGCTGCTCCAGCCGAGGAACTCGTGGAAGGGGCGGGCGAAGCAGTAGGCGCACCCGTGTTCGCAGCCGCGGTAGGGGTTGACGCCGTAGGTGAAGGGGACGTCGGGGCTGTCGTTGCGCGAGAGGATGGATTCGGAGGCGTCCTCGTAGAAGAGCGTGCGGGGGTGGGGGCGCTCGTCGAAGGGGGCGTCGTCGACGGCGGGGTCGCGGGCGAGGTGAAGACGTTCGAAGCGGTTGGGGGGATTGACGGCGGCGCCGCGGCCGGGGACGGGGGCATCGGGGTCGAAGGCGGGGGCGGACGAAGTGTTCACATGAACACGTGTGAAGAAAATGCGTGGCGGGGCGAGCCGGAAACGCATTCGGTGGGTGATGACGTTTTTCCCGGGGCAAACAGCGGTGCGGCCGATGGCGGTCGTGCGGGTGGGCGACGGGGCGGAGCGCGGGGCGGCGGACGATGCGATCGCGGTGGAGGAGCCGCTGGAGCTGCGGGTGGGCGGACGGAGCGTGGCGGTCGTGATGCGCACGCCGGGGCACGATCGGGAGCTGGCGGCGGGGGTTTTGGTCACCGAAGGGATCGTGCGCGGGCGGGACGATCTGCTCGATCTGGTGCCGTGCGCGCAGGTGCGGCGCGGGGAGGGGGGCGAAGAACGAGAGACAGAGAGAAGGAGAGACGGAGAGAAGGAGAGTGGAGGAAAGGGGGAGACGGGGAGTCGCGCCGGGCAGGCCAGGGAGACGGAGGGGCGGTGGGAGAATGTGCTGGATGCGGTGCTGGCGCCGGGGGTGCGATTGGACGAGGCGCGGTTGACGCGGCATGTGTTCACGTCGTCGAGCTGCGGGATCTGCAGCAAGGCGACGATCGCGGCGGTGCAGGCGCAGGTGGCGCCGTTGGCGGAGCCGTTGGCGCCGCGGCGGGCCGTGCTGGCGGCGTTGCCGGACCGGCTGCGGGCGGTGCAGGCGGGGTTTGCGGCGAGCGGGGGGCTGCACGCGAGCGCGCTCTTCACGGCGGACGGGGAGCTGGAGGTCGTGCGCGAGGATGTGGGGCGGCACAACGCCCTCGACAAGGTGGTGGGCCACGCGTTTCTGGCCGGGCGGCTGCCGCTGACAGGGCGAATCTTGCTGGTGAGCGGGCGGGTGTCGTTCGAGCTGGTGCAGAAGGCCTTGGCGGCGGGCATCCCCTGCGTGGCGGCGATCTCGGCGCCGACCAGCGCGGCGGTGGAGCTGGCGCGGGCGAGCGGGCTGACGCTGGTGGGGTTTCTGCGCGGGGCGCGGATGAATGTTTACGCCGGCACTTTGGGCGGATGAGGGTGTCGCAGAGCGTCCTCAAATTTTTTTTAACCACGGATCACACGGATGACACGGACCAGACAGCGGATGGCGGCGACGGTGCTGGCGGCGATCGCCTGGGCGGGGCGCGGCGGCGCGGCGGAGACGGCGGAGGCGGCGAAGGCCGCCCCGGCGGCGGCCAAAGCGGCGACGCCGATCGACGCGGAGACGCTGGCGGACCGCACGCTGCGTCGGATCGTGGAGCGGCAGAAGGATCTGTTCGGGGAGGCGGCGAAGCAGGGCGAGAGCCTGGACATGGGCAGCTTCAAGCAGCAGATGCAGTCGATCACGCACGAGTATGAGCTGCTGCTGCGCAACAACCCGAGCTACGCGGCGGGTTACGCGGCCTACGGATATCTGCTGAGCAAGATCGACATGAAGAAGGAGGCGACGGCGATGCTGCTGAAGGCGAACCAGCTCGATGCCGACATCCCGCTGGTGAAAAACCAGCTCGGCAATCTGCTGGCGGAGGACGGGAAGCCGCTGCAGGCGGCGCCGTATTTTCTGGCGGCGATCAAGCTCGAGCCGAAGGAGCCGCTCTACCACTACCAGCTCGGCACGTTGCTGGCGGAGGCGCGGGAGGAGTTTCTGAAAACGGGCGAATGGACGCGGGCCTCGCTCGACGGCGCGATGCACGATGCGTTCCGGCGCGCGGCGGAGCTGGCGCCGGAGCGGTTCGAGTTCGCCTATCGGTTCGCGGAATCGTTCTACGATCTGGAAAAGCCGGACTGGGACGCGGCGTTGAAGGCGTGGAGCGGGCTGGAGGAGAAGGCGTCGACGGCGATCGAGCGGCAGACGATGCGGCTGCACGCGGCGAACATCCTCATCAAATTGAAGAAGCCGGCCCATGCGCGGGCGCTGCTGGTCACGGTGGACGAGCCGACGCTGCAGGGGCAAAAGGACCGGTTGGCGCCGCAGCTGGCGGAGCTCGAAAAACGCTGACGGCACGCGGCGGGGCGGCGCTTACGCTCGACGACGGCGGGAGCGGCGGCTTTGGTGGCGCGCGCTGATGTCCATGCTCGACAAACTTGAACGCCTCTTCGGCCGGTTCGCGATCCGCGGCCTCGCCCTTTACCTGATCATCGGGCAGGTGGCGCTGGTGTTCGCGGTGCTGCTCGGGGTGATCACACCGCTCCAGGTCCACGACCGTTTCCTCTATTCGGCGGCGACGGTGTCGCAGCTCGGCGAGGTGTGGCGGCTGGTGACATTTTTGTTCGTGGTGCCGCTGCCGGGATCGCTGCTCGGCTATGTCTTCATGGCCTTCGGCTGGTATCTGTTTTACCTGATGAGCAACGCGCTCGAGGACCACTGGGGGGCGTTTCGCTTCAATGTTTTCCTTTTCCTGAGCTGGGCGCTGACGGTGGGGTCGGCCTTCATCACGCCCTACAACCCGGTCACCAACTTCTACATCCTCGCGACGGTCTTCCTCGCCTTCGCCTACCTGAATCCGGACTTCGAGCTGACGTTGTTCTTCATTCTGCCGGTGAAGATCAAGTGGCTGGCGATCATCGCGTGGGCGATGAACTTCGTGGACTTCGTGCGCGGCGACCTCGCGGACCGGCTGCAGATCGGCGCGGCGGTGGCGAGCTTCCTGGTGTTTTTCGGGCCCGACATGGTGCGCACGCTGCGGCAGGGCCGGCGCACGGCGCAGCGGCGGGCGGCGCGGGCGGAGGAGGCGACGCAGCCGCGCCACACCTGCCACGTCTGCGGCAAGACCGACCGCAGCCACCCGCAGCTGGACTTCCGCTACTGCTCGAAATGCGCCGGCGACCAGTGCTACTGCCCGGAACACATCCAGAACCACGCGCATGTGGTCGCGCCCGATGAGCCGAAAGCCGGCTGATCCCTTCGCCGCGGCGGCGCGCCTGACGACGCCCGGGTCCTGGCTGGAGTTCGCCGAGCGGCTCTACGCGCGCGAAAACCTGGCGCTCGGCCAGGTGGCGACGGATGCGCACGACGAGGCGTTGTATCTGATTTTGCGCACGCTCGGGCTCCCGTTGGACAGCACGGCGCGCGTGCTGGCGAAGCCGCTCGGCGCGGCGGAGCGGGCGAAGCTGGAGGCGGTTTTCCGGCGCCGCGTCCTCGACCGCGTGCCGGCGGCGTATCTCACGCGCGAGGCCTGGCTCGGCGAGCACCGCTTCTACGTCGACGAGCGGACCATCATTCCGCGCAGCTATTTTCTGGAAATGATCCCGGCACAGCTCGAGGCGCTGCTGCCGGCGGGGAAGCGCGGGAAAAAGGTGCGGCACGTGATCGACGTGTGCACCGGGTCGGGCTGTCTCGCGATTTTGCTCGCGCACGGCTTTCCGGCGGCGCGGGTCGACGCGTGCGACCTCTCGCCGGCGGCGCTCGAGGTGGCGGCGATCAACGTCCGCGCGCACGCGGTGGGCGACCGGGTGGCGCTGCATGCGAGCGACGTGCTGGCGGCGGTGCCGCCGGCGCGCTACGATTTCATCCTCAGCAATCCGCCCTACGAGCCGAGCGCGCACGTCGACACGCAGGCG
>JACCEB010438761.1_pt1 | contig 12085 bp, 11 predicted proteins | sample 7454761 | NCBI WGS metagenome assembly JACCEB01 (sample SAMN15323454, study PRJNA562643) | freshwater metagenome | isolation source: river surface water | place: USA:Blue River Watershed | collected 2017-08-18 | reverse complement strand
GTGATATCTATGAAGAAAAAAACATTGCCTACACCTCAAAAAAAATTTTTGAAGAAGTTTCAAACTATTGGAATATAAACCGAGTTTGTGGGGAAGAACTTTATGATTATGCTTGTGAGCGAGCTGAGCACTATGGGTATATTTTAAATTTAGGTAATGATGGTCACCGGATTGGAGATTTCCCTCACCATGTTCATTTTAAGGGCGGTCTACCTGAAATGGATGAATTGATCGTTCCTAATGCCTGGATTCTGGAAATCCATCTCCTGAATCAGGCTAGAACTTATGGTGCATTTTTTGAAGATTTACTAACTGATGAAATTTTAGATTAGTTTTAAGAGGCCCCGTCATGGGGCCTCTTATTTGATAGCCACTTTAACTCTTTTAAAAGATGAATATTGGAGGATCAGGCTTGTAAACATCATCGACATTAACCCACCTAATACAAAAATCATTTCCATTTGATCTCTCCTTGTTGTCTTGGCTTCTTCCTGAACTTCCTTAGTGCCACCATCCTAGTGACCCTGTTGTAGAATACTAAAGCACCTTTCGTGCCAAACCAAAGAGATCCACCAATCAATAACTTAGCTCTACTACAAGTCAGATGGTGACAAGATGAGTACCCACGGTGGCCACTTCTCATGGTCAAATTGACACTCTTTCCGAAAACCACTTGGAATTAATACGACTCAACTGTAATCTCTCATTATGAGAGTGAATCTTGTCTTTTTTATTTTATTTCTGGCAAATCATCTTTGGGCACAAGATTATTTGATGCCACAATTGGTTTTGAAAAAAAATCTTGAAGATCATGATGAAATCAATTCCCCTGTGTTTCAAAATCACTGCCAAGGCAGAAATAGTTATAAGGAAGAAAGTGGCTTTGAAGCAACCATCAAATGTCGTTTTTCTTGTTTAAATTCAAACATCATTGAAGAAGAAAGCATTCAAAACTTCAGTACAGAAAAACTTCAAATGCAACCAGGTGATGGTAATTTATGGGCAAGCCTTACGACGACAATACAAATGTGGTCTGGAGAAACTTGTTTAAAGATCGCTCAAAATAAATGCTCTGGTCTTAAAAACATTTCAACCTTTTCTCAGCCAGAAATCTCTAGTGGAGATTGGAAACTAGATTCAAAGCTTGGGTGTTCACCTTTAACAAAAGAAACCTTTTCCCCTTTTGAAAAGACAATCAAGGCCAAGAAATCTATTTTTTCTCATCAAGTTGTTCCTGGAGAATTAGAAATTAAAACCAGTTGGCATGACATCAAAAAAGTCACACACGGTGGGAAAAAATATACAATGCCTAAGGGCTGTAGAAATATTTTAAAAGGTACATTTTGCTATGGAGATTGTATCACTTTAGACAAAGGTCCATTTAAAGAATTATTAGGGTCACCCGCACCACTTGGACAAGATCATTACGAAATTTGCGCTGATGAGTTAGTAACTAAAATTAAAAATAAAAAATTATCCAAAGATATTCTTCAATTCTACTGTGATGATTTCTTTCTCTATTCACTTAAAAAGAAAAATGCGACAGGCCTCACGTGTGCTTCCTCACGTTTTAATGCTGACTGCTCTAACCTGAAATTTTAAAAAATTTGGTTCTTCCTTGAACCAGGCGGGACCATACCTTGGTCTCTCACCGCTCGCTTCCTTGAGACACTTATAAAGAATTTAATGGCCTTAAGATTGTTCCTACCTTCCTGGCGGGAATTCTCTCATGGATAATACCTAAGCACTTTTGGTGCCAATTAAAAGAGATCATAGTTTCATAAATTTACCTTTGATTTTAATTCATTCAGTGTCAGTGTGACTTCAAATAGAGACAAGTTGCTCTCTAGTGGGGGCAAAAAGTTGAGTGTTCAATACGGATGATTTTTGCTTGTAAGTTCATTTCATAAAAAAATTTCACATGGGATATTGTGAAGTCCTTTAATCCATGAAACCATCTTTACTAAGGGAAACTAATGATTAGTTTCTTTCTTCTGCCAGGAGGGTGAATTCATGAGTCCACACTACTACATCATGAAGAATAAGAAGATTTTACGTCTTGAGGGCAACACATCTTTCGAGTCACTTCCATCCAATGTAAAAGACAGAATTCTGGACAATGATTTAGAAATGACTCTTGATCAAAATCAGGCAAACTGGCGAGTGGTGATCTTCAGGGATGAAATTATGGACCTTGAAGAATACCTAGAATGGCTTAACTCTCCCGAAGCCCTTTACGTGGATGATGAACATTACGAGCTAGTCGCCAACTAAATCTGGCAAAACTTTTAATTAAATTTTTCAATTCAAGTGACCGCAGGGGCTAAGTCCCTGTTGTTACATATAGACCTAATTTAGATTCCATTTCATGTGACAATGGCTCCAATTCACTCGGAGGCATAAATGGAATCTAAAATTAACCCTCAAGAATCTTCTCGGCAGGAAATCATAAAAAATTTTATGCCTACCATTCGTTATTGGGCCAAACACTACCACTACCAGTACCATCAAGTCTTAGAATTTGAGGACTTAGTCATGGTGGGAATTATTGGTCTTATCGATGCCATGAATAAGTATAAGAAAGATAAGAAAAATCAATTTAAAACCTACGCAGAATTCAGAATACGTGGAGAAATTATTGATGAACTTAGAAAACAAGATTGGATGACTCGTTCAGAAAGAAACAAGCAGAAAAAGTATAAGAGAGCGAAAAATAGTCTGACTGAGGAGCTAGGACGCTCGCCTACTTCGATGGAAATGTCGAACATATTACCTTTTAAATCAAAAGATATGATCCGAATGGAGCAGTATGAAAGCGGAGATACGATTAAACAGTATGTTGAGGGTGAAACTGTATCAGCAGGGAATCTTCAAAATTCAGAATTTGAAAATTACTCTTTGAAAAAAACTCTTGGAGTCGTTATGGACGAATTACCTCGAACCATGAGACTTATTCTGACTTTAAAGTATTTTGAGGATTTAAATTTTTTCGAAATATCAAAAGTCGTTAATCTCTCCGAGGGAAGAATTTGTCAGCTCCATGCTGAAGCTTTAGAACTTTTAAAGGAACATCTCGAATCGCAACACATAGATATTCTGGCCGCTTAAACGATGCATATCTTCTATTTTATTTTTTTTCTGGTGATCTTTTCTCCATCATTAACCTTCGGGGGCACCTTCCCTGAAGGTTTTATTTTTGGTGTCGCCAATGCTCCAGGGCAAGTGGAAGACCACTTACCAGACATTTGGCTAGATTGGGCAAAACAAGGAAACATCAGAACATGGAACCAAACAAAAACTCCCGAGGTCAGGCTTCAATTTTGGTCAAAACCAGAGATTGAACTCAATCTCGCTCAAGAACTCGGAGCTAATTCCTTTCGGCTTGGCGTAGATTGGGGTCGGGTGATGCCGAAGAAAGATTATTTCGATGAGCAAGCTCTTCTTCATTATTTAAAAATCATAAAAATGGCGAAGGCCAAAGACATGTCCATCATGCTGACACTCATGCATCACTCTGTTCCCAAGTGGATACAGGAGAAAGGTGGATGGCACAATATAGAAACGAAGCAAGACTTCATCATCTTTTCAAAAAAAATAATTGGTCTCTTCCATGACCATGTGGATTGGTGGATTACTTTTAACGAGGCCAATGTTTTTGTCACGATGGCCTACACCGCTGGGATTTGGCCTCCCGGAGAAAAAAGATCTCCTCTTTCAATGTCTGCCCTTGGTCCCTTTAGAGGGGACTCCATCAAGGCGATGGATCACATGAGTGAGGCCCATAACGAAATCTATGATTGGTCCCATAAAAAATATCCCAAAATTAAAATGGGTCTTGCCCACAATATGGCGAATTACTCGGGTAAAAATTTTATCGATCGATTGAAAGCCTCGTTTGTATCAAAAGTGATGAATTGGCGTTTTCCGGAAAACGTTAGAGGGAAGATGGATTTTTTTGGATTTAATTACTATGGTGCTGAGTGGCTCAAAGGAACTCAAGTTGATATTGACCCCGAGGAAGAATATTCAGAAGCGGGAAGGGCCATTGATGTCAATGGTCTCTACGACCTATTAAAAGAAATCAATAAGAGATTTAAAGAGCTCCCAATAATCATAACGGAAAATGGAATAGCTGATGCAAAAGATGCCATTAGGCCTGCCTACCATATAGAACATCTTCTCGCTGTTCAAAAAGCGATTCATGAAAAAGTACCTGTTATTGGGTATTACGTATGGAGCTTAACAGATAATTTAGAATGGTCAGATGGCTACTGCCCTAAGTTTGGTTTAGTCGCTGTTGATAGAACAACCATGGAAAGAAAACCGAGGATGAGTTTTGATGTGATGAAAACCATCATTCAAACGCGTAGTATTTCTCCAGAACTTAAAAAGACAGCTTGGGATCAAGTCCTCTCATATCAAGGAAAGGATCGACCTTTTTGTAGGGATCATGATGGCATCACGTCTTACGATGAACCTAAAATTAGACAATTTGTAAAAAAAGATTGGAGATTTAATCGGTAATTTTAAAATCACCGCTTCTCGCCTGCTCTGTTCTTTTGACCCAAATGCGAAAAAATTCCATCAAACGATTTTTTATCTCCATCGACTCAAGTATTCCTAAAGAATGCGCCATGGCCTCAAAGGTTGAAACCCACTCCGGATGAATCGCCTTTCTCAGACCGTACTCAGAAATAATACCAGGTGGAAGTTTCACGGCCGGTAGAGCGCTAAATCCAGGCTCACGTTGTTTGACTTTCCTTGCTTGTTGCCAATTACCATCAGGAATAATGAGATGATAAGGGCCAGGATATTTCGCTTTGAAGTCTTCGTTTAATTCTAGGGCATCGTCGTGGGGATAAAGAAAGATGGGTCTACCAGGTTTAGATAGTACTGGTCTTGAATCAAAATGTTCATTCACGCGTCCACGAATAACAACCTCCGCATTTTCAGGAAGCATTTTTTGCGCGAATTGTGCGGTGTTTGAGGTTAACTTTAATTCTCGAACATGCACTATAAGTGATACGTTAGTTTGGATGTTAATAGGCAATATATGCTTACAGACGCAGAAAAAATGATTAACACGGCAATTTGGACATCGGTTAACATGCCCTGCTCTTCTCTGGCTCATATGCGTTTTATCGGATAAAATTGTTCAAACATGCTGCGCATCCTAAAAGAAGGGGTTTAAAATGGCAAAATCTGTTTTCGATTTTACAGTAAAAGATATTAATGGAAATGACGTTTCCCTAAGCCAGTATAAAGGTAAATTCCTTTTGGTTGTTAATGTCGCTAGTAAGTGTGGATTTACCCCGCAATATAAAGGCCTAGAAGAGCTTTATGAAGAGCTTAAGGACCACGTTGTTGTCCTTGGATTTCCCTGTAATCAATTTGGCGCTCAAGAGCCTGGAAATGCAGAAGAGATTAAAAACTTTTGTAGCTTAAATTATGACGTAAAGTTTCCTCTATGAGAAAAGATTGATGTAAATGGAGATAACGCATCTCCTCTTTATCAATTTTTAAAGCAAGAAAAAAAAGGTCTCTTAGGCACTGAGGGCATTAAGTGGAATTTCACTAAATTTCTTGTTAACCGCGAAGGTCAGGTTGTGAAGCGTTATGCACCAACCGACAAGCCAGAGGATATTAAGAAAGATTTGTCAAAAATGCTCTAGTATTCTTTTTTAGGAATTTTTCCTTCGAGAGGTTAGAATAATTCTAATTTTATCTCGAAGGAGTTCCTATGTTATACAGTGGCCAGGCGTTCCGCCTAGAATCTCTCCCAAATGAAATTTTGAAAGTTGTATTTGATCTCAAAGATCAATCTGCAAACGTCTTCAATGCTCTAGCACTTAAAGAGTTAGGCGAAGTTCTTGAAGTGATAAAAAAGCAATCCGCCAAGGGATTACTTTTCACTTCTGGTAAGCCAAGTGGATTTGTCTTTGGAGCTGATGTGACTGAATTTTTAGATCACTTCAAAAAATCTGAAGATGAAATGAAAACTTGGATCGCCGGAATAAATAAAGTGTTCTCTGGTTATGAAGATCTTCCCTTTCCAAAAGTCGCTCTTGTTAATGGCTTTGCCTTAGGTGGTGGTTGTGAGATCGCTCTCACGATGGATTATCGGTTAGCAACTCCCAAAGCGGCGATTGGGCTTCCTGAAACCAAACTAGGTATTATTCCTGGTTGGGGTGGAACAGTGAGGCTTCCACGTCTTATCGGAGCTGATCACGCTATTGAATGGATCACAGGTGCCAAACACTACAAAGCTGATGAGGCCATTAAATTTGGCGCCATTGATGGAATCATTGAAGACGCAAAACTCGAGGAAGCGGGCCTTAAGCTTTTAGAGAAATGTATTAAAGGTGAGCTCGACTGGAAAGCTCGAGTGGAACAAAAGAAAGCTCCTCTAAAATTAGATAAGATTGAATCCGCTATGAGTTTTGATGGATCAAAAGCTTTTGTCGCTGCTATTGCGGGCCCTAATTACCCTGCTCCCGTGAAGGCCGTCGAAACAATGCAAAAGGCAGCAAGACTCAACCGCGATGAGGCCATTGCCCTTGAAGGTGAGACATTTGCTTATTGTGCGAAAACCAAAACAGCTGAATGCCTGGTTCAAGTTTTTTTAGGGGATCAGTACCTTAAAAAAGTTTCCAAGACTGTTACAAAAAATGCGAAACCGACTCAGCACGCCTCTGTTCTCGGTGCAGGGATAATGGGAGGTGGAATTGCCTATCAATCAGCTTCCATGGGTGTTCCGGTTCTTATGAAGGACATTAAAATGGAACAGCTTGATCTTGGGATGAGTGAAGCTTCTAAACTTTTAAATAAAGAAGTTGAAAGAAAAAAAATGACGTCTGAAAAGATGGCAAAAGTCATCTCTCAAATATCTCCAACTCTTTCATACTCTGATTTTTCTAATACTCAATTTGTCGTTGAAGCTGTTGTAGAAAATGAAAAAATTAAAAAATCAGTCCTCGCTGAAGTCGAAAAATCAACATCTTCTGAAACTGTTCTCGCTTCTAATACTTCAACTATTTCGATTACAAGACTCGCAGAAGGCTTAGCTCGACCGGATAAATTCTGTGGGATGCACTTTTTTAATCCCGTTCATAGAATGCCTCTAGTAGAAATTATTCGAGGAGCAAAAACATCTGAAGAAACCATCGCCCAAGCTGTTAATTACGCTAATCAAATGGGAAAAACTCCTATTGTTGTTAATGACTGCGCGGGCTTTCTTGTGAATAGAATTCTCTTCCCTTATTTTAAAGGCTTTGTTCACCTCATTGAAGATGGAGTTGATTTCCAAAGAATTGATAAAGTCATGGAAAAATTCGGCTGGCCCATGGGTCCAGCGTACCTATTAGACGTTGTTGGAATCGATACTGGTGTTCATGCCGCTAAAATTATGGCCGATGCTTTCCCTGATCGCATGTCCTATTCAACTAAAACCATTCTTGATGTGATGTATGAAAACAAACGATTTGGTCAAAAAAATGGTCTAGGATTCTTTGAATATGAAGTTGATAAGAAAGGAAAACCTGTTAAAAAAGTGAATCCTGCTGTTTATGAACTCATTAAACCTGTTGTAAAAAAAGAAATCACTGTGACTGATGAAGACATCATCATGAGAATGATGATTCCGATGATTACAGAAGCTTCTCGCTGTCTTGAAGATAAAATTGTTGCAACTCCAGTCGAAGTCGATATGGGTCTTCTCTTGGGGCTTGGCTTTCCTCCCTTTAGAGCAGGTGCTTTAAAATACGCTGATTCAATTGGTATGAGAAATCTGGAGGCAATGTCTCAAAAGTTTCATTCCATTGGCCACATGTATGAGTTTACTTCATTCATGAAAGGCATGGCAGCTGAGAACAAAACTTATTATTAAGAGGTACATATGAAAAATGCAGTTATTGTAGATGCAGTAAGAACTCCGATGGCAAGATCTAAGGCCGGAAATTTTCGTCACATTCGTGCTGAAGAACTTTCAGCTCACTTGATGAGAGAAATCTTAAAACGTAATCCAAAATTAAACTCTGGTGAGATTGAGGATATTATCTGGGGTTGTGTTCAGCAAACCCTAGAGCAGTGTTATAACATCGGAAGAAACGCTCAACTTTTAACAGATATTCCTAAAACAGTTTCAGCTCAAACGGTGAATCGCCTTTGCGGCTCCTCTATGACAGCAATCCACATGGCAGTTCAGGGCATCTGGTCTGGTCAAGGTGACTTTTATCTTTGTGGCGGGGTTGAGCACATGGGACATGTTCCTATGACCCACGGAGTGGATTTCAATCCAGCTCTTAATAAAACCACATCCAAAGGTGCTGGCTCAATGGGTCTCACGGCGGAACTTCTTGGTCGCATGCATGGAGTGACTCGTCTTCAGCAGGATGAATTCGCAGCTGCTTCACATCGTAAGGCCCATGAGGCAACCGTAAAAGGAAGATTTAAGGATGAACTCATCCCTACTCCAGGTCATGATGATCTGGGAATTCCTTCGATGATTTCTGTCGATGAAGTCGTTCGCCCAGAAACAACGGTTGAAACTCTCTCTAAACTTCCAGCTGTCTTTGATCCAAAAAATGGATCAGTGACTGCAGGAAACTCTTCTGCTCTTTCTGATGGAGCTTCTTGCATGATTGTGATGAGTGAAGAGAAAGCTAAAGCACTAGGACTAAAACCTATTGCAAGAATTCTCTCCATTGCCTCCACTGGTTGTGAGCCATCCATTATGGGTTATGGCCCTGTCGCCTCTTCTAGAAGAGCACTAGAGCGAGCAGGACTAAAGATGGACCAAATGGACATTGTAGAAGTGAATGAAGCCTTTGCCGCTCAATCCATTCCAGTCCTTAAAGACCTTGGACTTTTAGAAGTTGCTGACAAAAAAGTCAATCTTAACGGAGGAGCTATTGCTCTTGGACATCCGTTGGGTTGCTCTGGAGCTCGAATCACTGGAACACTTGCTCACCAGCTTCGTCAAAATAATAAAAAATATGGTCTCGCGACTATGTGTATCGGCTTAGGTCAAGGTGTTGCAACTGTTATTGAAAATCTGAACTAATTTTTCATTTGGTCGAAAAGGTACCGCATACCTTTTCGACCAAATTCATTAAAATTCACACGTTTTTCTTAAGATTAATCTCTTTGTTCCAACAAAAAAAAGCTGTCTGATTTCTAGTACTCCATTATCTAAATATCCCCTCCATACCCAATGGCCACTCAAGTTTTCTCCTTCACTTTGATTTTCAAATATACTTGCACCTTGTGGTGAAAGAATTGCTAATTTCCCACTTTTTATTTCAAAACGATGTATCTCCCCCTTCGTGACATTAATTTCGCAATTCATTTTCTTTCCGACGACAATCGATTTTTTTTCAGAAAGAAATGTAATCTCATCAGCTTGAATATTTATAGGAACATCAAGAACTGTTTCTAAAATTTCAATCCCTGAGCTCTCATTACCTTGAATCGGATCACATCGGTTCGTATATAAGTTAAGGACACATGGCCTATCATTATTACTTAATTTAAGAGGATCTGGATTTTTACCACAAGATGAAAAAGAAAAAGCGATAACTACAATTAGAAAAAGTCTCATGGCATCTCCTCGAAAAGTTGACGACGCATGAAAATAGAACTCCAACAACAATTGAGAAACTGAGGATTTTCTAAAGATTTAATAGACAGATTAAATAAAACGATGTTTCATATACCAAACAAAACAATCCTTAATCAAACACGGTATCTAAATTATGAAATTCATTGGGATTATTCTTTTCATCTTCAGTCTTCCTAGTTTTGCACAAATGACTCTTGATTCAATTCAAGTCGTCGAGGAAAAAGAGGGATCGTTCTCTGGATACTGGGAAGAAAATAAAGGTACCCAAATCTTTTCGGGAAAAAAAAATACAATTACTGATTTAAAAGAAATCCCAAAACTTCAAACTAATAACTATCGTCAAGCCACTTCTCAAACTCCTGGACTTCTGATTTCAGAAATTCCAAATGAGTCATTAGCTGCTATCACCTACCGAGGTTTGGGAGATCCTCACGAATCCTATAATGTGCTACTTCTGCAGGATGGTCTTCCTGTAGCTTCTGACATGTATGGATATCCTGCCCATTATTTTTCACCGGCCTTACCTATGATGGATAAGTTCCAATTTATTCGTGGAGGCGCAGGGCTTATTTACGGGCCTCAACCAGGGGGAGTCGTTAACTACATCTCTTCTCCACTCTATAAAAATCAAACGAAATCTTCAAAACTAAGTTTAACCGGTGGTTCATATAATCTATTAGCGACTAATAATTCTCTTTACGGATCAAAGGGTGACCACTCCTATGGGATAGAATATTATCGCCGCCAGGGAGATGGTCCACAAACTGTGAATTCTGATTTCTTTGCAGATTACGTTCAAATTCGAGATCATATTTTTAAAAATAAAAATACATTCAAAATTGCCTTCAATGGTTATAACTCTGATCACGGAGAGACAGGTGGTTTTGCAAAAACTGCTGGACTCAACGTTAACGTTTTTGGTGATAATTTAGGAAGGGCTTCAAAAAGACATGATCGATTAAAAGTTCATAGAGCTCAACTCTCTTTAGCTGTTGAGCATCGGCTCGATGAAGCGCAAACTCTTGAAGCAACTATCTGGGGTAATGCATACAATCGCTACTCCAAAAGACAGGACAAAGGAACAGCGCCCACATTCGGTGGTATTTATAATGCATCTACGAACGTCATTGCTGATCAAAGATATTTTGGATACAACGGTCAAATCAGATATCTAAAAAATTATTCTGCTTTCAATGAAGATCATACATTTTCTGCTGGTTATTTATACTACAACCTCATTTCACCCTTCGTTCAAGAGAGTGGAATAAAAGCTGACGCTAACCACGGAACAGTCACAAGAAGAACAGATAGAGAAACTCACACTCATTCTTATTTCATGGAAAATAGATTTTCTTTTGGAAACTTTATGATGACTCCAGGAATTCGGATTGAAAATATTCATCAAACGATAAATGAAAGAAAAGGTGGAGCTTTAAGAGAAAAAGACAATACTGATAACGTTCCTCTACTTGGTCTTGGGCTCTCATATCATCTTGACGAGGAGTCTCAAATCTATGCCAATATCTCTGAAGCTTACAAAGCACTCAGTTGGGCCGATGCCATTCCATCCAGTGCTGTCGAAACTGTTGCAAGTGACATTAAAGCGGCTAAAACGCTAAATTCTGAAATTGGATACAGAGGACAAACAGATAAAATTAACTGGGATTTATCGGCTTTTTTCATTCGCTATGAAAACAAAATAGCAAAGGTTGGAACCGTTTATCAAAATTCTGGCGCTGGAACACATAAAGGAATTGATGCGGCCACAGAACTTAAACTTTCTCAAATATTCTCAAAATTAAAACCTCTTGGTGGGCTTAACTTTTATGCAAATATCAGCCTCTTAGATGCAAAATATACAAGAGGTAATTTAAAAAACAAAATTCCTCAATATGCTCCAAATACGATGACGCGAGTTGGTCTCATTTATTCTAAAGAGAATCAAATAAAAGTAGCTCTTATGGGTGTCATCATGGGAAGACACTTTGCTGATGATAATAATGGTAATGGAACGATTGGAACCAATAATCCGAATGACTTCGAAATTCCATCCTACACAGTTATAGATTTAACATCGGATTGGAATTTGAACAAAGATTGGGTCCTTTCGGCCGGGATAAATAATCTTTTTAATAAGCAGTATTATTCTAGAATCCGCTCAGATGGAGTTATCTGGGCCCTTGATAGAAACTACTACGCTGGTCTCACTTATAAATTCTAGTCGAAAAGGTATACGCTACCTTTTCGACTGAATGACGAAATCTTCGTCGTTATCAAAGTCCACGAAATTTTCAATGGATGGAAAATCGGTGTCATGAAGATCATCATCATCTGTATTATCTTCGTCAAAAGTGTATTCTTTATCCTGCAAAGAAGCTTCTTCGTTATCCACAATTTCCGCTTCAGATTTTGATAAGTAATCTTTTCTCAACTTAACTTTTTTCATAAGCACCCCCAAAATTTAGG
>JACCEB010194063.1_pt1 | contig 12086 bp, 9 predicted proteins | sample 7454761 | NCBI WGS metagenome assembly JACCEB01 (sample SAMN15323454, study PRJNA562643) | freshwater metagenome | isolation source: river surface water | place: USA:Blue River Watershed | collected 2017-08-18 | reverse complement strand
GAGTTCTCTAGTAAGGTTCTAGTTTGGTCTTCATTGAGTCCATATTTGTTTCTGTAATTTTCAATGAAAGTTTCTATATCAATAACATTACCAAAATTACTATTTAGGTATTCTATTTTGGAGATATTTATATTGTTAATGATTGTTGTATTATTTGAATTATTATTGATTTGCAATTGCAAGTTCTGTTTTTCGATTTCTTTCTTTGATATTTCCAAATCTTTGATTGTTAATTCATTCTTTAATTTTTCGATTTCTAGTTTATATTCATGTTCCTTTTTGAGTTTATTAATTTCATCTTCTAATATTTTACATTTGTCAACCATATTATTAGATTTACAACCTTTTACATGTTTATTATAACTATTTACAGTGACAAACTCTTTATTGCAAAAATCACACTTATGACTGTTTCGATTATTTTTATTGTATTCTAGATTCAAATGTTTCTTGGAATTATAATGTTTTTGCATGCTATTATTCGAAGATGTTATATAATCGCATAAATTACATATGTACATATTTTATTTACTATACATAAATATTTTTTTATAACATACTTGACGCACATATATTTTTCTGCGTATATCCCCATAAAATTCTGCATACGCTGAGATATTATGCAAATATTTTAGGGGATTGATGCAGAAAATTTCAGTCTTAGTACTTCGTAAAATGGACTATTTTTTCTGCATCAATCCCCTAAAATTTGTTAATCATTTTCTTATTATGCAGAAAAATATGGCTTGGTACGCAGAAAATTTTAACGTGTCAGAATCAAGGTTTTTTGATGAAAAAACGATAAAAAACGAAAAAAAAATCAAAAAAAAATCAAAAAATGAACAAAAATATTTTTTCTGAAAAAATTTGATGCACGTTTTGTCCTTAAAATTAAAAAGTGTTGAATGTGTTGAATTTTTTTGAAACTTATTTCTGGAAAGCAAATATTTCTCTCATACTTTTTATGAGAGAAAATATTAAAATCTTGACTTCAACTTTTAGAAAAATTAACACACCAAATATATTAAATGACTTTTACAATCACTTTTATCATATTTACAATAAGGTTATAAAACATATTAATAACTTTTTTTACTAGTTCTAATTATTTATAATAGATTTTATGACTTTTACAATGACAATGATTATTTACAATAGATTTTATGACTTTTACAATGACAATGATTATTTACAATAGATTTTATGACTTTTACAATGACCACATTATTTACAATAGATTTTACAATATTTACGATAATATTATTTTACAATTAATGACTTTATAATATTTACAATCGATTTTATCATATTTGCAATATACACATGTTTTAAATACTTAAATTTGAGTTATTTACAATAGATTTTATCATATTTACAATGAATCATATTTTATATTACAAGTTAATATTTTTCTGCGTATATCTCCATAAAATTCTGCGTAATAAAATTAATATGCTAAAAAATCATATGATATACGCAGAAAATTTTAATCCATTTTACGTCCATATTTTTCTGCGTGATGCTCCTTAAATATTAGCATCATAAAATTAATATGCAGAAAAATATGGCTTGGTACGCAGAAAATTTTAACGTCATGAAATCGTATTTTTTGATGAAAAATCATGAAAAAAATGAAAAAAAACGAAAAAAAAATCAAAAAATGAACAAAAATAAATTTTCCAAAAAATTTTGATGCACGTTTCGTCCTGAAAAATAAAAAGTGTTGAATGTGTTGAATTTTTTTGAAACTTATTTCTGGAAAGCAAATATTTCTCTCATACTTTTTTGAGAGAAAATATTAAAGTGGTAAATTCAACTTTTAAATCAAAACAGTATAATTTAGCATATTATTATAATGAAAGTAATAATAAAAATGAAAAATACACTATAATGCATCATTACATCAATTAGTTTTTTAATGATAATAATGAAAAATCTAATATTAAAAACTAAAAAATAAAATAAATATATAATATATAAAATTAAAATGAGTGAAATTGTAGATGATGTAAAGGTTAACTTAATTGAAGCAGTTAGTAATTTAGGTATTACTTTAACTTCAGATAATACTCAAATCAATCATACAAAGAAAGGAGTATTTAATATTGAATCTAATGGCTCTGTTAATATTAAATCAGGTGATGATGCCGATGAGGGGACTGGGGGTTCTATTTCAATTACAGGTGGTTTAGGTGCAAATAATGGCAAAGGTGGAGATATTAATATCGATGCTGGTACAGGTAATACAGGTGATAATGTTCAAGGGGGTGATATAAATATTGCAGGTGGTAATGCAAAAGGGACCATTCATGTTGGTGGTTCAGTCTCAATCTCTGCCGGTCAAGGGGGTAATTCAACAAAAGGTGGAAATGTAACTATTAGTGGAGGTGGTAGTACAGGTACAGAAAATGGGGGTGATATATTTTTATATGGTGGTGGTGCAGGTAGTGGTGGTGGTAAGTTTGGACGTATTCAATGTCAATCATTATTCAGAGTTGCAGTTTATGAGAACGATATAGCGAGAAATGACTTTCAATCACCTCTAATAGGCGATATATGTTTTGTTATAACAGGTACTAATCCAGCAGGTAATAATAAATTACAAGTCTATACAGGTTCGGGGTGGGCTATTTGCAACTAGAAATAGATTTATTTTTATATATTAGATGACTCTAACTCTGGATTATGATTAACATTAAAATTCTTTAAAATAACAGTGGCTTAAAAGTTCATTTTAACCCATTTTATTTTTTCACATTCAGTGATTAACTCATCATACATCTTTAATACATCTTTACGTAATTTTACGACTTCATATATATTGGATGATAAAATTTTAGATTTATTTAAGAATTTTTGTATTTCATTATAAAACTCTTCTGGAAAAAAATCAGAACAATATAATAATAATACTCCAAAAGAATATATATCAAATATTTTTACAATAATTCTTCGAATATGATCGGAAAATTTAGCGTATAATTCATAGTAATTTTTATCATAATCTAATTTTTTTCCGCATATATTTTCAGACAAATCAGGTATTATTATTTTGACAAAATTATCAATATTTGCGACAATATTAATTAAATCTTTTGACATGCTTTCTATTATTTTTTTTTTATTTTTTGATTCATTATTTGATTCATTATTTGATTCATTATAAAATTTACGCAACTGTTTAAGATAAGGGTGTTCATAAGTTTTTGTATAGTTAAATTTAAAAAAATCATTAATTATATCGGAAAACATATCAAATTCAGTATCAAATGAATATTGTCCTGAAAAAAATATAGAATATGGAGGATGTATAAAATATTGATTCTCATATAACACATCTAATTCATTATAATTAAATGTTTCTCTAAAATTTTTAGCAACGCCAAAATCAATTATTTTACAATCTAAATTTTCAAAATCATTGCCAACAACAATATTTTCAGATTTAATATCGAAATGAACAATTTTATTATCACCTAATTTTAATAATCCTTCTAATACATTTTTCAATCCTTTAATGATTGATGTTGGATTTAAATTTTCTATTTCTTGTTTTCTTATTTTTTTTAATAATTGTTCTAAAGATAAACCACCATTATTATACACTATCATAGATCTTTTGTCCCCTAGTCTAGACAAACATTTTTGTATTTCATCATGAGATTGTTTTTTATTTTCAATACTTGTTTTATTAATATTATTATTTGTATTATTTGTATTTTTAGAATCATCCATATTTGATGGTAAGCATTGTATAAGTGGTTTAATAAAATATTTGTCTGAGTCAGTTATTATTTTATCCAAATCAAAACTTTCATATGTTTGATATTCTTTATCTGCTTCAATGGTTGATAAAATTTTACTAACATTTTTATTTAAATCTATTATGTCACACATTTCACCAGATTTACAATCACTACATTTTATAGCAGGGCTTATTACACATCCAAAAGCACCTTGACCAATTAATTTATTACCTCCTTTGTATTTTTTTTTCTTATAAGTTTTTTTTTTAGAAATGCGATTATTGTATTTTTTTGAGATTTTCATTTTAAGTTGTATATTATTTTAAATAGTGATATTTTTTTAATTAAAAACTAAAATCGGTGTTGTAAATAAATGACATCAAAAATTTCTCAAACAACTGAAATCAAAACTAAACCAGAATCATCCATTGATATTGATAATAACTCAATCAACGTATCTGTCGATAATTCTATTAGTGCTAACATATCAGTCGGTATCAATAGTAATAAAGATACTGGTGTTGAAGTTGGTGCTGGTGTTAAAACCGGAACTGTTGCATCTGCTGGTGCAGGATTAGATGGCAATAATGTATTTCTCGAAGTATCTTATTCTGATACAACTGAAGCTCACATAACTGTTGATGCGAAAGTTGGTTATGATGGTGTTGGAGTTTCAACCGGTGTTGATGCTTATGCTAAATCCGGAACTGAATTAGAACTGGCAACTAAAATCGGTCAGAATGGTGTGATGGTAAATGCCAGTGCTTCATCAGGCTCTTATGTTGGAGTTGATGCCGAAGGAACCATCCAAATTAGAGGTATTTCTGCATCTGGTGGTGCGGGTGTTAGTGTTGGTGAACACTTTGAAGCAGGTGGAGGTGCTGAGGCAACTTTTGAAAAAGGTAAATTAAATATAGGTGTTAGTGGTGATGTGGCTGTTTTAGTTGGATTAGAGGTAGATGCTTCAGTTTCAATTGATACGAATCAAATTCAAAAAGATGCACAGACTGTTACGCATGAAGTTATTAAGACTGAGAAGATAGTTGAATCAGAAGTTAAACATCTTACAAATGATATTAAGAAAGTCGAAAATACAACAAAAAAAGTTGGTAAAGATATCAAAAAAGGTTTGAAAAAAATCTTCTGAATCTAAAATATTGAAGCGTATCCAATATAGTTCTCAAAGTATTTATCTAGTTCATCTAGGTACTCTTTGTATTTTGGATTTGTATTTGTATTTTTCAATTTATAATTGTATTTTTGATAAAAGTAGCTTTCTAGATTAATTGAAAGATGATATTCTTGACACCATTCAACAGCCTTTTCAGTTTGTTGATATAATATCTGTTCTAGTTCCTTCCAATTCGGTTTATTTTCAATCGTATATAATATCTTGTTAATATATTCATTTTGCATTTTATAACTTTGGTTATTGTAATCTATAATACGATTATAGAATTCATCTGGTGGATTTTCAAAAATAGATTTAACAATCAATTTATCCGATGAAATATTATCCCATTTTTCCAAGAGTTGTTCCAATTGTCCAATGTAATACTGTTCCTCCACATCACTATTAAACCCTTTATATGATAATGCAACCATGTATTTCTCCGAATTTGCTGGACGACTTGTCAGAGGTTTCACGAAATAGACTTCATCATATAAACATGAAATAAAATACATTAACTGAACTGTTACATTACTATAACTATCAAACAATTTACAAATGAAACTACCTTTTAATTTCTGGGATTTGATACCCGTTAACAATTCCGCCAAAATAAGACGATGTGCTAGTTGTTCTTGTTTATTAAAATCAACCGAGAAATCAAAGCCACCATCAGCGGTTATAATATCTGCTCCCATACCCCCACCTTTCTTAATCTTCTTGGAAAATGATCGGATATTAGCAACTTTGTATAAATCACCAGTATTATCAACTCCATAATCAATCTCAATGTTTTTCTTGAATTTGTTTAAAATATTGGTTGCTTTAGACCATCCTGGAATCTCTTTACTGTATGGATTTAAAGTAATCGCGTGATACTTGTCTAGGAGTGGATAGATTTTAATAAGTCTTTGACGATAATATAAACATGCTTCAACGAATCCACCTGGTCCTTCGGCTAAATGTCCAGTAACAATAGGTGTTCGTGATTTAATCAGGTTAAAGTAATTGAGGATTTCCCACATTTTAAAGAAGGAACGACTAAGGGGGTCATATCTAGAAATACTTTCACTTTTCATTTTATTATTTGAAATATGAATCAATTCATACATATTACTGATTTTTTTGCTTTTATCCCAATCTTTGGAATAATTCTTGGTATCTATTTTATTTTTAACTTCAATTAACATTTTTCTTTCTAGGTTATTGAAAAAAAACCCTTCATTAACATCATCTAAATTTTTGGATGCACATGTTAATAAATTAAATGCAGGTAATGGGAATTTAAGAGCATCTTTAACATCTCTTAATTGTACTTTAATCGAAAAGTCTAACATACATAACTATTATTATAAAATCTTTATACCAAATTCAAACACATAAAAATTTCAATAATATTATTTTGCAAGTTTTTTCAGTTTTGAAATGTTTGCTGAAATTTTGCATGTTTTTATAAGTAATACCTTAACTATTATACAAATTAAATTTGCTCATGATTTTGCATGTTTAAATATATAACTTACTAATAATTCTTATATGATGTTGAATTCAACTGATTTCAGTGTTTTTCAGTTAAAAAAATTTGGCATGTTTTATAAGTAATATATTGATTATAAAATAGTAACTATGAGATTGTTTATAAAAATATGCAAAATGTTATTTGAACAAAAATGAAATAATTACATATGTTATATATTTTGATATAATAGATTGTAATTTTAATATATTACACTGTATAAAAGTATAATTTATAAAACGAATTTTATATATTTTTTTTTGAAAAAAAGAACAAAATTTGAACACTTGCACACATTTTATTTTATAGAACTTTATAATGTCATCAGGGATAAAAATGACCCTCAAAGTGTGTGTGTGAAATTTTTTATTTTATCTTCAGTCCAAAAAAAAATATTTCTCTCAAAAATAAAAAAATAAAATGAGAGAAATATTTTTTCCGCGTGTGTAGGGTTTCAAAAAAAATTAACAAACACAACATAAAAAATTTAAAATCATATGTTAAGTAGGTTTTATTTATATCTTTGTTTTTAATTAAAAAAAAATTAAATATAAATTAATAATAAGTATATATTTTAAAATGCATTGGTGTAAAATTTGTAATTATTCTACAAATAAATTAAGTAGTTTAAAAATTCATGAAAAAACAAAAAAACATTTATATTTAACAGAAAATGTAAATAGTGTTACTGTATTTATATGTAATATTTGTAATATTGAATATAAACATAAAAGTAGTCTTTTAAGACATCAAAAAAATTGCAATGATTCAAATAAAGTTATATCTATGGAATTAGAAATTCAAAAACTCAAAAATGAATTACTTATTAAAGATAAGCAATTACAATCAGTTGTAAATAATTCAAATAATGTCAATAATTCAAATAATACAATCATTAATAATGTAAAAAATATTTCTAAAATAGAAAACTTAAATATTAACTTTGGTGATGTTATTGATATTAATACTTTCATTGAGAATTATAAAAATGAATATGGTTTAAGTAATAGACAAACTGAGGTTCTTTTATCAAACTATAAAAATGGTGGCATCAATAGTTGTATATCATCTCTAGTTTATTATCTAAAAGAAAGTGCTATTCAACAATACAAAGAGCTGAAAGGTAAAGAAATTACAATGGCGAACATCATATTACCTTTTATTTTAAGTGATAAGTATTTAAGGGATCACTTTGAAAAAACTATAAATGGTAATTGGGATAAAACAACAATGATTGATAATATTAAGAAAATAGTAGGTATAACTGATGACCATGTTTTTAAACATCAAAAAACCTACATGCATTTATCAGACCCACAAAAGAAAAAATTAGTCAATGGTCTTTTAAAAGCATCCGGTTATTCTAAGTTGGCTTTAATTTCGGACCCTAATTTATATAAAGCTGAAAATAATGAAATATCGAATGAATGAAACAAAAAAAGTTGCTTTTTTATTAGCATAATTTATATCAAAAACATTAATAAAATATATAATAATATAGCAACTTTTTGGTGCTTACGAAACTATAATAGTTGCTTATTAAAAATCTAATCAAATATAGTTATGATTTTTTAAAAAAAATTTTTTTTGGAAAAGCAACTTTTTATTTTTACCATATATTATGGATAAAATATTAATGTTTTATATACAAGAAAATGCAACAAAAAGTTGCTCACGTGCATAATGCAATTCCATAAAAAATGTAATACTTTATGGCAAGTTGCTTTTTAATTATTTATTTATCTCAAATATATTTTAAAAATCGTGCTTAGTTATATATAAAATATAATAATCACATTTTAGTATTAGTAAAAACATCCTTCTCGTACTATTCATTTTTTTTATTAAAAAAATTTCATGAAATAATTCTTGCAATTTTATATAGTTGATTATAAATTTTTATATACACTTATCCAATTCATAATATTTTTAAGTTTTTATTTTTTGAAAAAAAAAGAATAAAATTTGAACACTTGCACACATTTTATTTTATAGGACTTTATAATGTCATCAGGGATAAAAATGACCCTCAAAATGTGTGTGTGAAATTTTTTATTTTATCTTTAGTCCAAAAAAAAATATTTCTCTCAAAAATAAAAAAATAAAATGAGAGAAATATTTTTTCCGCGTGTGTAGGGTTTCAAAAAAATTGCACACAACACAACACATCACATATGGTAGTTAGGTTTTTACATATCATATAATGCTATTCATCACTTAAGGTCCACTTTATCACCTTTAATAATTTCAGGTTCTGTAATCATATCACGTTGTTGTTCTTCAGGTGTAAGTGTTTTACGTTGAAGTGCTTTCTTAAGATGACCATAATTAATCGGCGGTAAAATCGGTGGACATTGCCAAAAGAATCTACGAAAGATGGTATCGAATTCATAATTTTCAGGATAAAACTGAATAATCGGTGAATTGCTAGTCATCAATGATTGATAACTCTCCGGTAGTAGATGTTTACTTTCAGGAGGCAGGATAAACATCAATTGTTCAAAAGGTCGATACGCATTTGATTTATGAAGTCGCACTGATTTCCATGCATCAACATCCGCAACAAACTTATAAAGATTCTTCATAACTGGTGCATGATGGTGTGGATAATACCAATCCCATGATTGACAACCCTTATAATAATAAGTCAAAGTCCATAATAGTCCTTGTACATATTTAAAGCAAACATCATCGATATTGTGTTTAGTCGGTTCAAAATGAAAACAGTATTTATAGTATCGCAAAGTCCAATTATTATCTTCATTCCGAATATCAATTGCTCGTTCTTTTGCCTTGTGTAAAATAGGATAGTTTTCCAGTTCATTTTTCTCAACTTCATATTGATTATTAGCAACCTTATTATAAGGTCGCAGTTTGGAACGTTTCTCTTCCATTGCTCGCATTAGTTGGTCTTCATTAACTGAAAGTTGTTCAAAAATCTCACATAAAAACTCTTGGTTAATCTTGCATGTTTCAGAATCAATTAAGAAATCATATTTTGTAATAGGTGTATAATTTGAACGGTCAGGTCGCCATCCACCTTCCATTTCACTTCCATTAACATCACCAGTGTAAATGGTTTTATCTCGCATCCATTCATATTTCTTGATGGTTTTGATTCGTGAAGTGAAGATGCTAGTATACATATTGGTTAAGAGGTCTAATCCACTATCTTTAATAGTCAGTGCAGGTAGATTAGGTAAGAAATCATTACCAATCATAAAGCAAAGGAAAATGTAATCATCAACCAAAAGTAATTGATCAGCCATCTCCATTTTCTGCGGGATTTTATCGTTTAATTCCTGCATAATCGAGAACTTGAACAAATCAATATCTAGATAGCAAAAAGTCGTACCGTCATCAAAGTATTCCTTACCGAATTCAGTGGATTCACGTAGTAAATAAATACGATTAATGTGTGATACCATGGAGAGCATAATTAGGTCAGCATCAAGTCCGTAAATAACCACGTTATGATTAGGAAGAATCTCACCTTGATTTTTGCGTAGATAGTCTAGGATTTTATGTTCCCCTTCACCTGGTTGGTTGGAATCTGAAATAATGATGGTTAGTGATTCTAGCATGGGATCATTTGATTTCTTGAAGTATTTTTTGATAGCATCGGAGAGTTTGGACATAAAAGCAGTTCCGGGTGAGATTGAGTTGGTATCCCAGAATTCATCTTCGTGTTGACTGAGTTCTTGGGTGACGTTGGGGTCTTTGTATCCAGTCCGATGTTTAATATCATTATCTAGTTCACGTTCTTTAATACTTTTGAAACGACGATTACGTTGTTGGACCATTTTAGCACGTGGAGCGACACCGTCAATAGCTAGATAGATGAGACGTTTAGGTTCAGTATATTTGATGAGTTTAACCATATGTGCGATGCATTCTTCAATCATATATTTTTCACAAATATCTTTGCGGTTATGACTGTAATGTTCTCGTGCAAATTTACGACAACAAGGATGAATAGCACAATTAAAATCTAGGAAGAGTGAATCGATTAATTCTAGTTTACGTTTTAGGATAGTATTGGGATATTTGGTTGAATATTTAGAAAAATACCCTGGAATACCCATAGTTATATAGTTGATTAGTTATTAATATTTAATTAATACCATAATATGACTTTAATTCAATTTTTATGCTTTTTAAAAAAAAGCATTGGCAAAAAAAAACTTTTTTAGGAAAAAAGTTTAAACAAAAAAATCAAAAAAAAAATCAAAAATAATCTTCAAATTTTATAACTCATATCTAATAGTATGCTTCAGGTGTCTTTTTAATCCAATAGATTAAATCTTCTTTGGTGATATGCTTTTGTTTTTTAAGTACATAATCACCACTATAGAGATAATCTTCTTCAAAGCCTTCATAATAATTGTCATTGAGGATATATTTGGCACAGAATTCTGCTGTTAAATCTTGAGTGTGTAAAAGTGTTTTACCGCTTAAGTTCATGATATTTTTCTCTAAAATATCAATTGGATATTTATGTTTATAGAGGTCTTCGTTTTTGATAACCGACATTTTTATTACATATATATTATTTTTTTCTTTTCAATTTTATAATCTAGTATAGTAAATAAAAATGTCAAAACCTTACTTTGTTAGTTTTGGGTGTTGGAATAATGGTGGATGTGAACAAGAAACTGATTTATTTAGAGTTATGCAAAAATTAAAATCATTAAAACCTTTACCAAAACAGATATTTGTTGCAGGTGATAATTATTATCCTGAAAAACAACAAACAGATTCAGGTAAAATAAAAATATTACACGATGCTGAACTTCGTTCTGGTTTTGACTGTTTACCTACGGAAGTTCCAATATTTATGAATTATGGTAATCATGATTATGAAAATGGATTACGGGTTAAGGTTAATGATAAGGTTAATGATGTACCGAATCAAGATTGTATCTTGACACAAACAGAAAGAGATATAACAAACCAATCAAACATAACATTAAAAATGTTTCAAAGTGTTCCTTTTAGTGATTCTACATTAGTTATAATGATTGATACAACAATGTATGATATTGATAGTATTAAGGAATATAAAGATTGTTATAAATATGCAGTAATGAATGAAGGTAATCCATTTGAAACAGCAAAATTAAATCAAGTTAAATTTATGAATTCAGTAGTTGAAGAAATAAATGCTAAAGTTTCTATTCGTAATATTGTAATAATAGGTCATCATCCAATTATTTATTATAAAATTAAAGAACAGAAAGACAAAAAAGATAAGAAAGATAAGAAAGATAAGAAAGATAATGAAGATACTAAAGATAAGAAAGATAAGGAAGATAAGACAACTAATGAAGATAAGAAAGGTAAAGAAGGTAATGAAGATAAGAAAGGTAAAGAAGGTAATGAAGATAAGAAAGGTAAGGAAGAAAAAAAAGAAAAGAAAGAAAAAAAATTCAATGTCACTATACCACACTTATCAGAATTGTCAGATTTTTTATATGAAGAATTATATAAAAAATTAAAATTAAAAGAGTCACATAGAGATTATAATTATTATTATTTGTGTGCAGATTTACATCAATATCAATCCGGAAATGTTACAATTGGAAAAGGTGATGATATTATGAACATTAGACAATATATTGCTGGAACAGGAGGTGCAGAGAAAGATAAATAT